>Ga0181612_106135_pt1 | contig 15977 bp, 4 predicted proteins | sample HoacroProtozoa21_FD_119630 | JGI IMG/M metagenome (GOLD analysis project Ga0181612, IMG submission 119630) | Hoatzin crop microbial communities from Cojedes, Venezuel. Combined Assembly of Gp0051906, Gp0051904, Gp0051908
AGGCATGGTGGTGTTGGGTTGACATTTGGACTTGATGATTTGAGAGGTCTTTTCCAACCTTACTGATTCAATGATCTCTGAGAGTGGCCTGCTGGGAGGGCAACACGGGTGCACCTACACAGCTGCAGATATAGCCTGGGAACCTGCAAAGCAGAGCTCCAATGTGGAGTGCTTCAGAGGAGGGCAGCGCAGATTGTGTCAGTGTCCCTCACAGACCTGCTGTCAGACACCAAAGTAGGTCAAAGCAAACCTAGCGCAAGGGTGTAAAGGATTATGTAGAACAGGTAGAATTTCCCCTTATTCCACAAAACTGAACTTCTTCAAAACATTCTGCTGTACATCTTTCTCCACTTCAATTCCCTTTCCTTTCCTTCCCTTCCCTTGCCTTCCTTCACAGATTAATTGGGGATTCCTACAAAACTGGAAGTAGGAATCATTTCACTTACTTCACATTTTAGTTTTGAAGTTAATATTCCAGTCAGTAAAAGAAAGGTACTCCACTGGAGAACATTTCTTCTACCCCGCCTGCATCTTTTATGTTCTCTACCAACTGAACCAAATGACAAGCTTAGATGACTTTATGCCCACTTTTTCATTGTCTAAAATTTACTGAGGAGGATCCTAAGTTTTGCAGAATCTTCACTAGTGGATGAAAGGCAATTTTAATAGTAGCATTTTTCAGCTTTCAGGTTTGGATTTTGCAAGTGTAACACTTTTTTTGATAAAGATTTTTAGAACTGGACTTTTAGGAATAAGCTTTCAGGAATAAGCAAATAGTAATAATTAACAAAGTTTGCTTAATAAGCAAACAAAAAAAAACCCGTTGAAAATTAGCCAAATTCCCTTCTGTTTTGTAGATTTTTTTCTTTTTTTGCTTTTGGTCTCTGTAGTAATTATGATGATTTTGTTATAAACTAGTGTGAAGGAGAGATTGTGTTCTGTAACTGTGGACCCTCTTGTGCAGCAAATAACTGTTGGGAACTGGAAATTCTGGTTTCCATTCTGGGACTAGAGGAGCACAGGGATCTATATAGATGGGACATCAAACTCATCAGGAGAACACATGCTGAATAGAAGCATGGCAGTTACAGGCTAAATTAGAAACATGAGTTCAGTTTATGGTCCTGCTAGTTTCTCCTGTGCAACCTTTCAGTTTCTTCTTTAATAAAATTGGGTGGCTGCTATTTATCTATTTCTAGCAAAGAAGAGTAAGTAGAGTTGATTGAAATTGCTTCGCTTTTAATGGCTATGAGGGAGAAAATTAATTTTCTTGACCAAATGAGATTTCCACTGAAAGTCTACCTTCTGTGAAAATGTTTGATCTTTTTGCTGGAGTCCCCCATCCCATACCCTTTTCCATGTGTTTCTAACTGGAAAGTCATAATTTTCTGGGCTTGAAGAACTGTAGGCAAATAATAATAACAGTAATAATAATAAAAATCCTTGCCAGATCTTTTTGAGAGAGCTTCTTTCATAGTACTGAAAGTATAATTAGCAGAAGGGGCTGGATTACAGCTCAGGGTCACCTACTACTCCCAGTTTGATGCACTGTTCTGAGGTGAGAGTGAGGAGTAGCACCTTCTCCTGTATCTCTTAGTAGAAAGCTGTTGTTCATGGAACTCATAAGGGCTGTCCAGTGCAGCCCAGGTCCAATTCTGTTTGTTTTGATGTTCTAATGACTACTGGGAGCTGCAGCTTGCTCTTAGCAAGTTGTGAAAACTTTCTGGTAGCTAGCCCCTAAGAAGCTCTACTGAATGTGTCTTAAGCCTGAACTGATATATTCAAATTTGGATGGATTTTGAGGCAGAATCTTAAGGGTACATTAATCACCTTGGCCTATAAACTTTGTTTCTTCTTCACAACATAATAGTACTACATCTCTCCAAAAAGTAGTTGGGGCAGAGAATAAGCATAACTCTGGACAAGGTATTTCTCAAAAATTTCACTGGTCTATCCTGAACTTCTCAGTGTAAGCAAAATAACTGGTGTGGAACTTACCAGGCTAAAATATCCATTTTGAAAAACTGATGAGCATCTGAAAACACAGCAGATAAAGAGAATTCTTTGACAGTCATAACTATAGATATAGCTACCACTTAAAACACAAATATTTCCAAACTGTAAGTGCTTATATCACAGAGATTACCGTATCATCACAGGCTGTCATTTGTCCTCTTATCAATGCAATGTGAAATCCCTGTGAATGTAAATACAGATTAATCTGCAAGATACTTGATATACCCACTCTGTAGAGCACTTCTTCAGTACTATCAGAAAACATGTTCTGCTCAGCCACCACATGGCCTCACTGAGGCTTTTAAATGACTGTGGGGTCAACATCCAACGCCTTGCCTTCTCCAATCACAAATATTTCAGCACTCACCAAGCAATGGATTTGTCTCCACTAAGTTTTAAATAACACTGCCTTGCACAGGAAGCAATAATCCAAGAGTAATTTTCTATTAATATTACTAACCTTCTAATAGGAGCTCATACGTGATAATTCGGCTTCTCAAATATATTATGGAGAGTGTATTTTTTTCTAGCCATTTTTTTTTTTTTCTTCCTTTGGTAACTCCTGAAAATATTTTACTGCTTGAAAGAATGTTTTTTTTAAAACCAAATCCTTTGTGATTAGTCACGTACAACTAAAGACATTTTGAGAATTAAACACCCTTGCATGTGAAATACCTGGAGTTTTGCTACAGCATGGCTCTAAATTTACAGTGAAATTACAGAACTGGAAGAAGAATTAGAACTGTGTAGAAGAAAGATAATACAGTTCTTTACATGCCTGCTTAATAAAGAATACTTCAGTTCTCAGTTCAAAAAAAAAAGCAAAGGTTCATTAAACTTGGTACCATAATACATGCTACATTTTTTGAAGAAAATCTTTAAGTCAATACTCAAGGCCCTTAGCTGCAGTGTGTTCAGAAAGCAAAATAATTACATTGATACTATTTCCTTTTTTGACACGGTCTCCCATGGGAAGGGATATTACTTGGCTGCACCAGTAATGGCTCTCTATCTATGAAAAGAACTATTATGTTAAATTAAAACCTCTCTCTGTTTATCAAACAGCCAAAACTAATAAAAAACCCCTATAACATTAAGAGTAAAGTGCTACTAGACTATTATTTCCTGCATCAGAGTATTATTTATAATTCAATTTAGACAAAGTATCTTCTCCTCAGGGAATGCTGAGATGTGGTATTGACACAAGAGCTCTTTACTGTTTGAACACAGGGATCAGACTGATTTGCAATCACTGTGGCTGGAAACATTTTCTACTGGAAAAACTACACACCAAAATCCATTCATAAATTTTTAAGAAAAAGATTATTAAAGGAATACCTACAGTGTTGTTTATAATAAATAAAGTTAATTGGAAGATAGTAATGCACTATAAAATAATGGAGTTTTAAAATGAAGAAAAAAAAAAGGAAAAGCATGAATGTGAACAACTTTTTCCCTTGTGATTTTATATATTTATTTATTTTTATAATGATCAAAAGACTAATTTTTTGTGGCAGCTAGGGTTTTTAGCACTAGAAACTTGGTATGTACTTCAGTATAGCACACCAGACTCTGTAATTTTGAATTTGTAAGGAAATCCCTCAAATCAATGTATTTGTATTCTATGGAGCCTACACAGTAAGCGGATAGAATGACAAGGTAGCATTCAGAATTCATGCAACAGATTGCATGATATGAATACTCTAAAATGCTAGACCAAAATTTGGACTTGAAGCCATTTTGAAACATCAAATAGTGTAGTTAAAAAAATCCTGTCATTAAGTTAAGACAGCGTCTCTGGGAGGCTACCAGACGTCTCAGTAATGCCTATATGTAATACACCCATGCATAAGAAAAACAAGGAAAAGAAAATCTGATACCTCAATCACTGCCAGCCAGTAATAACCAGTGGAGTTCAGCTAACGTAGACAATTTAGTTTTAATCCCTAGTGGGAATTTGATTAAAGCAATTAGGGAAAATTTTGAACATAGGCCAAATCATGCATCTCTATTTAATTTTATTTTCTTTAAGAGCCTTCAGCGTTCTTGGCCTCTGAAAATATATGTAGTAAATCTCCTGAAAACTTTTAAGCAGGGTTGTAGCTTTGTTCACATAATAGTGACATTGACGTGAGTGAGGCTACTTGCAAAAGGGAAATTATATATGTGTTTTAAGTGTTTGCAGGATCTCATGTGAAGTACTTGGAACAGAAAGCTCTTCCATAGCCTGCCTAAACCCTAACCCTACATAGAACCTTTCCTTTCCAGCAAAGCACCCAGGCAAAGGCTGATCAGTCCCAAGAGACAGAGAAATTCAGGGGTGCAGTTGCAGGCCCTGGGTTCGTGGTCAAGTAGATGGAGCTGAGATACTCCAGTCACCAGGGAAGTTCAGTGATTGCGTAGAAGCAGGCTGCTTAGTGTGTCTGATTGTTAGTATGATATAGGTGGAAATTAAGGGGAATAAACCTCTCATAAACATATATGGAGCTGCAGCCATGGCTATGACATCACTGGCGGCCAATCAGGTAACTAACTCCATTTTGGTGCATCTACTTCTACAGCCATTTAAAAATTTTTATTATTCTACCACATGATTCTGGACTGCAGCCACTCACCATAAGACAGACTGGACTAATAAATCTTTGGCACATGTAACCACCATGTTTTATATTAAACAACCCATATGATTTTTTTAATATGATTTATAAAACAGAATGTGAAGCTACCTACGTGATCTTTGCTAGCTGCAGCAGATACAGTTATTTATCACACATTTAATTATTAACAGCAATTCAGTCATGTTAGCTGACCTTAAGGCCTTATGATTACCTGATCCAACATATTTCACATGATAAAAATGTCAAGCTCAGAGAAACCCAACAGTCTGGTTTTCTGTGAAATCTAATTATAAACAGCAATGTTAAAAAAAGGTTAACAGTTTAAATAGTCAAGGCCGTTACTCATTCTGCAAATGTTAGGTGTGATTGTAATGATAGCTGAAAGGGCACCATGAAGCCTGGTACACTACGAATAGTGCAGCTTCATCTCACCCACCTGCATTTTGACTGCTTAGCTTGAACACGGGGAGCTCAGCTGTGCCTCTGGGAACATCTCTCCATAGTGCCCTGGGATTCATACGTCCCTCTTCCTGTACAACTTCCATCTCTAGCCTGCATTGGTGCATAATGGGGAAGAAGAGTCAGTGAATCTATTTGTGGGAATGAACTCAGCCCTTTCCTTAACTCTTAACACGTGGCTCCACAGATCATGGTGCTTTGAAATGCACAGTTAGATTGTAGATATTGTGTTTGAAGTTGTCATGAACTGTACTATCACAGGCCTTGTAGATGGCTAGGTAAACTGACAAGGTGAAATCCTGGCCCATTGCAGGTTATATCTTCATATCTTAATTTTAGGAATATGTCCCAGGCTAACCATTTCTGAATACTTTCCTGTGCCTTGCACCTTTGTCTTGCTCCATATGTGTATTTCACTCAAGGTAGAGAGGCGCATGAGCAGGACGAAAGAAAGGAAGGAGCACCTGCTTGTTGGAAACTCTCCTACACTGCCAGTAATAAGAACAGTGGCAACAATAATGGTGATTCCTCCAATCACACTGGTGACTAAGAGCTTTAGCTGGAAACTTGGGTGATAGTGTGCCTGTATAAGGCAGCTCTTATACAAACAAAATAAAAAGATAAATTTTGTCCTCAAGAATGTTGATTTAAGATGTGTGATATAGTGCCTTAGAGTAAAGATGAGAAATGTATTTTAGTATGTACGTTCTATGACTTTCCATTAAAAAAGATTTGATTATGCTGCCTGTATGAAGTTGGAAAGAATGAATTTACTTTAATATTTTAATCACACATTTTGATAAGTATTAATTCTATAGTTATAAGTCAATGCATAATAATTTTTCCTCTGGTAAATGAGGAAATATGTTTTTTATATCTATTATAATATGTCACACATTATGTCTCCAGGTATGTTCTAACATAGAGCAATGCTTCCTCTGGTACACTAGATCTTCCTGTTCCTTCTTTTTTGTGGGATAGCAGATGAACCAAGATGACTTCATGCTTTGCTTCTGTGGAAAAAAGAAGCTGTCAACAACATAGCGAAAGACTCGTAAGCACAGGAAACAATATGTTCACGGGAGCTGGACTAAGACTATGGAACTTATTACCAGTCTAAATAAGAATGACCAGCACAAGTGCCACACTAAGCACTCGCTGCAAGAACCCAGTTATTCAACCTAGCTTTCCCGTGATAGTCCTTTCAAGCATCCTTAGACTAAATGCTCTTCTGGCTGTAAGACTATGAAAAGCTCAAAAATGTTCAGAGGTTGAAAAAAATGTCCAGCTCACACAAAATTTCCCTGGAAAATGGCTACACACTACAGTGATCGTCTGATACTATCCTGGATGAATAGACAGTTACTAAAAACATAAATGAAGAAAATAATCTCTTCCTATCTGTAGGAGTGGTGGCATTTTGAAACAATTCTAAAGCCACGTGAGGTCTCACCAGCCCAGTACAATACATTTATACTTATTATTATTTCTTATTAACTCTCCAGAAAATATCCATCAAATCATTGGGCAGTAAACGGTATGTATGTACTGTCTGTAGTGACTTCTATTGTCAGGAATTCCTTCTAAAAAATGCAATATAAAGGAGTGTACAAATAGAGAGTAGGCATCAGCAGTTGGTGCTCTCCTCTAACTTTAATTTTTCAGCCTCTGGTATGATTGTGTCCAAAACCCCACAGTACCAATTAATGAAGTTTAAATTATAATGACTTAATTGACTTTAGTGACCTAAAGAAATATTTTCGTGCTTTTATATTTTGAGCCTCATTCCAATCTTCAGTTAAATTCACTGAAGCACTATGGTGAAGACTTGTGGTGAAGATGGTCCCTCAAAAAGTTGCTGAAATAAACCATCAATTTAAAAGATGCTTTTCTATTTCCTAAACTGTCTTGTGGAAACAGCTACTCAAGGTATTCAGAAAGAGTGCTGTCACGATCATTGAGTGCTTGATACTAGGAAGTGGAATAGGGCTAAATCTTCACAAGACAATACCAATGCTTTGCTTAAAATAATCTAAACACAGAAGAGTCTGATTTCAGTTATTCTGTCTAGTGTGAAAGACATACATATGCTGCAAGACATGTATGGTATTTGGATGTTAGTGCAGGGTTGGCCTAATGCTCCTTTTTTCTGAGCCGCATATCAAAATCTTAATGTGATCAAAAGCCATAGAAGATGCATACCACCTACAGAGGGGAACGGGAAGCCCTGGAGTGATTCACAGGCAGTAGCTGACAACAGCTCTCGGAGGACCCATTAATTTATGGTGGAGCAGGTCTAGCTCATGCCAGCCATGTTGCTGCACTCCCAAGCAGCCCATTGATTTTGGCTTTAGCAGTTGCTGCTGGCTCATTTCCTTCCATGGCCAGACATTTGAATTCCTCATAATTTTTTGCCATCATGTTCTTCTGGCTGGCCCTGTGATTCAGCTATCAGCTTGGGCCAGTGCTTAACCATTTGTGCAGGGCCGTGCTTTGGTGTGTAAGCAGTTCAAGAAGGGTATAGGTTGCTGCTGTACAATTGATGAACCTGTTAGGAACCCAGATAGATGTCTGGAGCAAACAGAATGGTAATGTGCTTCAGCCTGTGAGGAAAGAATAAGTATTCCTTTCCTACAAATGCACAAATCAGGATATTTCTTGTGACTGTGCAATAAAGTAACTGGAATTGCACAGACCAATTTTCTTAAGACCAAAGGAAGCTAGCAGGAAACCCTGGGAAGGCACCTCTGATGTGTGCAAAGCTGAACACATCCCAGCAGCTGAAGTACTTGAAGGCGAAAGGTACATAAATCTACAGTAGAGTAGACCTGGGCAGGAAGAAGGAACTGAAGTAGGGAAAAAAATCAACTCTGGCAGAAAACAGTGTAATGGCTAAGTAGGGTCTCAGCTTTTTGCTTATATACATTTTCATACGTATGTATTTATAACTTTTTTCCATATATATATGCAAACACATCTATTTATAGGTATGTATAGACACTAATCTAAAGTATCTTTGAGGACTGAAAAATTGCTCAGTGGTGGTAGAACCAGACAGGCAGTCTCCAGCTGCTGGCTATACTTGAAATAAGCAAGCTTCAAAGCTGTAGTGAGGCTGTACAAAATATCACCAGGAAAAAGTGTGTGAGCAGACATAATATGTTTCCCAATTTGCTGGCCGACAGCATACCTGAAGACAGATCTCTTGTGAAAGTGTCCTTAAATGTTTTGCCTGCTTATTCCTTTCAGAAGTCCTACAGGGACCCATGCTTACTTCACAAAAGTAAGGCCAAATGGAGCTTGAAACAGTTCATCTCATCTGCATCCTGGCCTGCCTTTTTCCTGCCTTCAGGCAGTAAAAGAGAGCAGTACAACGGAGCTGGAGCTTGAAGTTTGGAGACCCTTAGGCACTGGATAAGCATGGAACAAACGACTGCTAATGGCACAATTATCACTCCCCACCACGGAAGATAATCCTTTGTTTAGCTTTTGAAAGCCTGTGTGTCACTCACAAAAAACAAAAAGAAAAAAATAATCCAACTATTCAGACCTGTGTTGTAAAAGCTCCAGTGTGGCTGAGCAATGCTTACAGAATAAAAATGGTGAACTAAATAAAGAAGACTTATTTAATAGTTGGAGACAAGATTTTATCTCATAAGGCTCCCTGTAGTAATAGCAAGCCCAGAGAAGAGAGAGTGGTTTTTGACAACAGCAATTTCTGACACATCTCGTGCAAACCATAAGCACCTAAAGAGAGCCTAAGATAAAGAGAATAAAGACATCACACAGCTGCACACCAAAAAAAGTGTGTCTAGCTAATGCAGACCTGGAAATGATATACTCTAAAGGCGTTAAAATGCACAGTGAAGCAAAGAAGAAATGTGAGACAAAATTAAATGAAAGGGAGAAGCTTTCCTGAGTATTAGTTATATAATCTGAACAGTAAAAATACTCTCTCTTCCAAGTCTTTCATAATTACTAGAATTAAAGTAGTTGACTTTAAAGAATAGAGTTGATTCAAAGTTAATAATAATAATTTGAAAATAAACACATTTAAGGCACTGAATCTAAGTATTATCTATCGATGTTTAAAGTACAGGCTTTTTATTTTAATGGCGTTTTTGGTTAATGGGCCTCTGGTAAGTTGCAGGGACAGCAACGATGGAGATCTGTAGAAGTGTGATAGTGATAAGGGTTTTTCTGTAAGAACAAGGTGATACAGGCTTGCAATCGGGTTCATGCAGACCAAATTGATGTGACGGTTTAACATGTAAAGCTTTTCACTTTGCCTGTTCTAGGTCATATCTATTTTACTGTGAAAGGTGAAATTGTTGTCTGAACTAAGTAGTCCCGAGACACTGCTGCTAGAGATGTCCATTGTATAGCCCTACCCTTGCTGGTTTAAAGCCAGGAAAGAAATTAATCTTGTCATCACAATTGCCTCTGTCTGATAAGCAGGAGATGGCTGTTGAGAGCAGAAGTTTAGTTGATGTATTACTAGTCCAGCTAGTAAGCCATGAAGAAATGCTTAGCCTTGCCAAAAGAAGCAGGTAACTAGGGGAAAGGTAATTCCGGTTGGAGGAGATCCCGACCACCGACTCACAGACCACCTACACTACTGACTTAAATGATGAAGCTGAAGAAGAACAACTAAGCATGCATACTAATTTACATGCTGGATGAAGAAACTTTCACCAATCATGTAACAGAATAACAAGGAGTATGTATTAGGAACTTGAATATATTAATGTTTTGTGTATAAATAATGATTGATTTGGAAGCTCGGGTGTCCTGTTTTGAGACAGACACCCATATCTGCACAAATATGCAATAAAATACCTCTGCTCTGTGTGTATATTGGTATTTTGCACACCAAGTAAAAGCACCCAATTTTTTGTGACAACATAATTGCAGAAAAGAAACTTAGAGAACTAGTTTTTCTGTAGGCATTGTGGCAATAGCATAGAAGTTGGCACAGCTATCCTTGGTGTCTAAAGTCACACTTTACCACATCATGACTTTCAAATGTGCAAATTTGTCCTGACTTTGCTGTTACTAGCATCCAAGCTAGTTGGGTTAAAACTCGGTTATATTGGTTGTGACCACAGGTGCTACAATGATGCCTTTGCCTGCAGAACAGTAATATATTTGAGATGAGGACAAACCATTTCCCTCTGCTATTCATACACACAGAGGCAGGAATTAAAAATCTGTTTCTGTAGTGCACAGCAGGTATAATGTACGTGGCACTGTTTCTTCATGCGATATCAGTTTGTAAATAGGATTCCTTGCATTATAACAATTTTAAATGGATTTAAAAAAAAACCAAAACAAACCACAAAACCAGAGGATAGTCATTGAAGCTGACAGAAGTGGTGAATCTGCTACTCCATGTTTATATGCTTACTATTTAGTCATTGATTTTTGGAAAGACAGCCATTATCAACTACAGTGGAGCTTTATCTGAAGACTTTTAACTCAAATTTCTGGAAACTGCGTGATATGTAAAGCTGATGGTTGGAATCCTTCTCAATGATTTATTGTAATGTAACATTTGTTGCAATGAACTGTTCTCTCAATTAGACCTGAGCAACTCCATTAACTTTAATTATATCATGGTTGTAACTGAGAGTATAATTTGGCCCTCTGGGAACAGAATATACGATTAAAGCTCCACAGGGTAGAAGAGGCAGAAGAAATTTGCACTTCAGTTGGAGCTGTCAGAGAAATTATAGGTTGCTTTAGTTATTCTCTCCAACCTTAACATATCCTGTTAATGACATAGTTGCAGTATGTAGTTTCCAGTATATGATGGTTGGTAGAATAAACACTGTTTATGCTCTTTCTCTTGCTGTCTTGCAGGTAAATAGAGACCAGCAATTAAAGCTCATGTGCACTGACTTTTTGCTCAGGAAACAGGAGAGCAGAAGCTGAGTAAACAAGATGAGTGCATTTGCAGCAGCTGGCTGTGTGCCTTACAGAAATTGGCAATCGTGGTTCAGGACCAAGCCCAGGCAGAGGATGCGGAGGGCTTGGAATCCAGGGACCAAGGAGTAATTTTTGCTTATTTGACATAATACCATAGCAACAAGCTGTTTTGTTGCAGAAGCTAAAGCAAACAAAGAGCTGTAGGCAGATCCCTGTGATAAGAACAAACTAGTTTTTCATCCTAACTGCTGTAGCAGAAAGCAAAGAGTCGACAGTGTTATTAAGCTCTATTGATAGCCCATTCAACTGCTTTAAAAATGCGACTGAGAAAAATTAGCTTAGATGTAAGAATAAGTAAAAAATTCTGTCTTACATTTTTTATTTCCAGAGAGAGAAGTCAGAGGCAACTTTTACCTGGTATGCAGGGATATTTTCGTATTTGCTTTTGGTTTGTCTTCCTAAGATGAATGGGTTTGTGTGTCAGTATTCTCATCTGATGGATTTCAAGGGCTTGAAATCAACGAAAGATAAACTGTGAGGGCATTTGAGGTTGAAGTTCCTGTGGAAAGGCTGCAGGACAGTCAGGGAGCATCAGCTAAAACAGGCCACTAAGCACTCGGAGTGTGTTAAAACCCAAATGGCCATGCCCAGGAGACATCTGAGCCCATGGTGTTCCTACAGGTTTGGGACTTGAGTTTCATAATGCCTTACATGGCAACCTGAGCTCAGTCTCAGGTCAAGTGTCCCCAGACTCCAGCAGTTTTCAGATCAGAAAAATCCTCAAGGATCTTTGAGTTGTGTCTGATTTTCAAGACCAGACGCTGCCAGCCAAGGCAAGTCCACGCAGTTGCCCTCATTGCTTAAACTGCACACTTTACCCCCAGATACCACTGCCATGCATTTAGAAACAAGCACGATAAAGAATTCCCTTCTGTACCCAAACGCAGCAGTCTGTGTATTTTAGGAGCAAAAAGTTTTCAGTATTGATAGGTAACTCCTGTACTGAAAGCTACTAATTTTCCATACAAGTGCAGTTTGTGTGTACCTATTTTCCTTGAGTTTGAGTCTCTCCTCGAACCTGTTCCAAGCTGAAGCCTTACTAAAATGAGTAGCAAAGTTCAGCTCCCTGTGCCATCCTGTTTTCAGTCTTTTCTGAATCGGGCAAATGTACTGCATCACTTGTATTTAAGGTATGGACTCAGGGATTTCTGAAGGGTCAGATTGGCTTATAAACTTATTTAGGTCTAAGACATGAGAGAAAGCCTAAAATGTTGAGGAGGCTGAAGAAAGTAGTATCTAAGTTAAAGGAAAACCTCGCAAAACCATATAAAACATGAAGAGCTTGACTATGTAGAAAACGTATGTGCTATTGGAAGCAATAGCAAAAAAGATTTATTTAGGAGTAGAAATTCTGCCTATTGGTTTAAATTATGGGATGGAAAGGAAACGCAGGAAAGAGAGAAAAATTTGATGAGAAAAAGAAAAACCTTTTCAAATTGGTGAGTATATGGAAACCTTTCAGTTATTATGTTTAACAGAACTGCCTGAAACATTGCAATGTAAAAGACCATTTGTAAAATTTGAAATGGTCTGTGAAAATAGCACTGTGCTAGATAAACACCTAGGAAATCCAGGCTGGATTTTGCCAGACTAGGACCTAATTTATTTCTCTTTTCTTTCCATTCTTCTTCATTAAAAAAAAAAAAATTAATTAATGCATAAAGAAGAGATATAAAAGGCATATTCAATATCTTTGCCTATTTAACTGAGTGAATTATTCTTTGCAACACATGTGCATTTTTCACATTCTTACTAGAATAGCCGAATAAGTAACTTGTCGTTACTAACTTCCTTTATTTTCTTTCAGTTTATCTACTATTAACTATTTAACTGGAATAGGAAATATAATTGCACTTCTCATAACTTTGTATTAAAAGTCCTAACCGCTTCCTTAGGCCATTGTCCTCTTATTTTTATAGGCAACTTTTGCTTCTGAATTTTATATGGTCTCATTCCTATACTCCTTTGAGACAATGGCAAATACCCACTCATTTCAAAAGACCTGTTATTTAAACACTTCTCTCTCTCATAATTATGTTACTGGGTATTGTATTGTGAAATTGCGTTTCCTAATTTTGCAGCTTGTTTCATTAGGACTGTTGTCTGTGTTGTTCCCTTTGACAGGGATCACAGTACTGCATCCCACGGTGAGGACTCACACAGCGTAGCTGTACACTGGTGGAGAACGAGAGAAGTGGAGAGCGGTATGAGTATGCCCACTTCTAATTGCAATTGATACCCTCTAGTTCATGTGTTGAAAGGGGCAGGGACTTCTTTACACTACTTGTAATTTTGTGAGATGGCTGACTACTCCAAACTGAAGTGGAAAACTGTAAAAACCCACAAATCTTATAATTAAAGTAAGAATGATTAATGTCATTTTGTGGATGGGGTTCTCCACTGTCTTGCACTTGCTTACTGTGTAAAATGCTGTGAAAATGGAAGGGGTTGTATTCCCTGGGTATAAATGATTGTCCAAGCTGAAAACACTGGCTATTTGCATCCCATAACATCATTTGCATCATGAGGTAACCTGTAGCTGGGAACGTTCAGGTACACAGGAGCCTTTCCCCAAATTTACAGGAGACAGGTGCACCATCATGGCTAAAATGAGCAAATGCTGAATGCTGCTTGCACAGCACTGCTTGTGAAAAAGTAAAATTTAAAGACAAATGTAGGCAAGTGAATGTATATCTATATTATTTTAAAGATGCTTTCTTGGACTGGACACAGCCTTACAGAGCCAGGTCAAGGAATATTTGACAGAAGAAACGTCCCTGGCAGTGTCAGGAGGCCTTGTGATTCTTGCTTTCTTTAACGTGACCTTTGCTGATTTTATAGTCCCTTGCTAGCTGTTTGATAGCCACTGCTAACTTGCTTATCTGTAAGGTTTTTGGGAACGAGAATCATAGCTGTATGTATAAAAAGTCATATAAACAAAATCTAGAAAACCAAAACCAAACACTTGGCTTCCTAAAAATGAAGTGTTGAATGTGATCCTTTCAAACAGTGTTAGAAATAATTTCTTCTTATAAATGTTCAAAAATTTTGCTATTTCAAAATATATAATAAGTGATAAGCTCCCATGAAAATGAGTACGGTTTCTTTTCCTTAGAAAAGTCTCTTTGTTCTTTTTCCAAGATATTTCATCTAGGTTAATGGTATCCTTACAATAGAGTGATGTGCGTATTCTTCAACGTGGGTGGGGAGTCAGCCAATTATTTAAATGAAACAATGGTTGAATTAGTAGGTTAGATGAAAACGAGATTATCATAATATATAAATTACATGACCACATCAGAGTGTGTGATGCTGAATAGCTGTTTGCATTTGCTATCAGGTTCCGAGATATTTTGTGTAAAACGCTGATTTCTGCTTTGCTGCTTATCGTACTGCTTGCTTAAAGGGCAACGAGAGGAACACTGAGTACTCCCCTGTTCAGAGCACTACGTTTCTAATTTTGTGGTCTTTTCTTGGATGTGACACATAGAGTAGGGCAGATTACATTACCAGTTAATGATCTGCAGAATGATATGCAGTGCTCTTTTGGCCACTCTCCTTTCTGATGCTTAACAACTCTATATACAAAACTGGGACAAGAATTTAACCTACTCTTTGCCAACCATCAAAACATCATCAAGTGCATTTATTGAGGGGAGGAAGATTTGACAGGGGAAGAAAGGAAGTGGTAGTAGTTCTACTGAAAAGCTGGGTACCTAAATGCATGCAACTCATGCCTAAGTGGGCATAAAAGCTTCTCTACAGGCATATTGGGTGGTCAGATTCTCACCCCATTTTTAAGGCTTGGAATTATAAATAACTCCACTTTCTTACCTGAATTTACTCCAGATTCCTGCAGATGTAACTGAGATAAAATAATTAATGGTAGACTGTCAGGATATTTCTTTTTTCATTGCAGCCAGGAGCCAAGACATAGATTGGCTCACTTTGGATAAATGAGACCATGCTATTAGTCTCTGCTGGTTAATAACAAGGAAAGGGCTCTGTGCTTTTTTAATTAACTGTCTCTTTCAATGAGAGCTATTTCAACAGTGTGGCTGTACCTAGTAATGCCATTTGATTTCTCAGTGCCTTCTTCAAACTGCAACTTGTGGAACTTTTTTCCTTATAGCAAAAACTTTATTGTTGCATAGGGAGTGTGTGTTTGCTGCCTTGCTGCTCACTGATATTCAGCCTGTCACAGGAAAATGGTATTTACCAAAATGTTACAGCTTAAAGGCTCTGTCTAGGTGGAGGGGAAAACGCGATATGTATCAAGCCTTGAGAGAAGGTTTGCTAATTATTTCTCCCTTGGAAACCATGTTGACAGGCAGGTGGCATGTGCTTGACTTTCAGCCTGACATGGATGGAGCCTGGACACAGCGGAGTCAGGATACATCTGGGACTGGGAGATGGTGAGTGATGTCAAGTCCTATACTTCAGACAAGATATTAGACCTGCAGGGACTGCAGATGCTAACATCTGGTTTGTGATACTGCTTTTGGCCTACAAAGTCTATTTTGGCCTTTGCCCTGTTTAGCAGTTCTCCATTAGTCTTCTGTCCTGCTCATATGCTGTAATTCTTTTAACTTACTAATTCAGACCAGCTGATAAAGAGGAACTTTTTGAGCATAGCCTTGTCACTGTAGGGGTGTCAGCTACTATTCATGTATTCAATTTAATCTCTGAAGATACTCTTTTGATTTTAATTCTCTTGTAACATATCAAAGCATAAGAAAGGCCCTATTGGATTAGATCAGTGGTCCATCTAGCTCTCTAACACTGGAGAAAAAGATGCTGTTTAGAAAGGTCAAGTGAACCTTACAGAATCACAGAATGGTATGGGTTGGAAGGGACCTCTGTGGGTCATCTAGTCCAACCCTCCTGCCAAAGCAG
>Ga0181612_135735_pt1 | contig 15976 bp, 6 predicted proteins | sample HoacroProtozoa21_FD_119630 | JGI IMG/M metagenome (GOLD analysis project Ga0181612, IMG submission 119630) | Hoatzin crop microbial communities from Cojedes, Venezuel. Combined Assembly of Gp0051906, Gp0051904, Gp0051908
CCGCCAGGCGCGCCCCCCGAGAGCGGGGGCCCCCCCCGTTCCCCCGCAGCGCCCGCCGCGGGGCCCTGGCAGCGGTGCGGGCCGTGCTCCCTGGGCCGTGGCCCCTGCGTTGCGGTAGCGGCTGCGCAGGCCCTGGCGTCGGCCTGCCGTCCCGCCGGCGAAGCTAGGCAGCACGGTCTGGGTGAGGCGGTGGGGTGCTGCCGTGACACGGCTGGTGGGGAGGGTGCTGCTGGAGGCCATGCCTGGTGAGGTCGGCCCAGGCACGGCGCTCCTTGCCAGCGGCTGCCTGTGTGCTGCCAGGAGGCCTTCTGCGGTGATTCCATGATCCCTTTCCACCCGCTCGATGGAGGTCGTTTTTTTGGCCTGTTCGTGTTTTGTTTGGTTGTTTTTAAATGCTGTGTGCTGGCTCCTTTATGTCTGTCTTTACACTTGAGGTTTAATTTAAAACCTTGGCCTTAATGATTAAATGAGTGAATCCTGGCACAGAAGCACCTTGTGCGAGCTAGTAACAACGCGACAGCAGTCTTGTGAAGAGATTGCTGAATTATACCGACACTGTCAGCTGCGTAATATCATTACAGTACTTGATTAGTCCTGGTGCAGGGTGTCTGTAGTGGTGAGCAAGAGAATCACAGAATCGGTTGGAAAAGACCTCTAAGGTCATCAAGTCCAACCGTCAACCCAACACTACCACGCCTGCTAAACCATGTCCTGAAGTGCCACATCTACACGTTCTTTGAACACCACCAGGGATGGGGACTCCACCACTTCCCTGAAGAGGAGCAGGCTGTGTCCGTCACTTAACAGAGCACCTGATCAGGGAGGCTCACTGCTGCGTCAGGATTATCTCCAGCTGTCTCCTTATACTGGAGGAAAAGGGAGTCCAAATGCTGTCTTGATTTGCAGTCTCTGCCACCAGCTGGAGTTCTCCAGAGGGAGCCCTTCTCTCTCCTTGCATACCTAAAAGAGAGACAAGTTGAGTAGGGGGTTACTAAGAAAGACCAAAAAGAGAGTATTCACACACTCCTTTCCTGGAGGTTTAATAGTATTCTGGTACTCTGTGAAAATATGCAAATTTTATTTTAATTGGGAGAATTAAAAAACAATCATCGGTATTTTACAGACATTTGCTGGCAGAGCTGATCTCTAGAATTTTGGTTTTTTTTCAGAAAAATGTTGTGACATTCTTTGTATTTTCCATTTGACGTGCTTGTATTCCTTAGAACCACCTTTGATTTATTTTTTTCTTTGTGAGAAACCGTAGTGGAAGAGTCCAAGGTCCAGAAAGAATCCCTAAAGTACACATTTAACACAAATACCGTAGGACTTGGCACATTGCTTCACTTTTGTGATAAGCTCAAACTGAAGCTAGAGTTTACTTTCTTAGTTTTCTTCTAAATAGTGCCCACAACTTTTCTTCGCTCTTAGTTTTTGTGTCATCATTTCTTTGGAACATGAGCTCCATTAAATAGGCAGTGTAATTCCATAATTATTCGTTCTGTTTTCGGCTATGTTACTCATATGCAAGTATATTATCACACAGCAAGATTCACGTGCACGCTTTCTCAGGCCAGCTGTAACCTCTGTGAAACACCCAGCCCTGTGGGTTATAGCTGTGGCGTGTGCAGATTATTCAGGTACCAGTAAAACTGTTGTCTCTTAATTTTAGTGATGAAAAGGTTAATAAACAGAACACTAAGTTGTAATATTTTTATTATTTTAAAATAACCTTTCTTCTTCGTATCAACCTATTGAACAATTGCATGGTTTTATTAACACCGTACACGGGTAACCATTCAGTCTTCTTTCCTAAAACTTTTGTACTCAAATACATTAAAGACTCAAGTACAAATTAATATTAGAGGAAAATAAATATAACTTACCTTCTTCTAATTTTTTGCACATCAAAATAGAAGTAGTCCAGTTTTGTCATACATAGAAGTGTTTGCATTTGCAGCTGATAAACAAACCCTACACAGTTTTGTCTAGGAGATGGCATTGGTTTGTTTAGCAGCTCCAGTAACAACTGGGACAGGTCTCGTGGAGTTTGATTCTGCCCCCTGCATTCATTGACTGCAGTAGTAAAGGATCAAAGCCTTGGAGCTACTACTGAAGTTTTTGTGTTTGTAAATATGTACACATGTAATCTCAAAATCACGTGCATTGCTTAGGGCTAAACTTCTTATGCATAAAGTACAGTACCTGTGTGAATCGGAAACCAAAGTCCTGCTGGCAGTCTGTAATTAGTCATGGTTTTCCACACACTTTAGTAAAAGTGACAGACATAAGAATAACTCACTTTCAAAGTAACAAAAATCTTGATTAAATTATGTTTTTCAGTAGTTCCCTGGTTGGAGTGGAATGTCTGAAAATAGGTCAGGTGCTTTTCTAGTCTAGTATTAGTATTTGTGTGAAGGTCTGTGTCTTTTAGCATAATACAACCTAATCATTCTTATATTGCATTTATAAGAAGGCAGTTATTGTTGTTACCTCCACTGTCATAAGAAAATCTAATCTTGCATAACAGTCCTGTATACAGAAATGAGAAAAAAAACAACTGTCCTCTTGTTTTCTTTCAGTTTTTCAGCCGTGGGCCAAATGTGCTGCATCAAGACAGCAGTGCACCGCAAGCTGCATTCTTTGCACCTCTTCAGAAAGTGATGTTGCCACCAAATAGCTTTCAAGGGAAGGTGGCGTTTATAACTGGTGGAGGCACTGGGATTGGCAAAGGGATGACCACAACTCTGTCCAGTTTAGGTGCCAAGTGTGTTATAGCAAGCCGGTAAATATTAATGAAGACATTGTCGAGTTTTCATTTACTGCTGAAAGTGGAATAGATTTGTTTTCTTCTTCATAAAATGGATAAATTCGTTCTATTTACTCTGCTTCAGTACACTTTAGATTATATTGTCATATTGTAAATACCAGAAACTTCTGGATCCGTCTACCCGTGTCTAGTGGTGTAACCAGCAGGAAGAAGGAAAAAACTAAATGCATTTCCATGAAATGCGGCAGCGACATAAACCACCCAGAATATTAGACATAAATTCAACTAAAGCCTAAAAGAGAACATGAATTTGAAATAGCCATTATTGAACATTTTAAATGTATTATTGCAGGTGTTCTTGGTACAGATTTGAATTGCAGTAAAGAATTAAAGCCATTCATCTTCATTCTTACGACCTTAAAACCAGCCCTGATTTTCTCTTAACGAAGGTGACTTTTATACAGTTCTCTTAGGTATCACTACAGTAAACACTAGAAAAACAATTAATTTTTAATCAAAATAAACAGAAGTGTTGTGACATTCATCCAAATAGTGGCTTAGATGTTTAGTTTTAAATCTGAATGAGTGTCCCTTCTGAAATACCAGTAGAGTAGTAGCGAACACTAAGTTTGTTATGGTTATGTACTCAGAAAGAGAATATTTTTTCTAGCTTCACATGTTTAATTAGCTTCAGATAGTCTGTTATTGTAGTCTTCTGAGTTGCTTTGAAGTGGCAGTAACCAGAAATTACTTATGTTTAAATAGTTTTCTTTCAGAAAGTTAGTGACTAAATACAGTTTTTATCTTAAAGCTCAATTTTCATGAAAGTCAGCAACACACATGTGCACACAGACATTAAATGATATTTAAAGGTTTAGCTTATATTTGCTCAGAAAAAAATCACCTGATTTTATTAATCTGAATTGTAGTTGCATTTAATTGAAATTTAGTAAGATTTGATATTGATTTCTAGGAAGCTTGATGTTTTGAAAGAAACAGCAGAAGAAATTTCATCCAAAACAGGGAATAAGGTAAATTTTTACAGATTTGTGAATATGTTAGTTCACGTACTTTAAATGGTTGTAGGATTTTTATTAATTTATGTGCTTCTGTAGGCTTGTTTAGTTTCTGAGTGGTATGATTTTGAAGTCTTACAGATGCCTTTCCATTATTATATAGGTTCATGCCGTCCAGTGTGATGTGAGAGATCCAGTTTCAGTTAAGAATACTGTTGCTGAAATAATCCAAGTGGCAGGACACCCTGATGTAAGTGTTCTAGTGAAAGGAAAGAGCTTCAGTCTTCATTGCTGAGAGTACTCTGCATAGTAGGTATGAAGAAAATGACTATGATGGAAAGCTCATGGAATCTAAAGCGACACTAGACAAAAAGTGGCTGTACTTCAACATAAAGCTAACATTCAGTTAGACTAGTTACTCCGTTCTTGTGGTTCTTAAAATACTTAGCGGCCAGATCGACAAAACGTTGTTGTCCTTACTCTGAGAACTAACAGTTTCTTTGTAAAGGGTGGGACAGTTATGGTGGAATTCTTTGGATTAAATGAACAGAAAATTGGCCTTAAATCCTCCTAAAAAGGCGATTTACACCTGTTGTACGGAATTACACCTGTTGCTTATTAACAGAATGTCTCAGGCATGGAAGTAATAGTAAACGTCTTCTGTGGTCCTTGCTTAGCTTATAAAATACACAACCTTCCAACTTCAAAACTAAGTTATCATAAAATCAAAGAAAAAATCTTCAGTCAAGCCAAGCACGTTTTTTAACAGTTTGGCACAAAACACAGAGCCTTGAAAATTGGGCTGTTGCTTTGAGAAGGGTGGACTGTTGGAGTCTGAACAATGACAGGCACCAAATTCTGATTTGATTGTGAGAGAAACAGCTCGGATTCTGCTAGCTGGTAGAGAATGTGATGAGAATGTTAGCACTGATGTAAAGGATAGTCAGATTTAGAGCTGTTTGCTGTAGTTGTAAAGCTCGTACATGCATTGTAGACACTTTGTGTTCACCAATAGCTTCCTATAGACGTGGAAGAGAACCTGCTGAATTCTAAATGCTGTAAGAAGTGGAGAAACCATTTTTCACAGCTGTATGCTGTAACAGTCCGACAGAATAAATCAGCTTACTGCCCTGATTTGTAGACAAGATACTCTGATCTTATTTTGACTACTAGTTACTGCAGGTTTTGGCCAAAGCATATAACAATCTCCACGTTTTAAGTGTGTGTGGAGAGGGAGGAGACTCTTTCCTATGTGCTACCTTTTTAGTACACCAGTAGTTTTCTCAATAAATACTTCCCATGACTTGTTCTTTACAAGCATATTGTTTCTCTTTAATTTCACGTATTCTGTGTGTTTAAAAGAGACTGCAAAGTAAATTGAATAAGAAGTTCATTCTGCCTTTGTTTTGTTTATTGCATCTCCAAGACTGCTACTCCCTGTTAGAAAATAATGATTCTTTTGTCATATGGATTGTTTTGTCAGTCATACATGTCTATATATGTCAAAGATCGTATCATGCAGTTCTTAGTTCACTAGTTTTATTATTGTCTCTTCACTGTATTTATTCAGTGATTCAAGTAACCTCCTCAGTATCTTGAAGTGTTTACATTTTTTTTTTCTTTCAAACTGTAGGGAGGTCTTTAAATTGTATTTACTATCTAGATGTATAATTTATGGCTGTTGTATTTGATTTGTTTTATATTCATGCAGTATGTGCTGTGGTCTGTATTGTTGATGAAAATTCTAATGTGTTAATTTACCCAAGAAGTTCTTTAGGACAGACTTTGTTTCATGTGCAAACCTAGATGAACCTAAGTGCCATTCCATAGGTAATACACCATTTTATTGCTTCAGCACATTGTATTATTATTAAATACACAACATCTAGCCATGTGAGTTTTGGTTTGAAAACTGCTTATCTGATGCCTAGTCCCCTTAAAAAGTTATATCTAACTGCTCAAAGGGGTAAGCAGATGATATACTTAAAATATCCTCTGCCTGATTATTGTTTGTAGAGAGGCAGCAAGTGATAGATATATGTCTGTTCCAAAAAAAGTTTTGTTCTAGTGGCTTGCAGTTCACTAATAATATTCTCATTGTTGAGACCGATGAGACTTCCTGTTGTGCAACAGTCTTTAGTCATCAGGTTACCTGAACTTCTTTTGCTTTTATTCCCACGCATCCATTATGTTAAATATGTGTGACCTTGGAACTTGGTAGGGACAAATTTTTCTGTTACGTTACACTTGAGACACGATGTAAAACAGCGACTTAAGTTGCCCTCTACGTTTACAGTTCCTCAGTACTAGACTAGTAACTTACAGAGTTTGGAAGCGCAGCCTGTTTTCTGTTACTGATAGGTGTCTGTGCTGGAGGTGTGAAAATTCCTGATGGATTATTTTCTCTCTCCAATGAATCTCATTTGATGAGGGCATTTTTACTTTTCCACCTGGAAACACTCAGATGTTCTGTGTAAATTCTTTGCTTTTATCTCAGGAAGAGTTATTTTTAGTTAACTCTTAGGCTTTTCTTGTTGTGTTTTAGGTTGTGATAAACAACGCAGCTGGAAACTTTATTTCCCCTTCTGAACGACTTTCTGCTAATGCTTGGAAAACAATAACTGATATTGTGCTTAATGGTACTGCTTTTGTAACTCTGGAAGTCGGAAAGGAACTCATTAAAGTACAAAAAGGTATCTTAAATTTAAGCTAAATGGTAACTAAGCATTGTGACATAATGGTATTATTTGCTTTCTTTGCCGTCCTACTATAGCTGGTTTTGAGAGTTTGAAAAGAAATGCAAGTTTTAACACTGCATCTTTTCTAGAAAGAAACTTCATGCTGAGTAAAAGCTATGCTTAAATATCACAACAGTAGAACTTGCTAGCCATTACTTCATTGTAGAATCTGCCCTTACAATTGGACCCAGAGGCCATGAGGTCGAATACAAAAATCTGATTGCAGAGTTTGTACTAGTTGTAAAACATTTGTAAAATTCAGAAAGTAAGGCTTTAAAACGTATGCTGTTATTTCTCTTGAGTCTTCTATACACCTGTGTTGGTTTCGTTAAGCGACTGAACATGTGGCATTTATTTAAATGAACACCAGGTCAGGATATCACTTTGAATTTTCCTCCTACAGTTAAATAAATAAAATTCACAGCTGTGGTATTTGACTAATAGAACTAGAGAATATTACCTTTGAGATAGTTTGTAAAACAAATTCGAAATTGAAACCAGTATTAGGCTTTACTTTCCTGGGTATAATTTTTAGTTCTAGACTACCTAGGAGTTTAATCCAATGTTTTGGCTTTACCTTAAAAATATTATAGTTCTTTGATACACTGTATAACCAAAGATTTACTTCACTAGATTATTGTCTTTAAAGGAAGGATAATGTATGCTCTTCTATGTTTGTCATAGATTCTATACAAAGAACTGCTTTCATTTTATGTTATCTTCTAGTTACAAATTGAAAAACATTGAGCTTATTTTTTGTACAGAATGATACCATCTCAAGTAGCATTTAAAAGCAGTGAGGTATGTTGATTTGCCACGTGCTTGAACTTCTGAATCCTGTTTTCTAGGTACAGCTATTGTTTTGAAATAATCCGTTTGTGTTTGCATTGTATTTCTGTGACTCCTTAATTGAATTTCTTTGAAACTCCTCTACAAAAAGTATGCAATGGCTTTATACTTTTTAATAACAATAGAGAGTTAGTGTTGTTTTAGTAAGTCTGTAACAGTTTTGGTCTGTTGTATTTCCCACATATATTTTAGCAGCACATGATCATTTCCACCCTTCTAGTACTAATACTCCCATCTCAATAACCCATCCCCAACTCTGACTTACTGTATCCCTATGGCAAACTATTGTAATAGTTTGCTTTATGGCCTTCCAGATGCATGCAGTATCTAGTTATAGTAATGTGAAATACGACTTTAAAAATATCTTTGTCTCCGCTGCTGTTGAACAAAAACTTTCCTTGCTTCCACCCTCAAATTCGTCAAAATCCAGAAGTTCTTCAGCTTCATGTTGTCTCTCTTCCTTTTACTTCTAAGCTTCCAAAGCACGAGCATTTCTTTTGCTATTACTTGCGTGCCTTCTTTCTAGGGGATTCTGTCTGTGTGTAAGTCTTTGTGTTCAAGGCTTCCTTGAAGACATGCTGTTGCCAGTAGATCAAGTGTACCTGTTTGTTGTCTCGTTCTCCACCTTCATTTTTTTTTACTTGCTTGTTTTTTTAAGTTTGGGCAGAGAGACCTTAGTTTCTGAAATGATGGAGATGCTACCTGATGCAAATATTTTAGAACAGTCTGTGAGGATTCTATGCATCTGACAGGTACTAGAACACTGGCATATCCTTAAGGTTTCCAGCGTGACCTACATTAAAGCTAATTTAGTAAATAATAAAAGTGCTCTGCTTTTAAACTTTCAAGTATGAACTGGTATCTAAAAGGGACTTGTAATCTACTAGTGCATTACTTATTTACGCACTAAAATTTTTCAAAGTGGAAGGAGTTGGTTAGATATTGTCCATTTTATGAATGTAGGCTTTAAAAATAAAAACTGTGTGTGAACTGAAGTGTATTTTAAACTTCAGAGCTGTAAATTTATCAGTCATTCTTGCTTCTGTGTTAGATTCACCCAACTCACCTCTATTTAAACTATGTTTCAAAAATTCTGCAGTTTCATTCTTCAAAATGTGTAATTAACAATCAATTCTAGGTAACTTCAGAGCTGTTCTGGGTTCTTTTTGTCTGTAATAATTTTTCTTTTCAAATTGTCTCACTGCAGCCTGTTTTGTAAATGGGGCTGTGGTTTCTGGGTATCTGCTGGCATCTCTTGTCAGTGCTTCCTTATGGTTCCCTTTAGTTTCTCTTGTGTAACATTACAGTAGTTTTTTAACTGAGTCTATTTCATCATCACATACATTCTTGCAGTAACCTATATTGTTTTAGAAATATCCCTTGGGTAGCCATTCTTATGAAATTGTTTTTAAAACACAGTAAGTAGCACAGTTAGTTACTGTGGTGTAAGTAGTGAACTGTCGTCTCTTCTCCTCCATTTCCCAGTTACAGCAAGTTCATGCTAGTCATAGATTGGACAGTTAGAATTTGCAGGCTTCTATAAAAGAAAGATGAAATAAACAGTTGCAGTCTCCATTATTTTCCGTAATGCTTTTGCTAAGTCTGTTATATAAGAGAAAGTCATCCTTTTATAGTGCAGTTTTTTGTCATAATAATGGGAAAAAGTTATGCAGGTTAACTTTGTCATACGCTTTACTGCAAAAAAAGCTTCTGAAAATGTCTTTAAAAAACATTTTTCTGCATAAACTTTAACTCAAGCCCTAAATTGTGTCATTTTAAGATTATGCCAAACCTAATTGTTAATGCGGATGTTTAGGGTTTTTTAATTTCAGCCGGGAATTGATGAAATTAGGGCAGTTTACCTGGTTAGTGACTACTAGGCTAGTGCAGCTTCTTAAAAGATACTGTAAGATCTTAGATCTTCGCTCCAGTTAGACTGATTTGCACATGTAAATTCATTGTCAGTCTGAGGGTTTAGACCTTTGAAGGCTAATCATTACCTATTTACACTTACATGGAACAACTCTTAACATTCATGGAAAAGAGGGAACTGATATCTTTTTACAACCCAGAGTGAAATGGCATCCCTAAAACCTGAGCTGCAAATTTCTGTGCCACTGAAGTCACTTTTTACCTTAAGTTCAGAGTTTGATCTTCATGCATTGTTTGTTTATTTGGTGTGATTGTTTTTTAAATGTTTTTGCAACTTCCAGGAGCAGCATTCCTGGCTATTACAACAATTTATGCAGAGAGTGGTTCAGGATTTGTATTGCCGAGCGCCTCTGCCAAAGCTGGTGTAGAAGCAATGAGCAAGTGAGTAATGCAGCAAAATGCATGTTCTGCTTTTCACGTCCTTGAGATAGAGTAATTGGTATATAAAAATGGAGCTACTTGGTATAGTCCTCCTATTGCATTTTATTGTAGGAGAACTTTCCAGCCTCCAGTATCCTAGCAAGAAAATAGTATGCTGACAGCTTCTTACAGAATGAAGTATTAACTGCTATTATTGTGATGATTTTTATCATAAGGACAAGTGGAATAGCAAGTCTAAAGTTTAAATTACAGTTTCAATGATCAGATTCTGTTGCATTCTCACAGGCGAACCAGCACTTAAATACAGTTACTAGGGGAAGTCTTTGAGGTCTGTGGTGCCTTCCACTTTCTTTTGTCTCAGGAAAAGATGTGCTTGGATTTGGGTGGAGTATACTGTTGCTTCACCTACCTAGTTTCATAAAGAAATGTGTTTCCTATCACTGTTTTAAATTAAGGTCTGCAGTTACACTTCATTCAGAACATTATCATGTGAAGTATCCATGTTAGCTAACAAAAGGATTTCTATCATTATTGACTACAGGGCAGTCCTTCATAGCAGATCCTCCTCTGCACTTTAGCAGAAGGAATTGAATAGTTTGTCAGCCTTTTAGGAACTAGAATTTTTCATCCAGAAAAAAATGAGGGGATGAGTGATGGTGTTGATTTCTGTTCTGTAGAGCTGTAGCTGAAGTGTGTAGTTTTCAAAGACTTTATGACCCACCTAATTCATTCACCGTAGTAGATGATCTATCTGAAGTACTGCTTATCCAGAGAAAATGTTGCCATAAAGCAAAATTATTCTGCTGGTCCCATTTTGGAATGTTTTGTATTATTTCAAAACATCTAATGTGAGAGCTGTGTTGAAAATGTTACAAATGTGGGATAGTCTAAATTACCAGAGAAAGATGGTGGCCTAACAGTTGTTTGTCAAGGAGTTCAGGTGCCAAAATCATCTGTATGATTTGCGAGGGAGAATGAATTGCTCCTTAATGTTGCTCTATCTATGATGCACCTATTAAATCGATATTCCTCTGCTTGTGAATGTGATTTTTTTTTCTCTGAAATCTTTTTGTTAAGAAAAAAAAAACAAACCCTTAAGTAGAAATGCCTGTTTTGGGAAAATTCTCATATTTACACATTTGATTCAGTTTTAATTTTTTTTTTTTTCTGAATAGCATTATTAAAATACTGTGTTTAAAACATTGATGCATTCTGTTAATGAATTTTTAGGTCTCTAGCAGCTGAATGGAGTAAATATGGCATGAGATTCAATGTGATTCAACCAGGTCCAATAAAAACAAAGGTACATAGCATGAAGTGAAAAACAGCCTTGAATATGCTTTGTGGTACAGGCTTAACTTTAGGATGGTCCAACCTTTCTATGACTGTTAAATTCAAGTATGATTCCGTTGGTAATCAAGACTGTGCTGGAATATTGAACACACTATATCTCAACAATTCTTTTGTAAAATAGAATTTGTTGAACTTCTGAAACCTGCCAGTGCCCCTTCTACTACACTAATATAAATGGAACCTTTTTTTGGTGTTTCAAAGAATGGTGTATCTGAATATTTAATGTTGATTCTTGTCAAGCGAAGTGAATTCTTACACTTGGTGGAGTAAAATTGCCTATTTCTCCTTCTAATTTTTAAGCAAAATATCTCATCAATTCCAAAATTTCAGAATCTCTTTTAGGTATATGAGAACAGAATCTCACTAGTTCTGGTGAAAATCACAAAACTAGAAAGAGAAAAACTTAAGTCAGTAAGGAAATGTGAAGCTTTGGTATGAATGAAAAGGAGGACTGGAGGGTTTGAAAGAGGTAATCCAGACCAGCTGGAACAGGAAGAGAAAAGAAAGCAGTCCTGCAAGAGGATACAGGAGTATCCATTTCATATTGAATCAAAATATTACAGTTATGAGCAGTAACAGCTAATAATGGTATTACTACTAAGCGTAAGATGTTTCACAGTTGGTTTTTCTGCTGGTTTGGGGGTAGGGGTGTAGGGTTGCTTCTTTTTTCCTTTTCTTTTTTGTAATTTTTTTCCTTTTTTTCCTCTTGTCAGTATTAAATGGTACACAGGACAACTGAGATTTACCTTTTTTTACTGTAGAGAAAGATAAGTGGCAGTATCAGCAGGGTTATAAGAATATCGAAACAACATTACAGGATCAGACCGCAAGTCCTTCAGGCCTTGTACCTGGTGGATTTTTAGGCAAGAATAGAAGAAAAACACTTAATGGCATTTCTTCTTTATGTCTCAAGCCTCTAGCAGTACTGTTAAGCTTATGAACTGGCATTTAAAAACTTAAATGGCGTGAGTACAGCCATGATTACATAAATTACAGTGTGCTTTAACTCTTGTAACTTCAGTAACTTAACATAAACGTCACTAATACATTTCTGATTTTGCCTGAGGAGGTTGTTTCCTTGTTGAAGGAGCAGGAAGAACAAAAAACCTCTGCTGTTTCCTATGCAATTCTAAGCTGTTCAAATACTAAAACTTCCAGTGATTTAGTTGAGTTCTAGCCATTGGTGCAATTTAACTGAACTTGATTTTTTTTTTCTTTTCTTGGCAGATTTACTTACTTTGTGTTGTGTATAATTTTTCTGTCACTTTCCTACTCCTCTCCCTGTTCTCCCCTGTCCATGCAGCAATTTCAAGTCTTGCTAATTTCCTCAAGTGTTTATCAAGGGTGTTAAGGAAACAAAGATTATTACCCCTTTTGTTTTTCATAGATAGACGGTGGATGACGTATTCCAAACATGCTCAGTTCCAGTGTATCACCCTCACCAGATGCATATCAGTGCAACAGGGATAAATTGTTTTCTGTTCCCTGCTTCTTTTTCATCCTGCTGATGAAGATGGTGTAGACCGTTTACTCTCACAAATGTGAACTTCCGTGTTGTTTATGCAGAATCAACTCTGTTGGATTTTAATTTCTGATATAGTTACAACTTTTTTTCCCCAAAAAAAATATTTCTCTTAATTCTCAGGGTGCTTTTAGCCGCCTTGACCCAACAGGCGCATTTGAGAAGGATATGATTGAGAGGATTCCCTGTGGCCGTGTGGGAACTGTAGAAGAAATTGCAAATCTTGCTGCCTATTTATGCAGTGACTATGCAAGCTGGGTTAATGGAGCAGTAAGTTCTAGTTGATGTTGTTTATACAATTAACCTGATGATGGTCTGAGTTTTGCTGAGACTTTTTAAAGTCCTGGTTTCAGAAATGAAACAAAAACTGTTACTTTGAAATTGTTTACAAGCATTATTACGCTTTTAATTGTAATGCACGGTAGTTAGTACCTTTAGAAGGAACTTTGAAAAGTGATTGAATTATGTTGTTTTGAGTGTGCTTTTTTCTGATATGAATTAATAAAAATTACTTTCACAGTTCATAACAAGGGAATGTACAGAAAACACTGCTTATGCTTTTTCTAGGTTATTAGAATGGATGGTGGAGAGTATGTTTCTATGGCAGGAGAATTCAATGATTTGAAGAAGGTATTAAATTTCCTTGCTTGCTATTTTACTTTCAAACAAAGACTTAGATGTGTAATTACTATTGGAGTTCCAATAAAATGCTCTTTTCTTTTACTAGGTTACCAAAGAGCAGTGGGATGTGATTGAAGCAATGATTAGAAAAACAAAAGGCTCTTGAAATACGTAACTGTATGGTGGAGATTTTTGGACATGAACCACTACTTTTTCATGGATATTTAGAAATAACCAATTGAGAAATAGCCTTTAAAATCTTTTGTATGCTGATTTCAATAAAATATTAAGAAATTCTCATATTTTGAGTATAGCATGTATATTTTTCCCATCTACAACCTAATCTGTTGCCAATAGTGAACAAGAGTTGTTCACTGAAATTTTATGGTTCTTTAGATTATGTCTTACATAGCCATGCCATGGTCTACAATTAGCTTTTTTAATATTTCAGAGGATTTTAAAAATTTTTCTGTTTCTCAGATATATATCAATATTGTAATTGCAATAGCATTTCAGGACTGTCATAACTGAATATAATTGTTAATCTGAGGAAAAAACTAAGAAATTATGACATAATCATCACAATTCAGTAAAAGTCCTAAACTTGCAAATAACAAAGTTTCCAGTTATCAGCAGGACTACATACACTGACAGAGGATGTAACTCCTGTGATTACTCACAAAATCTTGAAATATGTAAACATCTTGGTCTCATCTTTTGCTGACATTTTCAGTCTGTTAATTATCTTGTGCTGAACTTTAAAAATGGCATTTAAGGACTAGCAGTGCCTTGCTAAGGAACTCACTCTTTGTCATGATTAAGTTAATGTTCTTGAGAAACTAAAAATCATTTGCTATTAACGTGTATGTGAATAGGGAAGTGTCTCCATAAATTATTTACTTAAGACTGGTAAAGGACATCAGTAAATGGGGATGGAAAACATTGAAAACTCATTGGTTGAGATTTACAGAAATCCCTAAGTTTCGTTTGCATTCACAGACTGGTACTAAAGAAGCTTTAAGATGCATTACCTCTGAACCTAGTCAGTTTATCCATCCCAAATAAGCAGGTGATTAAAAAAGCCCCAAACAATACCAAACGAGCAATGTTCATTGCTGTCCCTCTTTTAGTTGTATTACATTTTTTCAGATTAGGGGTTGCCAGTTTTTTTTGTCCCTCGTGCCTCAAACAATGGATGGAATTCTTCAAAGAAACTAACAGGCTGTGCCCTTTACAGCCTGAAATCGATGCTCTTGGTTTTTTTTCCCTTGTTTAACCTGAGCTCCAGACCGTCCACACGTGCGAACATGGACATAGCTGTATGTGCTTTGAGATTGATACAGTGATCTCAGAGTCAGGAATATAGAAGCAATTCAAGGATGTCTTCCCTCAGGTGCTGATCGTGGTCTTGTCAGTTTATCCACACTTCAGGCCATACTTATGCCAGCATCTGACTTTGAAATCATTTGGTTGCCTTAATATAAAGCTGAGGCAAGCTAATACGTGCTCTGCTGAAAGGGTGGGCTGTGTTAGTGCAGGCTTCCACACGCCAGCTTTCACATGAGAGTGGTGGTACTGGGGGCGACTGGGTAGCATCTGTGCCACTGATAATGAAATAAAGCAAATGTATCATAGCAGCCTTCAAGGTGTCTCTTGAACATAATGTAAAGCCTTCTTAGAGCATCTTGGGGTATGGTAGGTCTACTTTCAAGATCAAATTCTGACATGATATCCATGTCTTTTCCCAAAAAAGTGATTTAATGGAGACGTTAGGCCCATATATACCTGTTCGTTGTTGGTTGTCCTTTGCATATAATATTTTCTCTTCGTGTGGAAGACAGCCGCATATAAGACTTTGACACGTGGAAAAAAAAGTGTTCCAGAAAAAAAAATTCAAAGATATGTTTGTCAGCTGTGGCATGATCAAGTATTTCTCTGCGGTATTTAGTAGAGTATCCTCTGGAGATGGGCTAGAAAGAAAAAGAAGTTCCCACTGGTCTTTTGCATCTGTGGGTGCGTACGACTTTTACTATAGGAAAGTTTGCCATGTGGTTGAAGTGCTGGACTGAGATTGAAGATGGCCATGTGCGGTCTCCACCATCGCCACAGACTTTGTGTGACCTGAAGTTGTTTCTGTTGCATCTGAGCAGCAGGGCAGGCGCGCTTTGCAGCACTCCCTCAGGGTCTGGTCGTCCGAAGCAGGGAGACTGGCACATTCCTTGTAGCTCGCAAACCTTAGGTCCCAGCTGGGGCGCAGGTGGAAAAGGTCAAGAAGAGAGGCACATTCCCAGTCTCGATGTTAAGTTAGGATCAAGGCTATACCTGGCTTTGTGGGCTAGGAAGCACTGCTGGCTGCCACATGTTCTTAATCCATCTCTCTTCCCTGCATATAAAATAATAGTAACAATATTTTTTTTTCATCTTGCATAGTTTTTTAAATAATCCTGAGTACTATTTAATGTATTTTTAGACATGGAAAGCAGAGGCAGGTTTTTTGGTGGGGGTAGGGTGAGATGGCAAAGGAAGGGCAGAGGGGAAAAGGAGGATAAGCCTCGCTCAGCTACAATGATTCTTTTCCAAATATTTCGGCAATAGGTACCATGGTGCTTAGATGTAATGCCTACTGCCATAGTAAATGCCAGAAATTCATAATGTGGCTTTCAACAGAGAGACCCACTATTCTTTGGCTCAACCACAGAATCACAGAATCACAGAATGTTCGGGTTTGGAAGGAACCTCTGTGGATCATGTAGTCCAACACCCTGCCGAAGCAGGGTCACCTACAGCAGGCTGCACA
>Ga0181612_156259_pt1 | contig 15976 bp, 11 predicted proteins | sample HoacroProtozoa21_FD_119630 | JGI IMG/M metagenome (GOLD analysis project Ga0181612, IMG submission 119630) | Hoatzin crop microbial communities from Cojedes, Venezuel. Combined Assembly of Gp0051906, Gp0051904, Gp0051908
CACCCTCAGAGGGAAGAAGTTCTTCCTCATCTTCAGCTGGAGCTTCCTCTGCTTCAGTTTGTGCCCATTGCCCCTTGTCCTGTCACTGGGCACCACTGGAAAGAGTCTGGCCCCGTCCTCCTGACCCCCCCCTGCCGACATTTGTAGGCATTTCTAAGGTCCCCTCTCAGCCTTCTCTTCTCCAGGCTGAACAAGCCCAGCTCCCTCAGCCTCTCCTCGTAGGAGAGATGCTCCAGTCCCCTCCTCATCCTAGTGTATCTAGCACAGACCTCCCAGTCACACTTAAAAACACCTACTCATTGCACCTTCTAATCAGAACGGTATGTCCACAGGGCTCTAAATATCACGAGAGTTACAAAATTTACCATTTACCAAACTCAGACTCAATGCTCAGTTTTATACAGAAAAATAAAACACACTTCTAGAAATAAACAGATTCTGCAAATGTGACCACTGTGCAAACTTCTTCCAAATATTGTGGGAATGTGAAAGGTAAGCGATCACCTGCCCCAGCAGGACACTGAACTCCAGCCCTGTACACACACGCCCTCCCGCAGCAAGCGGGGCTGGACCAGCTGGCTCGCGAGCTCCCCCAGCAACACCGGATCCCGCACAGCAGCCCGAAGATGGAGACGTTTACAGCACGGAGTCAAGTCTCCTCTCTCCATCACGGCAGGTCCACAGAAAAGAAAGCCTCCCCACGCCGCGGGAAGGCCCAGCGATTCACAGGACGGAGGGACCGCAGCACCCCGTGCCACACGCGCTTCCCCTTGCAGTCGCAAAATGGGGCGATTTCTGAAGAGGGAAGGAGTCACTGCAAGGCAAAGCCGCCATCAGCCTCCTGCACGGGACAAACGACACCATTTTTACCCATTTCTTCTGAGGTTACACAAAAGAGATCTGATCAAATTAGCACATCTCACTGACATATCTCACATAGAGTCTTTAAGTGGTAGTAACTTCAGTTTTTTTCTAGTCTGATCAGGCTTGTTTTGTCTTCCAGGCAGCAAATCTCATTAAATCTTTGCCTATAAAATAAAAAGCCCGCTGGTATAAGAAATCTTCTCTTCTCGTACATATTTATAGACACCACTCAAGTAAACTCAGACACGAAACAAGATTATGTTTATCTGGAGAGGCATATTTTCCAGGAAACCATGCTGACTGGCATTTTTCAATACCGCCGAATTATCCCTTTTACCACAGCATCACACAACGGTCTCATTTAGCTTGTTACTCACCAGACTTTCCATGACTTTCTCCTCTCTTCAGACGACAGCTTTGAAGGATACAATCCCCCACGCAGTAACTAGAACCTGGTTGGGTTTTTTGTCAGACGTACAAACCACAGATTTGGTCACCTTAAAATGCAGGCCTGCCTGCGCCAGTTTAACGAGCCATCTCGATTCCTCCGGATAAACAAGATGCCGTCTGTCTCCGGCATGCTTCATGGCTACTTTATCAAAGAAACTTTAAAGTTGATGCTAATAAATACTGTGATGGGAAGATTATGGATTAATATTGATCCATTAGTACATTCCCGATGGGCTCCTGTTCAACACCTCTCCAAAAGAGGATGAGATTACTGTCAAATATAATTTATTTTATATGGCCTCTATTTGTTCTTAGTAGTAATCTCATTAATTAAATAAGATGTACTGACCGAAAAAATCAAATGTGTTACAGTAGTCTAAAAATACATCAGTGACCTTTATCAACTGGACCTCCAACCTCACCCCGAAATATGAAATTTGCTTGCCAAGATCTATTTCTACACTACTGGACGGGCTGATATCAGCTGTATTATAGTATCTTTTTTACAACTGACTCTCCAACCAAAACATTTTAAATAAAAAGAACTATTCTGTCAGAGATCAAATGCAGGCCGCCCGGTTTATACTTATTCAGGTCATTTTCCCTGCCCTTTTTTTTAAATAAATAATACTTTAGCTTTGTTTTTGATTGAAATAATTCTCAATATTCTCTAGTAGTTGCTTTTATAAAGCAGCCATTGTATTTAACAACCACATTTTTTTTTCAGTCAAAAAAACTTGCAGCATTTTAACAATCGGTGCCAGAAAGGAAACATGAATCATCCAAGTATTTAACCAACTAACACCACACTTACTAGTGACATCTTATTTAACTCCAATGATCTGTAAGGAACGTTATAACAATGATTTTTCATTCGTAATGGTTGGTATCGGAGTGGTCAAGGATCCAGAGCTTTGCCACTTACTAGCAACTTCAGCAATCAAACAACTCTACTTTTTCAATACACGTATCGCATTTTTCAAGGGAGTAGTAAGAGAAATGTAAAATACGGAAGGCTGGCCCAGAAAAAGGCAGGCCATGTAGAGTTCATCAAAACACTGTGCAGCTGAGGGTGTCAGGGTGTTCGTTTTGCCGAATCAAAGAGCAGAATTCAAACCCTCACGCGGCGACGGCAACCCTGCCCAGCCGTGAGACACCGGCACCACCGCCACGGGGAACATCGCTCTGCCCTCCCAGGACCACGGCTCTGGGCAGAGAGAAGCTTCGCCCCAGCGCAAACCTGGGGAGCTGGGTCCTCAAGGAGAAAACATTCAGGGTAAAAAGGTTAATAGAGCTCAGGAGCACAAACAGCTGGAGAGACACAAACAGCTGGAGAGACGTGCTGGGCTCCACGTTCCTCAGCTACCAGCTCCAGACGCCGAAAGCCTGCCCCATCTTGAATTTTCTGTCGGGAGACCTCCCAAGCTGCCAAATCCAGCTGCTGAATACACTAACCCAGGCAGAGTTTATAAGGAACAGATATGAAATAATACTTATTTTGCTAGTCACGATGGTCAGATATCCTCCCAGCATGGGATTCTGCGGAGAAAAAGGGTCCATAAGGGAATTCACAAGAACGGAGACACAAAGCTATGCCCCGCATGCCAAATTCAGCAGTCCAGAACCGTAGGGTGGAGCTACGTGGGTTTATTTTAAACACCAGAGAGAACAGCCATCGCTCTGCTCACCGTCACACGTGCTGGTGAAACCATGTGGTTTGTCCTGCCTAAGGCCGAGATACTTCAGGTGGCTCGTAACCGACCAGAAGAAACGAATCTGAGCTTCTTTTCTGCAGGTATTTCTATATCCATGTCTTTCTCACTACTGAGCAAAGCCTTACCCCCGGTACCAGTGCACAGAGCCAAATCTGGTTTGATGAAACCCTAAGAAGGTCAGTTGATGCGCGGTGGGACAAGAATCACTGTCTGGAATAGAGCAAACTGCCAGAGATCTGAGAACACCAAACCAGTATCAAGCACTACAGGGTTGCAGCCACTGGATCACGATCCCCTGTCAGAGCCTGGGAGAGCACAGAAACCCCGATTTCCAACACACAATCACTCTACTACAAATCATTCTGCAGGTGAAGAAAGGTGCACCATGGTTCTTCCTGTTCAAGCTATTCCTTCCCTGCTGTAATTTAAGCATTAATCACATTAACTCTTCTCCTCCCATTAGATAAGCAGAAAAGAGCTCCTCTCCCTCCTTCCCACAGTAACCATTCCTGCACTTCGAAATCTGCACTTCACCTTTCAGCTTCCCGTCCCTAGGCACCTGCAAATCTTTCAGCTTTTCAGCGGGGTTGTGTTTGCCGATTGCTCTCACAGCTTTCCTACGGATTGTCCCCATGGGTCGGGTACTTGCACCCCATCCATCGGCACAAGCTGCAGTCCATTAGAACTGCCTTCGACAACACGTCTGTCACTCCAGCACACGGTGAGTGACTCCTGCTCGCCGCGCTGCAAGCCAAGGTTACGGTGAGGAACTGCTGCTCTCGGACACAGCCAGCGTAGGGTGAATGTGAAACTAAGCCTTTGCTTTGCAGTAGAACACATTTAACCTAATTTCTGCTTTTTACAAGCACAGCCTAATCAACTGTCCCACATCCTGCTTGTGACATAGGAATGTGTTGGCCATCCTCATCGTACAGTTGGCAAAGAGGCTCAAAGAAATTGTATTCATTTTCTGAGCTCATAAAGAAAGACTGCAGCAGACGAAGAGCATGTGCGCAGTCTGCAGGATCCCTTTCAGCTGCCTGCTCTAGGTAAAATGTTAAGGTTATTCTGGTACTTTCTGTGTTCTAAGTCCGGCTGCTAAGGCTCTGAATCTGCTGAAGAGCTGCCAAGTAATGAACATACACTTCATGCTATGAATCTGTCCGGGGATGTTTTGGACAGTTTTCTTGGGACGTCCTCTCGCCCTCTTTTCTCCCAGCGTTTCACCGTGGCAAGCTCCAAAGTCCTGCCGGCAGTGACACCACTGTCCCTTCGCAGTCCCAATAAACTCCTTTTAGACTTGGCCATGTCCTAAATTGCTAGAAGTCAGCGCTCTCCTCCTGCTGCTCATTGTTTCACTTGAAGGTAAAACCTTTCCAGTGTCACCCATCCTGGTCTGTCCTTCGGCCCTTACCCATTAGCTCCCAGCTGGCTCGGCACCCACCCCAAGGCAAAGCTGCTGGCATTCCTTCGCACAGAGCACAGCCGCTCCTCCTCACCTTCCCAGCCTGGCCTTCTGGCAGTCTCACCATGCCCAGCAGCATGGCCAGAGCTTGGCAGCTGTGCACGACCTTCGGACTCCTCCTGTCGCCTACGCCACACACGCCTGCGGAGAGGTAGCTGAGATGAGCTGTTCTCACCAGGGGAGAGCAAGAGCTTTCCCAGTCCTGTCGCCCACCAGGCGCTTCCTCCCGTGCCTTAACTTCTCTTCAGATGATGACAGCCCTTCCCTGATGGCACCTCCACATAAATACTCCAGATAACAGTGAGAACTGCACTTGGGATTATAGTGATAAGCAGAGCCATTACACCGCGGAGCCAGGCCTGTGTTAGGTACGCTCAACGATAACGGCATACCAGTATACCTACTGGTGAGGTCCTCCTGATACAGTAACAGCAGCTACCGAAGACCAGCACTGTGCAAACACAGCTTGAGTCCGGCAGGTGACATAAGCTGTGCAAAACTACACTTCTGATCTGCAGTAACTGCAAAAGGGTTTCTGCTGGCGCAACTCCAGATGGTCGCGTGTGAATCCAAAGGGCTATCGTCCTCCTCGCGCCCAGGGCACAGGCGAACGCTAAAAATCACAGACCAAGCTGTGCTGGCAGTCTGAATCTATCCGTCAGCTCTAGATCCCATACTCACCTCTCACTCAACATGATCTCCTTACTTTATTAGCAGTGCCTGACAAAAAGAATTTCTGATTCTACCCTGACACCTCTGATGATCCAGGCTGGCATCGCCCTCCGAGATACCCTGCCTGCCTCATCTGTTGAAGTGCTCTCTCTATTTAAGGTTAATGAGATTTGCAATCTGAGGCTCTTTTCAAGCTGGGATCTTTGCTTTCAAAAGCAGATCTCATCAGTCAGCTTTGCTTCCCTTTCAGGATACCCTTCCCCACTGCCAGCATGATTCCAGCCATTGTTTCCAAAATTCAAGTATTTCAGAAGTGTGGGGTTTGGTTTTTTTTGGCATTTCTTGTGCCCAAAACTCACTCCGCACTGTGTCTAGACAGCACAAATGGAGGTTGTCCTGTGATGCTCACCAGGGTTCTGATCTGACTTACAACGCTGTGCATTAGTGTTGCTTCTCCCTATGCTAGAGTGCCCGGCAGTCATTCGAATAGTTGAGATTACAGCCCTGAGCATCATCTCTGGGGCTGATTCCACAGACTTTAAAATAAACTTAGTGAAACCTGTGCAAATCTCTACATAAACTAATTGACTGAAATTTTATCCTCACCAGGAATACATTTGGCTTCACTTGACATCCTTAATAAATTAAGTTGAATCAATGTAAAAGCAAAATTAAACCAAATGAATAGTTTCCACTCAGGGGTCAATACTCATTTTCTATATGCAATTTAGAACTGGCATGTACAGAGTCCAGGCTTCAACGGTTCTTACATCACAGTTTAAGCTGAAATGGCTCAAGATAAATGTCAAGAAGAGAAAAAAGGAGTGGAGGAGAAAAAGCACATATGAGGCTGGAATTTACTACTCTCTCTTGGAATAAATTTAATTTGCATTTTTTAAGTCTTTTTCACTTCCAAGTGTTTCTTTATTTACCTCTGAGTCTGCTGTGGGTGGTTGTTTAATTGCTGTTATGCCGAAATCTAAACCAAATACATCCCGAGATTTTTTTAAACCTCGTTCTTCCGAGGGCAAGGACGGAGCTTCTTCTGGGGCAGATACTCTCTCCGCCACTCCTGGATGGGACACCTGGTTACAAGATTTAAAAACAACAGCATGTAAAAGTACAGACGGGAGGCATGAGGGACTGGACGTGGAGCAGGAGTCCCCCTGCGGCTGGAAACATTGTGCCCATGTCTCCAAAACCTTCAGGATCTGTCCAGAGAAAGCCCATCGCTGAGAGTGAACAATTTCACAAACCGGTCATGCTGCTTTCTTACGGTTTTTACCATGACAGAGGCACACCGCAATTAAAATCTTAAGCACTAATTGCTTTTTGTCTGCCCTCTTCCTCCCATGGTTCTTCACAAGGAGCTGAGGGGTTTGTTTACTGCAAGTAGGAAGAATGCAGATCAGGAACAAAGATGGCAAAGAGACAGTATCTGTCAGCCATTCCCGCAGTCGCAGACAGACTTCCCACATTCCGGCTTGCTGCAGAAACGGGGCAGATGGATCACCACAACGTGACAACCTGTACTTTGTGTCAAAGCTGACTAACGCACTTGGAAGACGACAAAGTCAAACCTTTTCTACGGCTGACACGTTACACCACGGCGTAACAACATGCAGAGAGCTAAGGCAGCTGCTGCTCTGCCGGGGAGCCACGCGCTGCTCAAGGGCCAAGGTTCCGCTGGCCCTGCTCGCGGTCCAGATGCAGCTCTTCTGCACTCCTGTCAAGAGATCTGGGTCAGGCACAAAAATGCGACTGTCTTGTAGTGAGATCAGTTCTCTTGGCTGCACAGAATACATTGGCCACACTATTACCACAGGCTGGGACTACCTGTTGCTGTCAGTGTTCATCTTCCATCTCGTCTTCACTTCTCAAAGCATTTCTAACCTGTTTTCAGTGCTCTTTCAGATTGAATTTTCAACACTGTGTGTAATATTCAGAAACAGCTAAAATAAAATCCACTGCAGTTGTTTCAAGGCTCTTCTTTCTTATTCTCTCAGCTTCTCGGAAGCCTTTTCATATTTACAGAAGAGATTGATCATTGTGTAACTTTTAACTGCCCTCACCCTCACCTATGAATAAGGAAGCTGATCATTGCACTGAACTCCAAAGCCAGGAAAGCTGCACTCAGATCTCCTTCACAATCTAGGAACATCGATGAGCTTCTCAATCCTCCAATACCACTAAAACCCTAAGCCAAAATGAAATAAAATGACCTAAAGCCATCAACAAACAAACCTGGTGAACCAACATAAACTCAAAGGTAAAGAAATTACCTATTTGTCTTCTGAAACTGGAAGAAAACCATAAGCTCAAACAGGTCCAAATGAGATGTCACTACTGGTAGCTGTTCGTACTCCAGAGATGCTTCTACATTATCATGCCCAGCAACAGCACGAAGCTCTCAAACAGAGGGGCAGACAGAGCGCTGGATATTCGCTGAGTTCAAGGAGGTTTAAGGATTTAAAATGTTTTCACATGCTGGGTGCAGAAAATCTGTATGCTTTCCAGACAAAATCGGAACAGACTCATTTCAGAGTGAACTTCAAGACACAGAGCTCTGCAAATGAACAAAGAAGGAGAAGGCAAATGCTGCAGGGCTTCATTCTGCCTCTCCTTCGACAGTGATTCCTTCCAGATTATGGCAATGGACTCACCTATCCCAGGTACCTGAGAGTAAACAAAGAGCCGTTTATAATTCACAAAGCACCTGTTCCAACCCAAAGCATTCTATGATTCCAATACTTTCAAAAGTCTGGCACGGTATGAACCTAGGAACACAGCCTGGGCAAAGGCTTCCTTCACCTGTAGGAAGGAGCATCCAGCTAACCCTGCGCCAGGCAACTGCACCTCCCTCCCGAGAAGGTTATGGAGCAAATACTCCTGGAATCTGCTTCCACCTCATGAAGGAGGTGATTGGGAACAGTCAGCAAGGATTTACCAAGGGTAGACTTTTCCTGAATCATCTGATCCTCTCCAACAAAACGCCGAATGGCTTCACAGATTAGAGGAGGGCACTGTGTTCCCAGCAAGCCTGTGGCTGATACCAAACTGTCCGGAGCGATGGAAATGCTGGAGGCTGCTAGTCTAAAGGACTTACCTAGGCTGGAAAAACAGGCTGATGGGAACCTCATAAAGTTCTGCCAAGTCTTGCCCCTGGGACAGAGTAATTCCTTGGAGTGATACAGGCTGGGGACTGGCTGTCTAGAAAACAGATCTGTAGAAACAAACCTGGGAGTCCTGGGGGGCAACAAGCTGAAGAGACGGCAGGGGAACACTGCGGAATCACGAACAGCGGCATCCTCAGCTGTATCTCAAGGGTGTAGCCAGCAAGCTGAGGGAAGGGATTTTTCCCCCTCCGTTCAGTATTCGTAAGACCACATCTGAAGTACACTGTCTAATTTTGGGGTCTCCAGTACAGGAAAGGCATTGACCTACATGATATATTTGACATACAGCATGCCTGCTCTTGTGGTTCTCAGACTTCCTCCTGTTCTTTAACATGCTGCAGGGCTGGGAGCCCATCTTAGCTCTTGTTACGATGAAAATTTAATTTACCTCTAAGACGGAATTTTAGCCTTTTCCTTCTTATTTCCCTGATTGTACCATACAAGAAAACAGGGAATAAAAGTCTACTACAGATACCTGGAAAGGACCTCATCAAAGGCTATTTCCATTCCTCTGCCCCAACCAGGGTCAACGACACCCATTTCATTCCAGAGAGAGGTTCATCCAGCCTGTTCTTGAAGACTTCCAGCAGTAGAGACTTCTCAAAACTTCTCATGAAATCTTCAACACCGCACTACTGTTAACAAGTCAAAAATATTTTGTCTGCAACGTATCTATTGAGATCATCATAACTATAGTGCCAACATAAATTCACCTATAGCAGCTTAACAACAGTGTAAAGCGGAGGATCACCTCAGTAAGTACCACCTCCTCACACAAAGCAGTTAATGCAGAAGAGGGATTGTCATGGATTGTGGCAGAGGATAGGAAGTTGAAGACAGTGGACATCATCTGACATTCCGCTCTACGCTGAAGATGAGATTTTTCCATTCGACATTCACTGGAGAATACAGCACGGAGACAGGGAAGTTAGCTCTTGAGCAATGACGTTCAAACACGTGCTGTTATCACTGCAAAGGTCAGAGCATGAGACAATCTCTAACTTCTTTACAGCTGGAATAACAGTAAACTCTCCTTCCTTTAAAATAATTTTAATATATCATTTGCAAATTTAAAAAGTAGTGTTAATGTATAATCCACCAGAGAATATTGGGCACAGTTTAAAGGGTAAATATTGCCAAATCCCACAAACATGTCTCAAATGATCTTACACTGAAATCTAACAACAGATGACAAAAATCAAATGACCAACCATTTGCTTGCGATGTGTACTCAAAAATCAAATTACCATAACAGCACTTTTGGGATCTTAATCTGACTTCCTGCATGAAACAACCTACAAGGCTTCCTTGAAGTAGTACTGAAATGGAGCCTTTCTTTTAGGAAAACTGTTTTTTTAGAAAATACCAAATTCTGCTTTAGAAGTAGTGAATAATCTACCAAAAAGCTCTGATAAAACGTTCCAATGAATCATTATCCCCATTCTCTAAACTTGTAAACTTTTATTTCCTTTTTTTTTCAGTCTGAATATTTCTAGTTTCAGCTTTAAGCCACTGGATCTTGCTTTTTCTTTTACCAATAGATTAAAAAGCCCCTGTTCCCCAGGTACGCCAGTGAAGAATTAATTTCCTAAGCCTTCCCTAAGCGAGACGGAGCTTTGCAGCTGGTCACTGCACTTCCCAATCTTTAATCATTTTCAGATTTCTTCTCCGAACAACCTCCTTGATTTGTGAACACAAGATGGTGAGATACTACCGTGGAATAACTATCTAATAAACACAGGGGTAATGTATTTATGTTACTCAGTGATACTGCACTATGCCGGCGTCTGGAGCCAAGAACACCACCAGCACTCCCAGCCATCCGACATCACCGGGAGCTCGTCTCGGCTGCCCGCAGTGACTGAAGCTTCTTGGTCACTGTTTCCAGGGTCAGTGTAGGGGAAACTGTTCAGCGCAGACCACACACCCTGCTCTTACGCCTGTAACTCCTCACACACCCTGCAGTGCCTGCTGCTTGTGACCACCTTAAGAAGAACTCCAAACCACTCCAGCGGGCTGTTCTGTTAGTCATTGCTTGGGAAACTCTGGACATTTAGTCAATATCAGCAGAAAGCTGCGATTTTCTTTTTTGTTTCAAGTTTGTAGCAACGCAAGGAGAAGAACCAGCCCCTACAGGACCTCATCAGAGTAACCCCTCCTCGTTCAAAAATGTATTTCACACCTTCCAGTTCTCCAGCTTCACACCCACCTAATGTGAGCCATGTAAATACTGCACTGTTCTAATTTCTCACTGCCGAGTGAGCTATAGATCTATATTCCTTCTGCCTATCACCCACATACGCCTGCATTCTGCTTTCTCTGGGAGAATTCTGTAAAAGCACGCAACGAACACCCCTCCGGGAGGCTACGAATGTAGACCTGACAAACAGCAATCGAGCTGTGCACCAACCTTAACTACAGTTACCCCGATAAGCAGGTTTTTACAAACATTAACATTTTCAGGACGTCTCTCCCCAGCTTACTGAGCACAAACTTGAAAAGGTCACTGGTATGAAGAGCCTAATTTTTAAAAAAATATTTTCTAAAAAGGATGCAAGTCTGAACACTATATATGATTTATAAACAGAGAAAGTATCAGTCTGCTCTTTGGACTGTGAAATGCTGAATTTTCTCTCTCCTAGCAGAACATCATACTTTGATGACTACACTCACCACATCTGGAGGAAGATCTTGTTCGGGGCCTCCTTGCAGGAATTCCGGGTTTTGTTCACACAATTCCATGTTTCTTTCGCCTGAGGATAATTCAGCGGGTGTGACTGATCTCGGCACAGGGAGTCCTCGACAGACTCATCCACAGCAGGATGAGTAAGAGCTTTTAATCCTCCTCAGGTGCCCACAAACCATGTCGCTGTAATCCACAGGAAAAACTCCAGAGCTGTGCCTCAGAGCAAGCCAGAGAAGGTTACCAACACATTAACCTCCCTTTTCGCTTCTTGAAAGAAAAATTAAGAGCTTTGAAAGTCAAAAACTTGTATTGCTCTTGGCTTTGAAAGGCCTAATTGTGAGACCAGAATGTTTCACAGGCCAAGTTTGAGAGATTTCTCTTGTAACTTCAGGCAAGACAGACTGCTCGCCAGCACCTGCAGTCGCTGGGCAGACGATGGTCGTTGGCCCGGAGCAGCCGGGCAGTGACCCACAGCCAGCGCAACCAGCCCAGGCGCTGACCTTCCCCAAGCAGCGCGAGGAAGGAGAATTTTCCTCCTTTTCCTACGACACCTCGTCCTCCACGAGGCAGCGGCTGTTTCCAGACCTCGCCTGTGATTCTGCAGGACTGCGGCCGCCAAAGGACACGTGCCCCTTGCAGACCTCGAGCTCCTCTGCCATTTCTGTGAAACTCTCCTCTGCTGCAGCACAAACCATGACCGCTGCGTGCACGCCTGCGTCTGTCTGTCTGTCTGTCTGCTGGGACGCAACTGTGCAAGGTGGGGATTTTACTCTTCTTGTCTGCTGATTTTTTATGCTGTAACAACCTTCTTGAGAAAGCCAAGGGTATTTTGAGCTCAATAGGAAAACTCGAGGCCAATTAAAAAAAATATTTATATTATTTTAAAAATCCTCTTACAGCCCTGTATAAAGGCAATCCAGCACCTCGGGAAGCTCTGACAGTGTTGCACAGGCAGGCATGCACTTTGATGTGACATTCTCTGGCTGCCTGAGAAAAGTAGAACCCCCAACTGTGAAGATCATCTAACAGTAAAGACGGAGAACAGCTCTGTGTGCTCTGCAAAATATATATGTGCTTATATTACAGCATCAGGACAAAGGAATGAGGAACTACGGATTGCAGTTGTCAAGTCCAGAAAGCATGCCCTGATACTTGTTTCGGAGACATCTTAAAAGCACAAAAGAAGAGTTCCTGGTTCATTTTTGAAGTACCACCCTGCTCCACTTTAGTTTGCCCTCTTCTACTTACTAAGCCATTTTCCCATTCTCCACACCCCAGCGAGGCACTGCCAGCAATTTCGAGAGACCCAGGCGGAGGCCCGGGACAGGTCCGTCACCAGACTCGGCTCCTGGTTCCGTTCTACCTGTTCACCCAAAGTGCAGAAAATGCAAGAGTGTCTCCATGCACCTACAGCACCCGATTCTTCACCCCTGCCTGTCCTCCAGAGCTGCTTTACGGCCTTCCTGGAACTCACCCTGCACCACTGCTGTCAGCGCTCAGCTTCTGCCACCTTCTCCGGGTAAAAACCTCGAGATTCCTCAGTCTCCTGTGACTTGTCACCTTCCACACTGCCCACAGCAGGGGCAAATATAACTTCATCCTGACAGCCTATCTCTATTAGTGGCATGTGTAGGTCTGAAAAGTCCAACTCATCACCTGGATCACTCTGCAAGCTTCTCAGGGCTGGCTTAGTCCTGGTTCAAAGAACGAGAAAGACTGGAATGGCAGCAGTCGCTCTCCTTCAGCATAAGAAATCTCTTTTGAAAAGCACTGTAAAACTCACTATTGAATTAACAGCTAATTCAGCACCAAGCCTTCTTATTTCAGACTCTGGAGGCTTTACCCACCCAACGCTAACCATCCAAAAGCAAAAGAGTTAAAAGAAATGCATCACACGACGATAAGCACGAAAGTTCACCTGGCTATAGCGCTGTTAAGCCAAGCTCTAATGCAGCATTTCTACCACCACGTAACGTCAGAGGAATACACATGCTACAAATGCATCCATTAGAAAACGAAAAAGAAACCCAACTCTATCAAAAGCCAAGAGAGATTATTCTGCTGCATGGTAACAGAGGCCACCACCACCTCACACACAGAGAACTCTTCCAGTCCAGCGATAGCATCGCACTCATCGTCTTCGACTTTGTTTCAAATTAATGTGAATTATTTTGTCCACAGATATGGATAAGGAAGGAAATTTCAAGTTCAGAGTGTCCTGGGAATAGTATGGTATTAGAGATTCGTTCCCACTGTTAGAAGTCTTTGCCAAAAGCCCACAGAAACTTCAGGAAAACATCTCCAAGCAATGATCTAGTCATCACTCCAGAACACACAAAATCACTTAAAACTTAGTTAAACCACCAAAAGTCTCTTGGATCTTGCCATTAGTCAGTCTCTTAAGAACATTTACTACCCCGTGTTTCAACAGCGCGTCAATCTCCCTTCCCATTTCTACGAAAGCCATCTCCAGGTGCCGTAGCCATGAAAGCAACGCCCACACACCACACAGGCACTAACAGACAGCACTAGCCTGGGGTCACAGGCAGCCCCAGAGCTCTGAAACACAAAGTGAAATCTGGCAGGGGATACAACAGGTAGTAACGCTGCTTTACAGCACTGCCGGGAGCACTTTTGCTCCTGCAAGCGATGAGCAATCGTATCGTGAAGCACCAACGGCTGAGGCAGCCTTCAGTGTCCAAGGATAATGTCGGCAGGAACAGAACAGGACCTACATTCCTGAAGGCAACTGTATCTTTAAGAAGTTGGAGATGCGGTTTTATTAATTCCATGTGAAAATAAATCACCTTGGTGAAGCCTAAAATCGGCTACCACGAAACACTCTGGTCAAATTATTTTTTGAAACAAGGCCCACATGCCCTGTTAATTGCAGAGCAGTCTGTAAACGGTGTTTTCCTCTTCATCAAACACCCAGAGACACATCTTTGCAAACAAACTCCCGCATGGTGCAGCACTCACGGATGTGAGCACCTCTGTCACATCAGTTCTGGCAAAATTAGTGCATCTGCATTTGATCCTAATTCATGTAATATTCATCTCTCCAAGCTCTAACCTTAATCTCTGCGGTTCTCTACGCAGCACACAAACACCAAGCATTTCTTCCCCGCAGAGCAGCGAACACGCTCTAAACCCACCAGTAGATCAGCTGAAGTGTTTTAACATGGCTTAAGGTAAGATCCACTAAACTGAACAAACACCATCAACGTAACCACTCCAAACCCAGGGAAGACACAGATTGGTACAGGCGTCAAGAAACCTAAATTTTTGTGCGTTCTGCAAACAGAACGATCAGAGGCCGCTGAAAACACATCTACTGAACATGAACTGAAATGTGCACCGAAACCACCCAAACCCGCAGCACTTCCACACCAGGATTCCCAGAGATCGCATCCACGAGTGTGCTGACATCGTATCACACCATCACTGCACCGCAATGAACAGCCCCAAAGAAACACGTTCATGACCTTTTTTCTAGCATTTTCTCATGTGGGGCGTTTACCTGGCCCCTGGTGGTCTACTGCCTTTGTGTGCTCATGCAAGGAACCCACATTTTTTAATTTATGTATCTTATTAACGCAAACACGTTCAAAAAAGCCACTTCTGAGCCTTCCTATGATCTCTTTTGTTATTTGACCGCCATACCTTTGTAAGCAAACACTTTACACTTGACCTAAAAGGCAAACACTATTCTGTATAATTACAGAACTGCTAAGATTTTATGCACGCAGTCATTACTACAGTGAAACAGCCACAGCCTTGCCTAGGTTTGGATTCTGCTTGAACAGCATCAAATGGCCAACCACACAAGCACTGGTCCACGCAGTGAATTCATTACTAACCTTTGTCAAACAACGATCAACGCATAACTCGAATTACAAGTGGTTTATGGTATTTCTTCAAACAGTCCCAAGCAAAGTTCTACATGTGTCAACGCTGACTAATTTTTACAGACTGTTGCCCACAATACTTCAGCTGCTTAACCACTGGTGGGAAGGAGCTGTTACTATTTAGCTAAAAGTCAGTGTTCTTGTCAAAAACATGTCCACAGCCTGAGAGCAAAAACGGGTCCAAAAAAGAGCACAAAAGGCAGCAAGGCGAGCCGAGCGCTTTACCTCACTGTCTGGGCTGGGCTGGATAACCTCCCAGGTCTGCGAGTCGACGTCGTAGCAGTGCAGCTCGTTGGGCAGCGTGTTATCCGCAGCCCCGCCGAACACGTAGAGGTGCCGGTCAAACGCAACCATAGTGTGGCCGTATCTGCGCTGGGGAGGAGGAGGGGAGCCTCGCAGCAAGTGCTCGGTAGGAATTCGTGTCCATCTGGGGCATTGAACATGAAACAGTGTGGTTTTTTACAATTCTTATCTGCACAGTAAGTTTTCTAACTCTCAGATTGTAAGAGTAAAGAAGAGAAGCGCTATTACAGCACTTGTTGAACCTCCACGAGAACAGACAACAACTAATCCTGCGGATTTCTCAGCAATCTACGTCAGCGCCGTGTTGCTAAACTTCTAACTGAAAATGCAGTAAAGGCAACACGGCTCCGTAGCCCAGATGCATTTCTGTAAAGCCCAGCAGCGGAGAGACCACAGCCAGGGAAGGAATTGGTGATCTGTTACCACACGTTGTAACAGCAAACCCTCCTAAGTCAGGGCACCATCGCGACACCGCACCCCGTCCCGGCAAGGCATCGCTCCCTCGCTGCGCTAGCACGATTTCAGCCGGGGTCTGGAGGCCGTCAGCTCCTCTCTCAGCTGCGGTTCCACTTCAGTCAGTAACCAGCAAGGGTCGACACTCTGCGCAAGCCACGCCAAATGTCTCAGACCAAACACACAAGATTTTACAAAATACTACGCATTTCACATTTCCCAGGGATTTCACTGTGAACCGGTATTTCTCAGGACCTCCCTGTGGTTTTAGCCAGGTATTCAAG
>Ga0181612_128081_pt1 | contig 15975 bp, 4 predicted proteins | sample HoacroProtozoa21_FD_119630 | JGI IMG/M metagenome (GOLD analysis project Ga0181612, IMG submission 119630) | Hoatzin crop microbial communities from Cojedes, Venezuel. Combined Assembly of Gp0051906, Gp0051904, Gp0051908
TGGGTTTTTTCCGGCGGTGGGGGGCCCCCCCCCCCGCCCCCCCCCCCCCCCCCCCCCCATTTTAACCACAGAAGACAAGTCACCCAAGGCTCCTGCTGCCGTCAGGGCAGACAGAGGCTTCATCACAGGGCGATTCAGAGCACAAGCTGAATTTAGGTGCTCTGAATGACCTGTGAAAGGAGCACTTCCCAGTCTCTTCCTTGACTTCAGAGAAGCCGGTGACCTGGAAAATCTAATCAGCCATGCCTAAAGTTAGCCTGTTAAACCCCACTGTGAGTCACAAATCAAAGGGACTTTCCCTTATTGCATTCTCAAGAACCTCCTGGCACAACAAAAGCTGTGTTGCCCACACAGACTCTTAGCACCCTTCTAAAATTATGCAGTCCTGTATGATACAAGCTGGCATCAGCTCTGGCAAGTGCAAAGTCACAGTTCCTTCCCCTAGTTCATGTTTCTAAGTGTCAGGAAGTGCTGAAAAAAATTAAAAATTTGGTCTCACTGTACAAAGGAGAGAAAATAGTTAATGTATCTAGTAACGTATCTAGTTTTTGACAGATATGTGTTGTGTTCCTGCCAATTCAGTCTTCAGCCTCTCTGCCAAGTTTGCCAATTAGCAGTAAGTGATAGGACATTCCATTACAACACATGCGTGCTCCAATTTGGGATAAAGATATAAGTGTGGCATTGTTGTTAATGCCATACTTGAGCTGTCATTAAAGTTTCTTAGGAAAAAAGAAGGCATTCAAGTAAAGTATGCATAAATTTTAACATTTGGTAATTACATTTTATATAAAACCAGAGGAATGGATATATTTAACCAGAAACAACTTAAAGTTCATCTGGGGTTGTCCTATTGTTGTGATTTAGTGTTGTCAACTAGAAAGGCAAGTCATGTAGGAATGTTCATAAAAAAATACAATAGTAATTTATGAAACAAAGATCTAGCAAAGGTAGCACAGATAAAAGCAGAAAGATACTCAAATATGATATGGAATCTTCTGCACTCAGATACCTATATTAAGATGGAGACACTCTCTTGCTATACTATACTAATGATAAAATGACTACCTAGTCTATTTGCTGTACCATGTAGATCTTATTAGTTGTGGTGGAATAAACAACTAGGTAAGATCTCTAAGCCTAAAGAAAGCTCAGGATACCTCTAAGTCCTAACAAGAAGCAAGATGATGTAGGAGGTAATGCTGTTTTAATTCAATAATGTTTCTCATGTTGTATAGTCCCAGTAACATTAGGAGAATACTATTTCCTCTCCAGAGCAGATGTGGAGCTGGAAAAGCTTCTTTTTCTGTTTTTTTTCAGTCAAGTATTTAGAAGTGACAATTCACATTTCAAGATATTTTATGTATTAAAAGAAAGGAAGAAACCCACCAATGGTTTATTAAAATAACACACTCGCAGATTTCTGTTGCTCAGGCTAAAAAATTCTGCTCTGCCCATACTTAGTAACAAACCTTATAGGATTAGTATTTGTACTTTAGATATAAGATGCTAAATAGATATCTATGCTATTATTTAGCTTTAAGTGAATACCCAGAGATCTATCTAAGGCTCCAAGAGCCCAAACATAGTTTTAGTGGCACAGTTACACCTCAGAAATACTAAATCCATCTGTTCAGCTGAAAGCACTTCTGTTTACCATTGGCAGAAATGCACTTAATCCCTTCTGTATATCAAGGGGAAGTCTTGCACTTAAAAACCATTTCATGTCAACATATCTCACCTGTGCTCTTTGTTTTTCACGTATTTTGACTTCCTTTTCAATTAATTTTTGCCTCTGGCTAGTTTCTTCTTCCAATCTTTTCTCCAGTTGCTCTCTGCGGCGCTTCTCTTCTTCCAGAGCTCGTTTTTTAGCTTCCATCTCCCGTTCCTAAATACCACAGCACATGCAGAGCTTCAATTATATGTGAAACTATAGCTGATAATGTAATTACTAATGCAGGACTAAATCCCTTTTTGCCTCTTAAGTAGGCAGAATATATATCCAGCAAAGTGAACCAAGAATTGGAATCAAAATTGCAAATATCACCACTTTAGAAATTAATGTTCTTCTTAAGCAGCTCTCCTAGCAGGTGTAGGAGCAATGCTAACCTAGCTTCTGATGTGATTTTACCATCAACTCACCCATTGAGATAGCAGCTATTGCATATGTACTCAAAGATGTAGCATGAGGGTGAAACCAGACAAAACTAAGGGGGGAGAGGTAATTTTTAAAGTGTCTATTGTAAACTATTTAGGGTCCAATGCTGCATTTAGGAGGATACTAACTAACATGCCACTCAGTTTTACTCATATAATTATGCTTACCCTGGTCTCAAGCAGCCTAGTCTTTTCAGCATGTGCTTGTTTCAGAAGTCTCTCCATCTCTTCTATTCTTGCAACATTTGAAGTGCTAGCACTGCACAAAAAATCAGTTATTTAAAAGAATACTTGGTATTTAAAGACATACTTTACCATCCAACATTAGGCAGTTCAAGAATGAAGTTGATACTGTTCCAATCCAGTTCAGTGCAGTAGGCACTAACAAAAAATGATGTATAAAGTATATGGTACACTGTCAATGTATACATTCCCCGTGCAGAGCTGTGAAAAATGCATACTCGAGTGCCTAACAATGCATCTTGTCCCATGATCTGTCATCTTCTTCTAGATACCAGAATATGGATGGAGGTGGTTACCATGTCTTAACAGCACACAGTACCGATCCTCTGAGCTGGCATTAGTAGCCATCTGAATACCTCTCTCTCTGGCTGTAGACTGTCTCTGTTCTGTGTCTCACTGAGCTCATCATCAAGAAATGCTCAATAAAAGAGAGGAGTAGGAGGTCTGCATAAAGGCCATCCAGTGACAGAGCAGTGTCAGGAAGGATCTACTAAAGTAACCGGCAAGTCAGAGAAATAAGAGTAATCACAAAGAGTGCTAGATCCTGGCCCAGCACAGCACAGCTATCACCTCTGCCTGTCTTTTTTTCTTTTGTTTCTTTTCTCCAATACAATTTCTTTGTTTCATCTCAATTTAACAGCCATTTCAACTGTGGCACTTCCATGGCATGTTCTCTATTTTGTTTTTCATCTTAGGCTGTTCAAGAAAAACAGTTGATGTTAAATGTTACTGTATTACCATTAATAATGCTATTAGACTAAAGCACAATGCAAGGAAATAGAATGGATTCAAAGGTTTAGGGCAGAGAGGCACTTGACCTGGGATTGTACTGAAAACGCTATCTGACCACTGAAGAGGAAATGGGTGTCAGATGGCAGGTTTATTCATGCTACTTGATAGCATACAGACCAACTGTGAAGGGACACAGGTAGAATGAAAGCAGTGGAAATGTGTGTCCTGGGCAAGGGGAAAGAAAAAAAAAAAGCAAGAACAACATTCCTCACTTTCTGAACACACCTCTGACGCTTAAGTCTGTAAGACCAGGATTTTTTTCAGAAACATGACAGTCTTCAGTAGACATTTCTCTGTCTGATACTGCGGATATGTTTCTTGAGAAGATACCATTCAATAAAAAAATAAAATACCTCATTTAACCCAGGCTTGCAGAAAAGGTATAATCCATCTGAAATCCAAATGAGCTCTAAAAGCTTATTGTTTTGGAAAAATAGGGGGCCACTGACTTAGATGTCTAAGCCTAGTTTGGCCACACTGTGTTTAGTTGATGGGCCAAGATGGGTCAACTAACTTCAGTAAGAGCAATGGGGCCGTAAATCAAGTCATGTGAGCAACCTGGTAGATAGTCAATTGTATTAGGTTTTCCCACATAAAACTTGCCAATACTTCAGCTTAGTTAAATTCTTTCATCCTTGATTTGCTTATCCTGCTCACAGAAATCAATGCATAGCAGAAGATCATAATCGCTGACACCTCAACCATGAAAAAAGAAGTGCTAACAAATCTTTAAACAACTACTGTTTGGCGAGGCGATGAATGACTACAGTGGTTCTGTTTCTTCTGTAGTTTGAGAACAGACAGATTTTATGCATTTCCAGAAAAAAAAGGTCTCTCTTACCTTACACAAGGCATTATAGACCTTATATATTTTAAATGTGTCAGAACAAAGCAAGGTAAATTATTTTCCTTTAAAGTCTGATATGGCTAGAAAAGATTCTCAAACACTATCTAAAACAATCTAAATTCATTTTGCTTAAGGGAAGTTTTGCCAAGGAAAATTAACTGCCTATCTTCCAAGACTTATCATCAAAATCAGCCCACGCTCTTTTCTTCCCTCACCAATCTTTGCCTTGTGGGAAACTGAAACGTCTGTTGTAATGGGTCCTTTTCTGGTTTTTCGATTAGTTTAGTTTTTGGGGTTTTGTTTTGGTTTAGGTTTTTTTTGTTTGTTTTTTTTTTTTCTTCTGGCATTGGCTAGAAGCTGCAGAAGAGCCAGAGGGAGACAGACGGGCATACAGCATCAGTGAAATTCAACAGCTGTTGGGGCTCCACAGTCTTGGGCTAGAGGTCCTATGAGATGGCCTCGAGGTAGCTCAGAGACACACCATCTTCCTCCAAAATCGTCAGAGCAGCAAGTAAAAGAGAGACAGATTTACAGATAACACTGCCATGTCAGGTTACTGCAGAGATAAGAGTTAGTTCCCAGCCTGTCTCCAGCTGTCAGAAACTTGCCGACTGTGTATCTATTTAAAACAAACATCCTCAAAACCTGAGTCCTAATGCTTTTACTTCAATAAAAAAAAATAACCCAAACCAAACAAAAAAACAGCCAGCAGAATCAGCACCACTGGTATTTTCTGAAACCCTTAACATTGCATTGCTAAGGACTACAAGAGGAAATCAGAGGGCTGATACCCTGTTACAGGAAACAGATGCTGAATAAAACACAACATGCTAGCCAAAAAAGCTCTCCTTGTGTTCACAAGGGATTCTTAATCCTGTGACATTGTTGTACTTTATCGGCCCTCTCTTATGCTTGTGAAACTGCTGGGGCAGCACTGTTAGCAGAAACGAAAACACTATCATTAAAACCAGACTGTCAGAAGAAAACTGTTCGCACACAATTTTGAGACCCAGCTGGCCTTTTAACACAGATCATTGATGTTCCTTTTATCTGATGAGTGGTGCCTGAGCTGACAGCCTCTGAGGATGAGAAAAGCAGCCGAGGGCTCTAAGCCTTTCAGTGTCACCTCTTCGTTTTCACTCACGCAGAAAAGGGAGGGGAAATGGCAAAAACAGATCACGGGATGAGCCCTAAGTGCTTCAGCATAAGGCTTTAGTAAGTGAACATGCTGGACATGCAGAACGAGTGTACTTTGTTGCCAGCAGATGCCTTTGAGAAATTTCCTGTCACAGGAAGTCCCTAGTGACCAGGGAAGGAAGCTCATGTGTTACCCACTCCAAAAAAAGCATCAGCAACTTCAGAATTCCAGTTCAGGACTGACACTGATTTCTCTGTGGCCTTCAACATTACCACTTAGCCTCTCCATATTTTCATTTTCCATCTTTAAATAATGATAGTTAAACCTGATGATGAAGGGCTACACGAGCACAAAATATTATACCTGTCTAATGATCATATATTTTCTTAAGCAGTTAGCAGCATTCACATTACCATAGCATCAACATGCACATATTCTCTTTTTTCATGATAACCCTATGACCATTACAACATCAGGAAGAAAGATGACTTACCTGGAAATGTTATCTGGTGAGCATGCCGATATGCTTGTCTCCATACTGTCAGAGCTGTCTAAGCTTAGTGTATCAAAGGCATGGTCCTTGTAACTACGATCTGGGTAACGGAAACTATTCAAATACACATTTGATTCAGATGCTGTCCTGCTGTAGAATTCAGGAGACTTCTGCCTTTGGCTTTCACAGATACGCTGATGGTTATACCCTACAGAGTACAGAGGAAACATTTATTTTCCACAGAGATTTTGTGACCCAAACATAACGTGTTAGCAGCACAAGCATTTTGAACATCACCTCAGTCTTAACTGCACTGTGACCAAGGTAGTACAATATTACAGTTCATTTCACAAGTTAATAATAACTGATTTAAATACCTGTTTTACCTGTGATGGACACAAATATATGCAGATTAGTATGGCTGACTTTTCAATACACTTGTATGTGTATTATGAAAATTTGATTTGAAAGAATGAAATTTTCATTTTGAAATGAAAATTAGGCCTAATCTGGAAAGCAATGCAGTTAAATTCAGGGATTTAGAAGAATTTACACTGATTAAAGAGAAAAAACAAAAGTCCAGATATTCAATGGTCTTGAGTACTTGTTTGGTTGATTTTACTAAATGGGGATTATTTTTTTGTCTGTTTGGGAACTTTGCCTTCAGGTAACTGCAAGTTGGGCTTTTAGTTTCAGCTGAAATAATATAGGCTACTTGTCCCATTATCATAGTTACTAGTGTAGAGGTACTTTCCTGGAGTTTTGAAACTGCCGTTTACTCTATGTGATTGAAGCAGGTCCCCATAGCTCAATGACTGTAAAGAAATACAAGGTTTATTTAAGTTCTTTGTGCCATTACTTTTCCACAAAATCAGCCTTTCTGAAAAGCCATCCTTCGTGAACACAGGGAACTTATGTTTGACTACGTCTCCTTTAAAAATTACTTCTTCAGCATTATTTTTATCTGATGTCTCCACTGCTCTTTGTAAACAACAGTATTTATACAGACTTATGGAGAGGTTGTTGAGCTTCCCTGATGAAGAGGGGAGTATAATGGCAGTTGTCGTTTTAACTGCTGAAGTTATTTCACAGTGCCCTTTTAAGGTTGGTTTAATCTACGTGATTACAAATGCAACTGCTCTGCTCATCTTTTCCTTCAATCAGTGCAAGAAGTGAGACTTTCTCACAGCTCTGATGCTCAGTCAAGTTGATAATACTCTGCACATTCCTGACCCAAAATCTGAGCTGGTGGCAGAGCTGGAGATTAGGAGAGACTGTTAGACTACATAGAAATCTCCTATTTGTACAGGAAGGTAGCCACTGACATTCCACATATTTAAGATAAACAGACACAGGAGAAATGCTGATAAATGTACAAATGCAGCAAAGTCCAGGTTAAATATTTACTAGACACCATTAAGACACTGACATTAGGAAAACATGCTTAAAGTGGGAATGTTTTCCTGTGTTATTCTCTGTCTGCACATACAAGGCTACTGTCTGGTATTTTTTGCCAGGCTGGAGAGGGGAGAGTCTTAGTTCAGGGAGCCAACAACTGCAGGTCTGCCTTGGAAAGGCTACAATATTCTCCAAAATGTATCTGAAAAGCATGAATGAAGCTGAATAATTAAAGCATATTATTAAGGAAATCATGCCCTACAAGCATTTCCAAGGCAGATAGCTTCCTCTTTCCTCCTCACTTCCCTCTGTACCATGCAAAGGTTTCTCACAGACAGTTAAAGCTGGTTTCTAAGGAACTAATAGGACTTTACTTGCCATTTGAAAGAACACTAAATTTCAAAAAAAGTTCAATTGCACCGATTAGTAAGAGCGACAAATGGGACACAAATACACCTCAGCAGTCATACATAATAGCATCGCACAACACAAGTGTTACTGATTCACATGTGCACTTTGGGTTTTTCCCATTATTGTGGCAAATGCTGCTGTTCTTGCAGATAAGCAATTACCTTTCATACTCGAACCTTTGGAATGACTAATTGCTCCTGTGAAATGGTTATCAATTATTCATGATGGAAAGAGAGAAAAAAATAAATTACTGAAAGAACTTTATTCAAATGCGTGTTTTTCTACTGAGCCCTTTGCAAAACCTTGCCTACTCAGAAATCTTAATTCCGTATCTTATATTTCACTGAAGAATAAACCCATCTTAAAGGCACAGAAAAACACAGCATTTTTACGAACACTCTCCTAAAGGAAAGTCAACCTTCCATGAAGATAAAGAACCCATTTTTAAGTAAAACATTTATCAGTTAGATTTCTGTAATCATGCAAACGTTACTAAACACTGCAAGAAATATACAGTTGTTAGGCGCATTCACGGAAACAAAGCATAACGCGATGTTCTCATTCTGTCACAACAGGCAGTTCAAAGCTCAGGGTCGGCTACGTACTGACACCAAGAAGCCTCATGACCGACCTGCCTCCGTTACAGCCCCACTCCCACCTCACACAGGCACAATCTGTTGCTTAGGGAATTTTTAACTGCTCAGGTGCCTATTCACAGAACATGCACTTAAGAAATATTAGACTCCTTATCAGATCCAGTGTTTCACTAAAAGTTTCCCACAAGCCAAGACTTTTATCAGCCAAATCTCAGCTGATAGAAGAGCTAAAATGTTTTAGTTGCATTGGCTTGTATTCTCTGTAGTGAAACAGTAAACTTAACACTGTTAACAGCCATACTGTTGAGCAAAATATTGCAAATTTCCATAAAGCCATACCGTTTAAAAAAAATAAATCCAGAAGAGTTATTGCAGAATCACAAAAGCCAGATATACCACCACAAAATTATGGGGAGGTCAGAACTACAGGTGAAAGCTGTTATTAAAAGTGGCACTGTCAAGTCTGTCAAAAAAAATAGTCCTTCATAAAAAAAGTCATGGTACAACATTTTCTTTTCTTTCCATTCTTTCTTCTTTTTTTAAAGATTGACAGTAACATGTGAAGATACATTTTTTGGTATGGAAACATGCCAAAGTGGGAAGCACAAGTCTGACTACCTTGTCATTGTCACCCACAGATCTGCAAAGATTTCTGAATTTTCTGCTCTATTTGTGTGGCTATGAGCAAAGAAGCAAAAATTAGGCCTGCACAAAGCTGCAGCTCTGCAGATATTAGCATTAATCAAAACTTTTGTTGTGACAGGTTATTTCACAGCAGGAAAAAAAGAATTTTTGAAGTGCTATCATTATTTAACAATTATTTAAAAGTTTTCCAAGATTTTGGGAACAACTTGACAGTGCTGATGCAATTGGTACTTCTGTCAAAACATGACAATGATAGATAGGGCCAGGTAAAGGGATGTTTTCATACCTTTTCTGACTTTTCCTGAGTTCGATGAGAGAAAGTTTTAAAAAAAAAAAAAAAGAAGGCAAACTGCTCTGAAAAGCTTGTAATTTATTTGTACAATATATCTTTCCCTCAGTATACTGTTTTTTCTGGAGAGCTTACAAAGAATACAAATACTGATCTTACTGGTGCCTAACTTCCCTGCCCCAACAGTTTTATTCCCAGTGCCGTGTCTGGTCTCACATCGTAACTCCCAGCTAACCGTTCCCTTGTGGAGTCCACCCTGCAGACCACGGGAGGGAACTGGCTCACCCTCCCTCCTGGCTCCTGCCTGTCCTTGGGCAGGCTTCGGGCACCCAGCGCCCTGTGGGAGCTTCCTGGGACCGAGTTTCGACCGGTGCAGAGTGAGGTCTGTAGACTGTACCCAACAGCAGCTTCTTCATTCTTGTTTTCTGCACATGGTTTGCTTCCAAAGGCATATACACAGAAGGTGAATTTATAAATAAAGTCCTTCAAAAATACCTCATGAATGGCTGCTAACAAGTCACTCTTTCAACTAATCGTTTATATCAAAGATGCATCATCTTAAACATTTTGTAAGTGGCTCTTAACTCAGGCTACGATTCCCGACAGTGACTGTAAATTCCAAGAACAATTCTTGAACTCCGATGACTGACTAAACACAGTTTTGGTAATCCTACAATAAAGAATATTTAGTACTTAAAAATCTGTCCTAAAATATTTCCTACTGGATCTGACCTAAAATCTATTCACAGACATTACTTGTTCCTGTGCAGAGAAAGAGATTGAAAACCATGTTCAAACTCAAGTGGCTGGTCTTCATTTCCTGACTTCATTATTTACTTTAGATTTTTTCATCTCAGACTTTTACATTTACCTTTCTGGACTGAAATTAGAAAAACTGGAGAAAGCAAATTAGAGAAAACTCATTTTATACTATTACTAATTTAGTGGTGATTCTCAGCTGATATTTTCAAACTAGCCGAGCTGCCACTTCTTCCTCCAGGCACGACTGAATATACTTTTTTTCAGCTGTATCTGAACACGCTAAAACATCTGGCCTAAAAGTTTGCTCAATGCTTTTAAGCCCTAAGGAACGTGGTAAGCTACTAATAGTGCCTCAGGACAGCATCATGCTCTTTGTGTAGCAGTTTGTGGGACACCGCATGATAGCCAGTGCTCCAGAGTGGACAAAGTGGCATTTATCGTGTGAGACCCTGGATGTCCGCCGAGCTGAGCACACCCAGCCCCAGTGCACCTGGTGCAGCTGCATGCTCAAGCTGAGACTCCCTTGTCGTTTGCAATACAGCACCTTGAACACAGAAAACTGATGGAGTGAAAAACCTGTCAAGTGGGAAAAGAAACACAAGGAAAGCCAGCAGTGGTTCAACACATATGACAAGGCAAGAACACTTTTTATTCATCACCTCTTGTAGGTGAACAACTAATTTTTGGAGCAGGAAGAGAAGTGAGCTCATATTTATCAGTATAAGCAGTATTGATACATTTGCAAAGTTCCACTAATTTGATAGAAGATCTTACTCCTCCAAAATATTCACTTAGTCCAAAAAGACAAATCTAATCTACCTCCAGAACATTTCTGTAAGAAATACACTGTATTTATTGTTTAATAAACATTCATCACAGAGTGATGGAATAAAAGAACATCACCAAAGATGTCCACCGACATCAGATTTGACTTAGTTTTCAATGATGTATTTAAGGATGTCTGCTGAAATTAATCTTAGTTGCACAGACTCAGTCTCGCTGATTTTAGTGGAAGCCACATAAGATTTCAGAATTTTAATTGACAATAGTATTCCATTTCAGTTGTACTGTGTGATTTGTTTAAATACTACACCACGTTCAAAACATTTCCCAAACCTCACTGTCCCACAGAAACGCAAGTCCTTCACTCATGACTTGAAAGAAAAGCTTGTTCTTCCTCCGTGCGCTGAGCGTGGGTGTGAGATGCTAGGGAAAACCAGAAACGACACCAAGTTGAATGCAGAGCTCTCCCTGCTCATACCACGACATTCACTAAGGCTGTGCCTGCAAGGCTGAACGACAGACGCCCGAGGATTGTTCCCCCAGCCTGAGCTGACGCAGCCTGGGCTGGCGGCTGTCTCACGGCGTAGGGCTGTCCCCTTCCCAAACCACATTTGTTGTGGACAAAGCTAGTCAGGGCAGCCCAGAGCAGTTGGGGGCGGGGGGAGCAGAGGGGAATGCTGACAGACAGTTACACAGTGTGCATGGCCATGTGTGTCCAGCACGCCCTGGCCCTTTCGTACAGCTGGACAGAAGTGCTCTAGGATCTGATTCTAGCCACCTGGCTTGGACATCTCTCTCCTTGCTGAGTTCTGCACTGCAGTGGCATACCTACGTGCCAGCAGAAAGAGCCATGCAAAAACGTTTGTGGTGTGGTACTGAGACAAAGAAACCCAGAAACCAACAATGGCACTTAAGACCAAGAGAATGAAGTTATAATCTTCAAGCTCCTCCAACAGCAAGAAATTCAGAGCTGCATGTTGCATGCAAAGGGAATAAATCCTTCACTAACTACTATGAGAGGTAGTCAAGCCACAGATAATCCTTGCATTCCTATATCCTTCGTGTTTTGACTCTATCTCTTACTTTGCAAATCCTGTGAGAGTTCAAGGAAAGCACCTGTCAGCAGCATCATTTCCCTTTGACAAAGCTGATGTTTCAGAACAGGCCATCTAAAACTGTCTTCTTTCCCAGTACGAATTAATCCTGCAAGCCTCTCTTCATAACTTAGTATTTCCATTCAAACTGTTGGATCTTTCAAAGAATAATGGTCATCTTGTAGTATGGCAGGCAGTATAGCACACATGATTCTTCATGGAATATGACAAGTACTGTGCCAAGTGCCTTAACAAATACATCTCTCTCATTCTCCCCTGCCTCTCTTCACTGTCAGGCCATAATTTAGTTTAGGTTTCTGGGGTTTTATTTTCTTTCTCACTCTTAAGTCAAGAAATCTACCTATACTCTTAGGATTTTCTTAATTGCATGCTGACAAAAAGAAAGAACATCAAAACTGTTCAATTTATTTTTAAAACTCTTTGCTTATATTAGGTTTGGTAATACATTGTAATTGTGTTTTAGGTCACACACTAATGCTCCTTCGCAACCATTTTACAGAAGTATTTCCAGTTTTAAACACGTGATCTCTTGTCATCAAAGTTTCCTTACTGACTTTCAAATTGAAACAAAGTGTTTTCTGCACAACGGCATGAGGATGAGTATGAATGTACTTGCAAGCAATTCTGCCCTCACAAACACATTACATTAAAGAAGATTTCCAAGCCAAGCATGAAGCTCCTTTTGTATCACATTCGGAATACTTCAAGATACGTTAGCCACAATGTGGTGGGTTTGGAAGGCCTGCTGCATAACTAAAGCTCAAAAAAACCAAATCATAACTAGATCAGCTCTATAAAGTGAATGTAGTAAGTCATGATCACTTCTCAGCGAGCTTATTCCATCCCTGTATTGAGTCATCTTGGCGCATATGGCTGACCTCAGTCGGGCTCTTTCACCTTTAACATCTGCTCGCTCTGACAAGTCCTGTAACAACAAGATGGATCCTATCGCAGCTCAGGCTTAGTCAGTGCAATTCTGCATAAGGACCTCTGGCACTTCTATTGATAACAATGCTGCAGATGCCAGAAAGAAAAGAAACTGACAGATGGCACTGTAGCAACTCTGTTTGAAGACAGGACACTTATGAATAATGCATCTCGTTAAAGCAGAAATTAAGTGTATTGACTCAAGCCGACAACCAACAGACACAGAATGCCATAGCCTAAAAGCTCATGTTTCAAAGATGTAACTTCCTTCTGGATCCAGACTAGTCATGTCCCTGTTACAAAAATGCAGCTATCTATCCATGATAAAACACCTCTCTCCTTTCCTATTTTGTAGCCCAAGACCGGTGACAATAGCACAGTTACAGATCCTCAAAGGTAAGTCATGATACTGAATCTCTGTCTGAGCAATTACTTTGTCCAAGCCAAAATATATGCCCATGATAAACAATTTTTAAGATCACAACGTGAAAAGAACTACTAAAAAAAAGGAAGAAAAAAGAAAGCAACAAGTAGTATCTTTAATACATTGCCTCAAAATCACTCACAAAATTTGCCCAGTTAACGCAATGTGTATTTTTCAGTATCCTTTTCTTGTTTACTTCATTATATTTGGTGACCACGTAGTTCAAAACTACATGTTCAAAACTAAGTCATTATCTTAACATCTGATGTCTGCAAATTACATTTAGAGCTGCCTTTTTTCACCAAGAAGGAGACTTGTATTTACAGCTCTGTTGATTATAGCAACACCAGTTTCAGACTGATTTTCTGAAAAATTCAACACTGACTTTTAACAGCAATGAATCAAATAAAAAGGTCTTACCTTTGTGCATCCTTCTCGACTCTGACTCTTTGGTCATGGTTGCCAGGCAGTGAGGAAGTACGCTGCCACAGCTGTTGCTCTGTCCCAGTGGTAAATGTCCCTGCAGGAAATTTTGTAAATGTGTGATTAAAACTACTGTTCAAGACTTTTTTTGTATCAGCACCTAATGGTAAAATAACTTGCTTTGTCATGGGTATTAATGTCACATCATATCAGCCAGACATGGGTATTTTAGTTGTGCACAGTCTCTAACTGACCAAAATGTTTTCAAAGTAATATCTCCATCTTGCTGCTGTTTGTTGATTTACCATGTCACAAACAAAGAGTATTTTCACTTTATACACAACTTTAGAATTTAGAGGCCTTAGTTAGGAAGGAAAACAACCTGTTGAGTGTCTACAATGAATTTAAACTAAACTAGCCTGGAAATACAATCCTTGAGATACATTAATCCAAATGCAAGATTACTGTTACAGCATGGCATTTCCAAAGGTCAGAGTAAAGGCTGGGAGTACGGAAGGCTTTGTGGATATTCCCATATGTTAATAAACTCGAATTTCTTTCCAAGTCATTTTCAGATGTGAATTTAGGGGGTTACGTAATGCTTACAGTGCTACCCAACCTTGACTCTAACATAATACAGGTTTTTATAGAGACACTGGAAGGCTATTAATAGCATGCAACTACGTACTTTAGACGCAACGCTTCGTCCAAGCGTAGCACTATTGAAGTGCGGCGATACAGACGGAGTCGTTTTCTTGCGAGGTAAAGTATCACTCATGTACATGCATTCTCTGTGCTGCTTCTTTCGCTCTTCCAGATTTCTGAAATGCTTCAAATGTAATTTGTTACATAGTTTTGACAAAATGAATTGACCTACTTGCTCAGTTATGCTCTATATGGAATACACTGAAGGTGATAGTCTGGGAACTTCACTGGAAAGAACCAAATCTAAAATACACAGTAACTCCTGCTTCACAATACTTTCCAGGATTTCTACAAATATCACATTAAAATCATGCTGATTAAGAAAATACATTAAATTCATGTGCACATTTTGTGCACATGTCCTTGTACTAAATTTTTTTAAAAAGCTCAAGTCTGGTGTACAAGTGGAATCCAATTACACAGCAAAACATTTATTTACAAGTTATTGTAACGAACTGGTGGCTTAAAACTGATACAGCTTTGGAGAGCATTGTTCAAAAGTGTATGAAAAATTAATTTAGGATTTCAAACACAGCCACCAGTTCTTCATTGCTGCAAGTCTTGTGATGGTTACAATGGCTCCTAAATAGTAGTATTTGCCTCTGGATTGTTTATATTAGGAGAATTTTTGTTCAGTAACATCGTATAATGCATTGTGTTGATTTTTAAATGAGCAAAGCCTTTAAGTGCAACACTCTGCAAGTACAATCAACTAATGATCTATCATATTACACATAAATCAACCTCATGGCCACCATAACAAAGCCAAACAAAAATAATAATCCCAAGTCATCAGCTTTGAATCTGTTACCTGTTGTTGCCTGCGGTGTTTCTTAGCTGGTAGAGGTGGAGGTGTATCAGATAAAGGAATAGGATCTACATGAGTAGCCATGACCTCAGGCCAATGGACTGATGGAAGTTGAGCAATAGAGCGAGGAGAAAGAGAGTGAGGAAACACAAATCCAGAACAGAGAGGTGATCTTAGCTTTATAGAAAAAAGAGAAATTACACACAGAGTTTTCTTTTTGGAATTGCTCAGAAGATACGGCACATACAAGCTGCAGTTTTAGCACTGAGTTTTGTTCGAGCGTTTAGCAGGAAAGAGATGGGTTGTATTGCAACTCTCAAAGCGTACTTAACTACCAGAAGCAGCACAGAATGCCAAACTCTAAACCAGTTGCAACACAAAGATAAGTGGCTTTACATTCATGAGATTATTCCACTCCTTTAAAAGGGGGTTTATTCAAAATTTGCTATGGTCATTACAAAGTCAATAACATCGCAAAGAATGAAGAAAAGAAAGAGTAGGCTAGAAGACACAGATTGGACAGACTCTGTGAAATAGCTTAGATAAGTAGAAGCTACCCATCTCCCCCAAATATTCAAGATATACTACTTCTACCACCTCACAGGAAAAAGCAAAAAAAGCTACAAAACATACAACATTAACCTCCAAGCACCATCAAACGAGTAATCATTAAATGTGTCCACGGTTCATTTCTCCAAAGGTGCATTACATCATAGTGTTTAACAGATAAAGATTGTCACTTATTGCTGCTTGGGTCATAAGCATTCAGTTTTTCTGGTCTTTGAAGTCCCATCTACATCTAGAGTCATAGGTTGGAAAAGACCTCTAAGATCATCAAGTCCAACCGTCAACCCAACACCATCATGCCCGCTAACCCATGTCCTGAAGTGCCACACACAGTTACAACTGGAGCAGGCCTTCAGCTTTACTCTTAAATCATCATCTGTCTCGGTAACTGGCAGACGGCAGTTTGCCTTAGGGTCAAATCGTTACATGTTGAATTATCAAAAAATGGAAAA
>Ga0181612_160537_pt1 | contig 15975 bp, 6 predicted proteins | sample HoacroProtozoa21_FD_119630 | JGI IMG/M metagenome (GOLD analysis project Ga0181612, IMG submission 119630) | Hoatzin crop microbial communities from Cojedes, Venezuel. Combined Assembly of Gp0051906, Gp0051904, Gp0051908
TCATAGTCTGAATTGCTTTGGCAGGTGTTACTCTCTATCTGTTCTCCTGTACTTGTTTAGCTGTCCAAGTACTGCTTAGCCTTTGCAACAGCAGCCTCTGTAGAGGCCACTTCTCTGAAACTTCCCAAGTGAGGACTTACTTTTTGATAGACAAAAAGCACCGTTGAAGGGGCATTTTAATGCTGAATGAGATAAGTGTTATCTCAAAGTTATTTTGCTGTTACTCTCTTTTGATTGGTCTCGATTTCAATATTCTGATTTTATTAGCCTTTTCAATATCCTCTTCAAACAAGACATAGTGATTTGAGATATTTCTCATGATTTTACTGATCTGAAAATGCTTTCTGCTGTCATTAACTCAGTCCTTTGATTATCAGGTTGGAGCTCAACATGGACAGTGATGTATAGGAAGCCAACATAGAGGGTTTTTATGCAATGATAGAGGTATACTGTTTGAGTTAGAAGAGGGTAACAATTTAAGCCACAGACTCTCATAATCTAATTCTTCTTTGTTCGCTTTCTTGATTCTGAAGACATCAGACATCCTGTACAAGTTTTATTTTTGGCGTAGAACATCTTTTGCTAATGTTCGTTCTGATTGATGTGATTCATTCTATTGATGGAATAATTTGGAAAACAGAGTGTAAATTGCATGGGGAATTACGTGCTTCTTGTTTTGCTTTTTAACTCCAGAATGAATACTGGACTGGAAAAATTGAAAGAGGCCTCTGAGTCAGTGGCTGCTTTAAGCAGAGAGCTGGAGATAAAAGAAAAGGAACTTCAAATTGCCAATGAAAAAGCTGACATGGTATGTATAGCCTTCAAGGTGTATTGCTGTTTCATTTTTTTGCTCTTTTTATTTCTTTTATGCTGAAAAGATTAATCAAGTAAAAGGACTGGGAAAAAAGGGACCTTGGAAACGTACAACGGTGATGAAAGTCATCTTGTTTGAGTTTTCTGGCTCTGGAATTCAACATATAAAATTTTACAACAAAAATTAATACATTCTTCCAACTAGGTGTTTTTTTTTAATATTTGGCATGTGGTTTTTCTCATGTTCTAGGTATTGAAAGAAGTTACTGTGAAAGCACAGGCTGCTGAGAAGGTGAAGGGTGAAGTTCAGAAGGTGAAAGACAAAGCTCAAGCTATTGTAGACAGTATCTCGGTTGACAAAGCCATTGCTGAAGAGAAGTTGGAAGCCGCTAAGCCTGCTTTGAAAGAGGCAGAAGCAGCCTTACAGGTTAGTACTTGGACCATGTATAACATTATTTTACTGCTAAGAAGATGGGATTCTTTGAAAAAAATATAAGAGTGCAGGTGCATTGCATAACTCATCAGTTGACAGAAAATGTGTGCAAATAGATATATATTCTGAGGCTTTTTAGGTTGAGTTTTGTTTTTCTTTTTCACCTGAGTACCAAACCCAAAATAGGCAGTTTATCAGAAATAGGAAAGTTTTAACTTTCATTGGAAACTATAGTTGATATATAATGTGCTGTAGGTTGATATTAGACCAGTAACTGAACGTTGATGCTGTTGTAAAACAGCTTGTGTGGAATGAGAGAGAAATGCCTTCCATGTAAAAACATTTATAATTCCATCCAAATCTAAACCTCCTGTTTTATTTTAAGTTTTCACCAATGAATAGCATTTTGAATAAGTTTGCTGATCCACTCTTTTCTGCCCTTAAAAAATTTTCTTTTTTCTTCTGAGTTGTGACATTACCCAGATTTCTAGCATTCACCATGGGACTTCATGTCTTTCAACATACTCTTTTTATAAAGTTTTTTAATAGAGTGATAACACTATGCCCATATCTTTACAAAATGCATCATTAGTGATGAAAAAAGGTTATTTTTTGTTGATCTTGCATGGGGTTTTTTTATGTCTGTTCAGCTGACAGTATAAGAGAATGTCCCTCAAGGCATTTCTGTTGTGAGAAGCAGTAGTGGGATATGAAGTAAACCTATTACTAGAGACTAGCAGGGAGATGGCATCTTGAGAAATATGAAAGAATGAAGGAAAAACCTGAAGGGTAGAGAAGCCTCAAAGGCTGTTTTGTAGATTTAATGGAAGATTTTCCTTTCCACTTGAGAGGCTGCCAATAGCTGCGATGATTAAAAACTATTGTGACATTCCTTCAAGTCATAATCTAAAATATTTGGTATAAATACGTTTCCATGGATCTTCTGAAAGTATGACTTTACTTTGAAGGAGAGGTGCTTAACAATCTCTGACTGCCATGAATCTTGAAGGGCAAAGTGGAGAAGCCTAAATGAAGCCTGATGATGTGACAGCTGATAAGAGTGGAATAAGAGAGCAGGTCTGGATCGTAAGATCCTGATACATAGCTACAGGAGAAAGGTAAAAAAAAGAATAAAAGCCCAGAGGTGGGCAAGCATTCTGACAAGTGCACAAACAAACAGTGCTAACTGGTCAGTTCATGAGGCATGAAAAGCGTACCAGTGTCCTGTGTTCTGTCCTGTATCTTATTACATCTTACTTTCTGGTTTTGGCTAAAGTTACCAAACCGGAACAATACTGTTTTTCTTGAAATTTTGAGTTCTAATAAACAAAAATCTGATTTTAAGGATGTCCTGTAACTGACCCAGGTGGTCTGTGCATCCTTGGTGTAGACTACCTCAAGAGAGTGTATTTTCAGAACCCAAAAGGGTATTGATGGGCCTTGGGATGGAAAACCTACTGCTGCCCTGCTCTAAATGGTGACAAAGGAAGAACTACACTAGCATTATTGTGAGATTTCACTGTGGGGAAAGGTAGTTGGACTTCATCTTGAAATTCTTGCATTGGCTATAATAAATTGCTTTGCCTTGCCTAAAGAGGAAAGAAAAACTATCATAAAAGCATGCCTTTTAGCATGCACATTTGTATTCTCAGCATGCATTCATTCATTCATTCAATCAGAAACTTCTTTGAACAAGAGAATTCTCTGTAAAAGTCTGTATAGGGCTGTATCTTTCAAAAAATGAATCTCTCAGTCATTACGAATTTTCAAATTTCCAGCTGGGGATTCCTGTAATGAAATTCTGCTTGCTGTGTAGACAAATGTCTATTAAAATATTTGATAAATATGAAGTTCACTTCCCAGATGAAAAAAACCAAAATATCTGTGATTGGTTATTTCACTCAATATTTTTACGTATTTTAGGACTGCTAAATGCTATATTAAGAGACAGGTAGGTAAAGAACAGCTTAGAAAATTTTCAAACTATAGTGAGATTAGTTTTTTAAAGTTTGAGTAGGAATTGTCAAAATTCAATAAAACTTAGTTGCACTTTGCCCTGCAATAAAAATGGCACAACCAGAAGTAAATAAATAAATAAAAAAATTAGATGCAACTCTCTTGCCACAATTTGAATGGAAGCAAGAGAGGCTGGGCTGAGTTTCCTAAAGGTCACCAAGGAGAACTGCTTAAAGTTTCCACACAGATATCTGAAATAACTGCTGAATTATCAGGTGCACAGGGAACTCAACAAGGGACAAAATATTGCAGGGAAACAAAAGGCAGGCAGAAGGAAGGTGCACAGGATACTCTGTGATAATTTACAATCCATTTCCTGAAGTATAAACACAAGTAATTAAAATCTTCCGTTATGAATTCCCAGTGAGGCATGTGCCTAGGCTAGATTTGTTACTGTCAGGTACTCAGGCTGATTAAACTGCCTGTGAATAACCAAAGGTTCTGATCCAAATTACGTCTGTTACAGAAGTGGTCCTATCCGTCAGCAGTTACCATTGTTCAGTGTTTTTTTGCTCCGTATGTGGTGCGGTATGCACTACTGCTCATATCCGTACTTCTCTAAGGAGACATCTTCAGTAGACTTTTCTGATAGTCCTTTCTGATTCAAGATGTACACTAGAGTTATGAGTTAGAGTATTAGATTTGCACCTTAGACTTATTTGGCCTGACTTACTAGGGCCTAGGTTTTCATACATTATTATAAATTATTGTTTTTCTTGCAGGCCTGCTTCTGCAACAGGAACATTCCCAGTAAGATGAATCAGAATGTGCTAATTTATACACGTATCAGGCCTTCTCACTGGTTTTCTTAATTCACCTTCATTTGTCAAATATCAACAGAATGCATTTTCCTTTCTAGAGTATGTTTCTGGTCAATAGGTTTGCATTTAAAAAATAGGTAAAAATTTCAAGATGTTTCTGTTTTGTTCTTTGTTTTGTCAAAAATGTGCATGGTAGTTTTAAGCCTTTAGGTGCTGCTGTGGAAGTGGTTGAGCTGAGGTCTCCTAGTAGTTGGTAGGAGGTAGTAGTGAAAATCTGGATGGAGGGTCCTCCTAGCTTCATGCTTTTTAGAGGTAAATTTATTTTCAATCAAAAATAATGAATGATTTTCTTCTTCTCCAATGGATTAATACTGTCGGTGAGTTTGTGGTCTGTGTCTCATTAAATAAATGGTAACAGTAATTGCCTTACCCTTTGTTTTAAATTCATAGACAATAAAGCCTACAGATATCGCCACTGTCCGCACACTGGGTCGACCTCCTCACCTCATTATGCGTATCATGGACTGTGTGTTACTGCTGTTTCAGCGAAAAGTGAACAATGTGAAAATTGATCAGGAAAAATGCTGTACCATCCCATCATGGCAAGAATCTTTGAGACTGATGACAGCAGGGAACTTCTTACAGAACTTGCAGGTGCTTGTGCAACCTTCTTTTTGGTATTTTTTTAATTTAAGAAAGTAGGGGACAGTGTTTTTTGCTGGTGTTCCTAGGAGAAGAAGTATGCAAGGGGAATCAGATACACAATAGATCTGAAATGTTAAGGGCTTAAAAAGACGTATGTCATAATGAAATAAACTTGAATCTTTCTGGCAAAGTCAGGTGATAAATCAATTATATTTTTTTCCCAAGTAAGACAATGAAATTACTGTCAGTGACAAATCATTCAAAGCTTTAAGCATTTGGTTTGAATATCCGTTATTTACCTGTTTCATTAAAGCCAATAGAAAGCATCTTGTTTTCTGGTACTTAACTTTTCATTAATTTTCATCATCGCAACTTGTGCAGTGGCTTGCAAAAGAATAGTTGATATTGGGATGTAAAAAATAATATTTTTTTTAAATTTGGGATTTTCATCTCCATGGCATGTGTCTAGGGATGTGGGAAGAGTAACTGGTGAATAAATTCCTGTTCATAATTTAAACTAATAATGTTATGATTAATCTCAGAATAAATTGTACCTTGTCCTGCCCCACTGGATATTATTACCTCTGATTTCTGCATTTTGAGGAGTTTATTTCATCTCTCTTCAGTCTAGCAGGAAATCATAGGTGGCAGGCTTGACCAACTTTGTATGGTTGGTAGTGCCATGGGTGCCATTTATGCAGTATTCACATTGCATCTACTCGTAAGAACTTTTAATTTACTGAGAAATTCAGCATTTCATTGTTTATGCATAAATAAACCTATTTGTGCTTCAGGGAGCAGCTATTTTCCAAGTCCATCCAATGACGGACTTTCATTGTACCTTGTAAATAAATCTTTAAAGAAGACCAAACTTACATAAAATATTTGACCATCAAAATAAATTTGAGGGAGAAAACTGAGAGCTTTTGGGGATGAAAAATGGAAGAGAGAAGTTGGTTTTTTTTTAAAAAGAGAGGGGCTAAATAAATTCTTAAAATTCAACCACATTCCACTAATGAGATAAGGTAATTTAAGGAGAAAATAGCTGGCTTGCCCGTTGAAAGGACTGTCTTGTAGAATGTATGTTTATGAACCAGAGTTGTGCTTTTCCTCTTTTTAGAAGACTGTTAAGTTACTCAGTGTCAAGGAAAATGAAATTTCAAGCAGGATAACAATGATATTTTTGTATCAACAATTACCTGTGTAACAGGAATGGATAGTGTAAGATAGCGAAGATCATAAATGAAGGAAAACTTTTTTCCATTTTGTAAGAATATAGAACAGAGTGGAATGACTTTGGCAAGGTCTCGAAGATGCATGAGACAGAGAACTTCATATTAGCTATTTGTAAGTAACAGTTGTGATCTTGGTAGTGTTCTGTGTGTGCTGGAAAACATATACATATAGTTTATGTATATTACATACATTATATATATTGCACTTTCTTTTTTTTAGCAATTTCCAAAGGACACAATTAATGAAGAAGTGGTAGAACTTTTGAGCCCTTATTTTGAAATGGTGGACTACAACATCGAGACAGCTAAGAGAGTATGTGGGAATGTTGCTGGCCTTTGTTCATGGACTAAAGCTATGGCTATATTTTTTTCCATCAACAAAGAAGTATTACCTTTAAAGGTAAGTCTATCAATCAGCGGAAGGCACACAAACACCCTTTGCTTCTTCTACTCCCCACCTGTATGCAATTGAAGATTTCATCTGCTGGAAACATCAACTGGTGCGTGCCTCTGTAAGAATTTATTATTTTAAAAATAGTAACTCTACAGTAAAATGTACTATTTTTTGTAAGTTGTCAAAGTTATGAAAGAGATTGTGCAGTTTTATTCCTCTGGGCACCTTATGAATGGGATTAAAACAACTGTCATCTAGTTTAAGTCACTATTGCAATTGCTTTACCTTAATTAGAAATTAAGTAGGAAAAAACTTGAGATCTGGTTCCTTTAATGTTCCAGATCTCAGTTCATAAGAAGACTGTACAGAGGCTCTGTTCATCAGTGTTACTTAGAGATAAACAGGCATAAATGGTTGTTGAAAGGTAAGGATGAAAGTAGGAAGAACATGGTCAAGCAAGATTTTAACACAAAATAGCTTGTATTTGTAACAGGAACGACTGAGAGGGAAGCAAGATTTGTAGCTAGAGGTAGTATCTTTCATTAGACAAAGCATACTGGTTGGAGAAATCAGATAAACTTCCAGTGACAGCAGTCTTTTTTGTAGGCTAGATCAGACTAATTTTTGTGTCAGATGGAAAATGGCTGGTATTCCCAGAAGTTTTTCTGATCATTTTTTCTAATTGATGTTAGATCAGCTGCTTAACTGCAGCTACTCGCAATAAGAACTTCGTTGTAAAATACAAATAAAAAGGCTTTCATGAATGATGAAATCTCTACTGAGCAGTTTGATTTTTAAATGTGTGTACAGTAAAACTCTTTGAGATACATTATAGCAAATGCTTTGAGATGTTGTATGGACAAATACACTACTATGTTTTTATGCTTAATAGGCCAATTTAGCAATCCAGGAGAATCGCCTAACCACTGCTATGCTGGATCTGCAGAAAGCTCAAGAAGAACTGGCTGCCAAGCAAGAAGAATTAGATATTGTGCAGGCAGAGTATGAAAAAGCAATGAGAGAAAAACAGGTGAACTGCTCTTTACAGAAAAGAAGTTGCTACCCTTAATTTAAGGAAAACTTAATGCATTCTTTGACTTTCCCTATTATTCCATGGGAAGGATGTTGATGGACAGAGGAAGAGATATATGTTATTTGGATACTGACTCCTTGGATCCCACCTCTCTCCTTTGCCACTGATCCTCTCCCCCTCTACCTCCTACCTCCTCAAAAACTATTGTATTTGGATAGTTTGTTCAGTGCCTACTACTCTAACATCAAGTTTCATTAATGTATATTATCTGTGTATAATGTATTCAAATTTCTGGGCAGAATTCTCCAGAGTTTATAGGTACCAGGCATTTTGCAGATCGTTTAACATGTATGCCAACATGAACATTAAGAGCAGATATATTAAAAAGTTGAATCACATTTATGACAGGCGTTGATAGTTTGTCCTAATGTGTTTTTTCCATCCTACTTCCCTCCTCCTCTGCACGGTGATGTAAGTGTTTGAGAACACATTTTAAAGCTGTTGTTTAACTACTGATTTAAATAGATGTATGGATTTTTCTGGTCTATGAGATACACAACCATGAACCATATTTCTTGGTGTATGGTTTTCTCTAGACTTTGCTTGAAGATGCTGAGCGTTGCCGTCATAAAATGCAAACTGCCTCAAGTCTTATAAGTGGTTTAGCAGGTGAAAAAGAGAGGTGGACAGAGCAGAGTAAAGAATTTGCCATGCAAACCAAGAGGCTAGTGGGTAAGCTTTTGTCTACACCTTTGAACTTGGCAGATAGTAGTTTGAGTTGTAATGGGTAGTGAAACTGAAAATATTTTGAAATTTCAAACTTTTCCTTTCTAGCTTTTAGCTTCCCTGTTGCTAATATGAGGGTAATTGTTATTAATTCTTTTGCCAAAGCACTGCTATGTAAAAAGTACAATATGAGACTGAAGTTCGTATTTAAAAAAATAAAATTACTGTAACTGTGTAAGCTGTGAGTGGGCTTTTACTTGATGTGTATTACATGCAGTAAATACTTGGGACACTGATATTTCAACTTGAATGATGTTTGTAGGCAGCAGTCCAAAGAGAATGATAAGGTAGAAAGTGCCAATAAAATGTCTATAACTGAGAATACGTATAGAGGAGAGGAAGACTGATATTCAGGCACTGACATTTATATGTAGAAATCAATATTTTTAAAGGCAGTTACTAATGTTCATAAAACTTGTTTCTTAGAAGTTCATTTTTATTTTATGAGTATGCACTTGGACACTGAAGTACGTTGTAAAAAAGATTTAATTTATTAGTTAGACCGAGTAAATGAAATTTATCTTGTCCTTTACTGTAGTCTGAAGTTTCTTCTCTGACTTTTGCCTCGAAATGCTGTAAAAAAGAAGATACAGTTGTGTAGGTTGTATTATAGTAGATAGGTTGTATTTTATTTGCTACTATATTATGTAAATGTGTATTATTAACTTACTAAAAGTACAGGATACCTTCCCCACACACTTCTCATATTTTTTTCTGTAGATAACTTGAAGAAGTCTAGAAAATATTAATACTCAGTATAAAAGTACTGTATCTTCTCCAGTTTGAATCCTGCCTTGTTACTTTAGAGGTACAAAAAACCCCACAAACCTATGGTGACATGAATCTTAGGGGGGAAATTTTGAAGCTGACCACAAGATTAAAACTTATTGTACTCAATACCTCCATAATGATGTCTGTATCAATTTTTTATTATTAGTACTAATAATTGTAATTAATTTGTTCTTAATTAGTACTCCTAAAAAAAGGTTCTTTTTTTCCCCCCCAGATGTTTTCTAAGCCTGTTCTCATGATTGTGCAAGCAAATGATGGAACTGGAAGTTTATGAGTGCATTTATTCTGCCATGTCCTGCTTGTGCAGGATCTGGTGTGTGGAATAGTGTTAAGTGTGTGCTGGGTTGACCTTGGCTGGCTGCCAGATGGCCGTCTGTTGATTCCTACAGTTACATTGCAAAGATAAAGTAAACCTGGCATCTACTGAAATGTAGCATTGTCTTGCTGGGTAGTGAGCCTTAGGATGATTTGTGGGTCCAAGTGTGTGCTTCGGTTACCACCCAGACCATATAACAACCAGAGAATTAGGCAGCTCATTCAAGAATAGAATTGGCAAAGGTGTATTTTTTCTTTATTTTTCTTTTCTCTTTAAGGTGATGTACTCTTGGCTACAGCTTTTCTGTCCTATTCTGGTCCTTTTAACCAAGAGTTCCGCAGTCTGCTATTAAATGACTGGCAAAGGGAAATGAAAAGCCGGAAAATCCCCTTTAGCAACAACTTGAACCTCATAGAAATGTTGACTGATGCTCCAACTATCAGTGAATGGAACCTACAAGGATTACCAAATGATGACTTATCCATACAGAATGGAATCATTGTCACTAAAGCATCCCGTTATCCTTTATTGATCGATCCACAGGCACAGGGTAAAATTTGGATTAAAAACAAGGAAGGCGGAAATGAACTTCAGGTAACAGGAACACTGGTGCTTGCATAATCCCTAGAAACTCTTAGCTCACAAAACATTGTAGTTCAGTGATTTAAATAATACTTAGCAATTGCCTTCTATATAAAATGCCTAATCTGGATATAAAGGGCATTTCAGGTATATTTTGGTAAATGTGAGATTTGACTAGATATGAAAATTTACATTTTAAGCTTATTAGTACCAGTGACTCAATTTGTTTAATGAATTTATTTTAATGAAACATAAACTGTTGGAAGATAGGCTGAATGGCTAACGTCTGATAAGGTCTGAAGCATGTTGCAGAACACTATAAGCATTAGAAAAAAAATCCCAGTAAGTGATGAATACAGGTTCATATAAAGTTTTAAAAAGGAAGATGCACAGTATGGTGTTTTTATCATCTTTTTAATTAGAAATTACTGATAATTTGTGTTGTCTTAGCATGAATGTCAGGTGCTAACTATTCTGCAAATATACAGGGAAGACAGTATTGCAACAACATACAATCTGAGACAATTCAATGTAAACAGGGGAAAATATGAGAAAGTCCTTGCTTGCTACAATTATGATTACACCAATAAACCATCTTTTTAAAAAGATATCCCTGAAAAAGATAAAGAGGAGTTTGAAGGGTGATAATAGAGTGGCTCTGAGAGTATTACTAGGAAACTACTTTCTTTGACATTGATTGTTATCTCTGTTTGGAACCCTTTAATGATTGCCTGGCTAGTTATGTTAAAAAATGAGTATTAGACTGTGGAGTTATGCAATGTGCTTTGTGTACATGTTGAAAATTAATTACAGTTGTACTGAGGACTGCTTTTTAAAGCAAAGACTATTTAATGGCTTGTTCAATATAAATGCCTAATTTTCAAGGGGAAGAAAAAAAAAAGAGCTCTAATCTGGGAATTGACCTTGCTGCAGTTTGACTTGGGAATGTTATCCGAGATAAAATGAAAGGTGATAAAAGTTTCTTGTTAATTTTTAATCTAGTTGTACTCATAGGACATCAAAAATTTAAGTGCTCAGTATTGCTTTGCTTCTACTTTTGTAGTTGAATAATAGAAGTTTGCGTTCAATGAGATCTGATGCTATCTTTTCTTGTCACAATCTTTGCCTTAATCCCAGTCTAACCATAGGATCATTGTTTATGTCAGTAATTTCAATAAAATGAAATAATTTATAAATACAAAACAAACAAAAACTTCAGTAATTGGCATAATATAATATATAGGTTCATAATTGTGTTTTTAGATCACTTCTTTGAATCACAAGTATTTTAGAAATCACTTAGAAGACAGCCTATCTTTGGGAAGACCTCTTTTGATAGAAGATGTTGGAGAAGAGCTTGACCCAGCACTTGATAATGTTTTGGAGAGAAACTTCATTAAAACAGGTTCAGCCAACAAGGTAGGAATAAAAAAAATGAGCAAAAAGCTGGAAACAGCCCCACCCCTTGCCCTCACGAAATAAATCCTAGTAAGTACATGAGTATAAAAGATTAAACTTGTATTTAAATTTAATGGTAATAAAAAAATAGAGTTTAAGATCACAAGCAGTTTTTATATTTAGCCTATAGTGTTTCTTATCCCTTCGCTTCTGACAGTTTTTTAAAATTGAAATAATCTATGAATGAGTCATTTAAAGTATTTCATAGATATTCTCAACAAATTCTTTGCATCAGACTTATAATTTAAAACTGAATTTTTACACCTTTGAACAGAAAAATGTAACCTTTGTTTCTACATGTAGTATCTGAAAGAGTGTGTACTCATTCTTCATATCTCAAATCTTATTTTTAATGCTTTTCTTAAGGTGAAGGTTGGTGATAAGGAACTAGATGTTATGAATGGCTTCAGACTTTACATTACTACAAAACTGCCAAATCCAGGTTACTCTCCTGAAATTAGTGCTCGAACCTCCATCATTGACTTTACTGTGACCATGAAAGGTCTCGAAAACCAACTCTTAGGCAGAGTCATTCTCACAGAGAAACAGGTAAAAGAATTAATTGTGTCTTTTTCTTGGCTGTACATCTTTACATTTACCTGTAGAAAGTTTTACTTCATTTTAATTTATTACTCTCTATTCCCATATTGCAGGGTAACTTTCTGGCTTTCTATATTGTGATTATTTTTAATATAACCTATTTACGAAGATTTAAAAGCTGGCACAGAAGAAATTGACTCATTGAAGTGAAAGTTTCTATTTGTCTTTATTATTGCAACTGTATGATACTCAACTTATTTTTCCTGACTCAAGGAGTTATAACCTCATGAGAATGGCCTGTGAAAAGAAGAAATGCCTGAAATAAAAACTGATACTCTATCTATACACTGTGGAGCTCATGGCAACATAACCTGGTGCAAAGGATTCAGACTTAGTTGCTTCCTTGCTCCAAGGGGAAACAGGCTAACTACCTATTTTGACATTGCAAATGTATTAGATGAGGAAGTCCAAGTTCAGGATGACAATACCCATAAACATGCCACCAGCAGTTCTGGAGGGAGGCTGGTTGTTGTCTTTCAAACTACTGAATACCTAATGCCTCTCACTATAAGGTCAGGCAATGTTGAAGTCCAATGAGACATTACACGTCTATGACTGTGTGTTTACTAAGATTTTGTCAATAGTTCTCATTTACCTTCACTAGAGAGGAATCCGTTTGTTCCCTTATTGTGGCATCTGTTGAGGTCCTCTTGTCCTCCTCTCCATTTCCCCCCAGTGTAAGACAGTCCTCCTTAATGGCCTCAGTCATCTTGTTAATGTCAAGTGGTTGAATTTCACTCCTGATCACTCTGTGGATCTCATGAGAGAAATCGTAGTCACTCTATGAAGACTTGTATTTTGTCAGACAGCTTCATTGCACGATCAGCTTCACTTCAACTAGCGACATCTTGTCAACTAACTACGTAACGGAATTATCACTGTCTGTCTGAAACACACTGTGATATATATATTCACAAAGTCTTATGCCAAACTTCACTTCTGGGCCCTGCAATACAGTTCGTTCCTCAAGGTGATAGTCATTTTATCAGCAAATTCCTCCAGTCATCGCAATTGCTGTATGCCTGCTTTGAGGACACAGAAAAGATAGGAACTTAATTTTTCTCAGAGGTGCAAAGCAATAGACTGAGAAATAATAAACTCAAGTGGAAACATGGGGAATTCTGATTAGATATTAGGAAAAAAATAATGACATTGAAAGTGGTCAAAACCAGGAGCGGGTTAGCTGGGGATATTGTGGAATCTCCATTCTTGGAGAGTTTCAAGAATCAACTGGACATGGCCCTGAGCAGATCATCTATTTAGACGTGCTTTGAGCTGGGGATTGGACTAGTTCCTTTCTGGAGGTCCCTTCGAAACTAGAATTATTCTACTATTCTATGATATCTTTGTCACTAACTGGGAATATCTAATGGATGGACGTACTGTGCTCTCTGGACTAGCTTCTCAGAGTGGTGTACTCGCTACTGCTTTATTTGTGACCATCTGGGGATAGTTCTTCCAGACAAATGACAAGTGGACCACTTGGCAGGCAAGGGGACTTTCATAGAACGTACTTAACCACGTTTCAATTTGCTTGGCTTCTGTTTTTGCGCCCTGTGGTTCAAGGTTTTCTGAAGAATCAGTTCAGACATATCCTGTCGTCCAAAACCTTTTTTTCCTGTGATATCTAATTATGCACCTTTAGGAATTTGGGAATATCCCTTTTAAGTGTCTGGATTCTTGCTACCTTCTTGTAGCCTTTGGTAGGGAGGTGGTGGAATTATTTAACTGTGAGACAGTTTGCCGAATGTTTTGAGCAGTATGACTTCTGGATGACATCCAGTATTAGAATGTACATGGGGAACTTCTAGCCCAAAAAGAGAAGAGATTATTTATCTGAAGTTAGTATTCTTCAAGGTTTGTATGTACATTTATGTGCTTCTTGCCATTCCACTGTCTCTAATATGGTTCTGCACTCAGAATGAATGAGATATAGATATGCAGGGAGGAAAAGGAAGGGTTACAGCACATCATTTAAAGATTCTGCAAAGTCTGACTTTCTGTTCCTGTGTTGGCTGGTATGTCTATTGGTAGAATCTGTGTGGCATACATCTCAAAGAATTGACTGGTTACTGATAAGAATACTGGTACTGATTTCTTCTTTTCCACCAGAATATTAAACCAGTTTGCAAGATGTGAGCTGAGGATAAGAAGGTCAAAGGGTAGCTGGTATAGCTGTAGAAGTTTAATTCTAGTCTATTTCTTGTAGTGATTGGATTTGAGAGACTTGGTATATCTCTGAATGCAGTATAGCTTACACTGTATTAATGATATGAATGTTTTGATACATCGGCTGTTATGTAGTTTGACAAAAAACCTGCCTATTTAGTGTTGTAGAAATAGAGATGTCAGATTAGTATTGGAGTTACATACAAGAATTATTTACAGCTTTCAGAATTTTCAGATTTATATTTCAAGATATGTAGTGGTAAAAGGCTTAAGTTTTGTAAGGCACAGTTGATGCAAATTCTTGCACTTGTGAATCATTTTGTGACAGCATGATATAAGCTCTGTGGCAGCTTTTATATTTCATGAATATTAGCAAGATCTGGCATTCTTTGGTATGGCCTGTAAAATGATTTCAGCTTGTGAAAGCAGTTCCATAAAGCTGCATTTGAAATAACCTCTTTGGTGCAGGTTCCTTGAATTTATGTGCATGATAACTTGGCTTGGGGTTTTTTGCATCCATGATGTTACGACTGGAAATTTTCGAAGACATGCAGAAAATTTTCAACTGTGTACTCCTCCTGATCTGCAAAAAGTATTTTAAAAGCATCATAGATGGATTTTTTACCAAGGTTTTAATTTAAGTTTACTTGACTTGTATTAGTTTGGTCATTCTGTTCCCAACCTGTTTCTCAGGCTCTTCTTGTGATGAAAACTTAGCTTTCTGTTTTATAAATGCATTGCACTCTAAAATATGTTTAACCTTTGAAAATGAACTCAGCAAAACATGAAATTTAATTTGGCTAAGAATGGTTTCTGAGCATGATAATTATTGTATTTAATTGGATGCTAACATTCTTTTAATGCTATACTTTTAAAAATTGTTTCTGCTTCATCAAGCTTGCATAATGCTTGTCTTGCTTTAGAATTGCTACCTGCTTTTCTTTAGTTCCACTAGGCATCAGTTGATTAAAATGGAGTTAAATATAATTTTCTTGTCTTTTTTTATCAGTTTTTGTCAGAATCTTTTGAATCTGTATGCACATCTTCTAAGTTATGTGACATTTGCATTATACTATGACAATGGTCCAAATAAATCTTTTCTACCCAACGATGATGATGTTTCAATATAGCTTTTGTACAGTGACAAGAAAAGAACCTAAATCTGATAATGAGATGAAAATGATTTTTTTTAAATTTCCTTTTTAAGATAAAAAGACTTTCTTTACAAGAACTGAATGCTTAAAATAACTTTGGAATTTTACCAGAATTTAGGTTTGAGAAGGCCACAAGTTTAGAATGTAGGAAAACAAAAAAACAATTCAAAACTTGTAACAGTGTTGCAAATCTGTATAAATGAAGGCTACTCAAATGGGGGAGTAAACACTTTCTTTAAGTCTTGCTAAGGTTTCATGTTCATAATGCCTCTAGTGCTAGATAAGAGATCATGTATTTCTTAGTGTTGTCCCTGTCTCTCTGGAATAGTAGCAGGCTGTCTGCCGTGCTGAGTTGGGCTTGGCAAATGCCGAGTGAATACACAGATTCCAACTTTGGAGAGACATTGTTAAAACTATACACCAGACCTTTGTAAACAGTGAAGGAATACTTCTGTAGACATAGATAATATTTCTACCAGGTGACTTGCTTATTGTTGAGTCATAAGATTCCTATTATCCTTATCTTGCAAAAGACTCAACCCATCCTCTTGCATTTTCTCTCTTTTTACTTCACTGTATTGAAACATTTTGTATTGTTTCAATGGAGTGTTTTTATCTCTGAGGGATTAATTTGTAGTAAATTTTTGAAGTTCAGTTTTAAGAGCAGTATAAGAATGAAGTGAAAGGCCTTTTATCTCTGAAGAACATATTTTTCCGGGTATTTCAACCTTTTTTTTTTATAAAGGTAAGGCTGTTAATCAACTGGTATCCATGCATCACCACTGGAA
>Ga0181612_154076_pt1 | contig 15974 bp, 7 predicted proteins | sample HoacroProtozoa21_FD_119630 | JGI IMG/M metagenome (GOLD analysis project Ga0181612, IMG submission 119630) | Hoatzin crop microbial communities from Cojedes, Venezuel. Combined Assembly of Gp0051906, Gp0051904, Gp0051908
GTTTGTAAAGTGCTGTGGTCTAAAAGCTCTTTTCCAACCCAAATGATTCTGTGATTCAATGAAAATTAACATGCGGTTGGTTAGCAAAATGTTGTATTGCAAATAGGAGTATTGAGGGCAATTTCATAGTTAACCTATGTTTTTATTTAACCTGTAAAATTCTTCTGTTAGATCTAAATTTCAGTTTCTTCAAAGCAGGGACAACTCCTGATTTTCCTCACTCCTTAAGCATTTTGTTGGCTCATTGAATGATGTTGAATGTTACCAGCAGACTATTCCAACTATTGTTGAAATTCACAGAGAGATTGTCAACAGACGCCTGAGTCCAGAATTTCTTATTCTTATGATTTCCTTGCTACAGTATCCCATCCAAGACATGTTAACAACTGCCCTATGTTCTGCCTAGCTGAGTCACTGCTCTTTAGTGAAGCTCTTTGCAATGCAAGCAACAGAAACTTCAGGGAAATCAATATGTCTTTTAACCTGGCTATTAAAAGTCTTGGAGATATTTAGATCATTAAATGGCAGTGGACACAAGTAAAAGCCTGTATCTCACATCATTAGCAGTAAAGATGCTGTTCAATTTTATTTGCTAAATCACACAACATATATAAACTGCTACAGGAGATTACAGAGGTGCGGAAAACTGATTCAGCAAAAATCCAGCGAGGAGACAAAGTCAAAGAATGGCCAAATTTCTGCGATCCCAGTGCTCAGTGCACACTTGTTTTATTGAATTTTACTTTTATATGCCATATTAACATTTCATTTGCATACAGATTGCGCTCCATCTTTAGTCTGAAACCGCACAGTCAGCAGTCCTCTTCCACAGACAAGGTGTGGTACAGCAGCATTTTAAAGTGCTCTAGTTAAATTTTAAAGCAAGATGCAGAAGCTTCTGGTCAATCTGGTTCAGCAGTTATCACGTACATTCATCTTTTCCTTCACAATACAGTGATAACTGGGGGTTTGATTTTACTTGTTCCCTTTAGGATTGGTTGAATGCTCACAAATGAGGCACACACACATCTAAATACTTCAGCTACTCCATGCATAGACTCTCTAGTAAATCCAGTGCTCTTCACATCAGATTTCCCTGCCTCACTAATGCTCCTGCAATTCTAATTGAGAAAGCAATGGCACAGGCAAAGCACTGCCAGTGCAGTATTTTTGCCACGTTGTTATATTTACTAGAGGAGGTAAACAGTCTTTTATTGTTGTAACCAGTGGTAGAATTGCACTGGAGTCAAACAGAGAGAAAACAGATAGTGCTAAGCAGAATAAAATGTAAATACATCCAGCAGAATACATGCACTGCAGTAGCTATATATGTGGTAGGTTACCATTTTTTTCCTCCATAATTCCCGGCTGCCCTAGTATTTTTTTATGAACTAACTCTTAATTTATGAGTTCTAATAATTCTATTCTGAGGCTAAACAAATAAATACACCTACCAGACATTAGAGAACATGACAGAAATTACAGCGTAGCATTAGCTGTTGGTATCTGCCATGCTAGTATAATAGAGATAATAGTGATAATACATAAATACATACAGTGAATATTACTTGACAACTGTTTATGGTGTAACCATCCTTATGTAATTATGCAGAGATGCTGTGTTTTGTGAAAACACTGGAATTTCTGGATATCTCAATTAGTGTTGGTAGTTAGCAATGCAAGCCATCATGTCTTGTAATGTCAGTAAGTAGAAAAAGCAAATAATATGAATGTGTTAAGAATATGGAAGTTTCAGAGCTGTATCCCCAAAATCTGAGTCTCTGGAGGCTCACTTCAGCCTTGCACTTAGCATATAGCATATAGTTATGCTAAGTGCACACCACGCTTGGCTGTAAGCCAGACCCGTGCTATTGTCCTTCCAAAGTGGCATCAGTGTTTCACATACAGGATAACAAACCAACTGCTAATGGTAGTAATTAGGAGCCTTGGGGGTGATTTATGCCTTTTGTCACTGTTCAAGCAGTGTAAGTGCTGAGGTTTGCAAAGATAACTATTATTGGTTCAGGTGATGATCCTTTCATCAGCAGGCCCAACAGCAAGACAGACAGCTGATTTTTAACCATCAGAATTCAGAACTGGTTTTAGTAAAAACATTCTTATGAGCAGAACAAACGTGTCCAAACATTTGGTCTTAATTCAGTTTTGAAAATAAATACATAACCAAAAAATGACAAAGTGGCAAGATTGTGGAAATGTGGCAGATAACTCTAAATTGCTGATTATTTACAGTTATCTAAATGTATATCCTGTATTATTTCTATTCTGTGTTATTTATTTGTCAGAGCAGAAGTACAGCACTTAATAGCACTAACTTAGCTTCTTGTCTGAGAACCTCAAGTATTAGTGAACTTACTCTATGTTCTCACATTACTACCTGCCGAGTTAATGGAAACCAGGTGATAAAACTTTCAACACAAGTCTCTGCCCAAATTGGCCCTAACTTCACTGTAGTCACTAGCACACCTCGTCATAGCGTACAGTTCTTCTCAGCTGAACCTTTCTTTGCTCCAGATTACACTTGTGCAGACAGCGATTTACTCCCTTTAAACCTGTGTTACTGAGAGCACCATCTTCATTGCTTGGTTTTGACGCAGCTGGGATTGGAATTCTGATCTGCTGAGTATTAACCTCATGTTTTCGTGGTTTCGTGGAGCCTTTCTCTTTTTCCTGAGATGTTAATTTTGTCGCCTAATGCGTTCAAGCGTCAGTGTGTGTCCCCAGCCCTGCTGGTTTCAGTGATGGCCGGTGGGGTCTGTTTTGCATCTGAATAAACAGGTCAGGGCCATGAGTTACCCACCGCGTCGAGACCTGTGTGTGCCACTGAGAAACAGTTCATTCTGAAACAGCTTTCATAACTGTTAGAGAGAAGGAAAACAGTTGGACTCAAAGTTAAAGCATATCCTAAAAACACTTCCCTTTGCAAAAAAAAAAAAAATTCTTCAAACTTAGATTTCTTGGCTAATCTTGTTCTGTACAGCTTGCCTGTTTGTGTGCAAGCTTCATTCTGAGAAGAGGCAGAATAACCTCCAGGAAAGAGCAGGATATGTTTTAGAAAAGGGAGGAAATGTGATAGTCTGGAAGCTTGGAGTACAAGATCCAATCTCTCTCCATGGCTGGCAAGAGCATGTCAGACATAATGGAATATTAAGAGAAGGAACCTATTGCAGGCTCAGGGGACTTCAGTAAGATAGCATTAAAAACTTTGCTGCTATTAAATCTTGGGAAGCTGTAGATAATTTTGCTTTAGAGGAGCGTGGCTGCTGGTGTGGTTAAAAATGCTATCGAAAAATCCACTCAGGAGGAATCCCTCAATAAAACAGAAACAATTGGGGCTACATTGGAAGTTCCTGCAAAGGAAAACATCATTTGGCAGAGAAGATTGGAGAGGCTGGAGAGTGACAGAAGCAGTGGAGTTTTAGGACTGCAAACCGGTGCTGAGGGAAATGGTGGAAAGACTATTGAGACTTTATTAACTGCTGCATTGGGGATCAGAAATAATACTCCCCACAGATAGAGGAAAAGCCTTTCACAGACCAGTGAAACATGCTGCATTAGCTGCTATGCTAGGGAGAGGGAAGAAACCGTTCTTTTTCTGTGAAATCCCTCAAACTGCAGTAGCAAAGCAGGTAACAAACAACAAAAAGAGATTTCCTGCCAGCAAACGTTTTCATACAGGAGGTTTTGTGCTCGAGGAAAATTATAGTGTGTACAAGTAGCGGAGAAATAGAAAATTGGGTCGTATATGAATTCTTAAAAGCTGCCTTCTCTTTTGATTACTGGATAGCTAATGACACCACATTCCCTGACTCCCCCTGGATGTCTGGCATTTAGTGACCAGCCTTGGTTTACTACCTCATCCAGTACATCTTCCTCACTAAGCACAAGCAGATATGGGAATTGAGAGAAAAATCTGTATTTAGAATCCTTGGAAGAAGCTGGAAATATTTGGAGGTATTTGGCTTTGGTTTTTTTTCTATAAAGGTAACACATCTGACGAAAGAAAAGACTGTCTTTTTATCTTTCCATATATGTAGCACTGATAAATATGCTACTTTCTTTAAAGGACAGCAACACAGAAATACGAATCTATAGCCGTGGTATTGCTCTTTTTATTTGTTTGCTTTTTTATTTTAACAAAATGAGTGCTGTAGCATTACTCAGGCTGCAGAAAATCCCAAATTCATAGCAGAAGGGTGATTAAACAGACTGAGCAGAGCATACCTGTACCCAACCAGGTACAAAGAAAGTCACTGAGGAAAGATGGTAGTGATGGTCTGGGACAAAATACAGCTATACTTTGGGTAGCTGGGATTGAACACAGAAAGCTATAGTGTAGATGAGCTCAGAAGGAGAACAGCACCAAACTGGAGAAAAGTGCTCGTGACAGAGGAGGAATTGCCTTGGTTACTTGTAAGTGTATTAATTTATTTTCCGTTTGCATATTGAGTAGAAGCTTTTGTCAGCACAGCCCTGTTTACCGTACATCATCACTTACTTCATCACACTTCTGACAGGCATAGTTACCTCAGTGACAGTTTGTAGTGTTGGCTGCTTTGTCCTAGTGAGTAGCACCAACTGAATTCACTATAAACCTGCAAAATGTTTGTTGGAAGTTATGATACCTTCAGTAGGAGGCAGAGGGGAGAGAAACTTTCAGTTGTGGGAGGTTGTGAGGGAGCTGGGAAGGAAAAACGGTTTTCTGGGAAGGAAAAACAGTTTTATGCTGTGCCTTGAATCTGATCTACTCTCTTTGGAAGAAGAAAGTTCCTGCTGGCACAGTGGAGTCTGGAGGTTAATTTCTGTGGTTTAGCCTTCTCTGAGATGTTTCTGTTCCTCAGGATCCAAATCTGTTCCATGACTACATCTGTAAGTAGTCTGGGGACTGTTCCCATAAACACTATAGTGTTACACGTATCAGTTAGGTCTCCAGAATCATTAGAGCTTGGCCATCTGGTTAGGTAGGCCTTCTTTCCTTTGAGATTGATCTATCCTAAAGTTCAGCCTTGGGATCTTGCGAGAACATTATGTACCTCCTAGAGGTCCCCTTCCATTTCTCACCTAGTGAAGATTCCCGTTTCGTATGCACTGGACAAGCTGCACACCGAGCTGCTGATAGCTACGCAGAAAATAGTAGAAGCTTTAAATTTTTTAGGTTCTTTCAGTCTTCACCTACTGCACTGTTCTGGAAGTCTTACTGTGTGGACGGTAAAAAGCCTTTCTGCTGTACCAAAAATAAAAACTAAAGCACAAGAAAAGGTTTATGTACGTAGCTCGGAAAGTGAAATGGAAAATAGGAAGCAGAAAGTGAATGACAGCCACTAGAAGGTCATTTCCACTTTGAAGAACGGAGTCAAGTTGTGCCAGAGACTAAGAGCATAAAATGTGTGTTCTACACCGCCTGCTCTGTGTCCTGCTCTGTTTGAGCCAGAGTTTTCTTGTGCATCTGTCATTGCTGAAATGTGTATGATTCGGTTTTTGTTGGAGTGAGATTTACAGAGGGAAAGAGATCCAATAGTGATATAGCTTTAATGTTGTCAGACATACAAAGGAAATGCTTTCCAAAGTTCCCAGTAAAAATAATTAGTCTTCTGTTACCTTTTACAAGAGCGTAGTGTAACCCATGCAAAACAGCCTTGCTTTGAGGAGGACTTTCACCATCACAAATACGAGCAGGTGAAATGAAATAAGATTTCCATCTGCACTGTGCATTTGGGAAGCATTGCTTAGCTTCGCTGCCCTGTGTTGCCTGATGGATATCAGGAGGAAGAATCAAGAATCTGCTCTTTCAAAGCTATTTTCTTTGAATTTAAGTGACGAGAACGGTCTCCCACTACTTAACACTGAAGACAAAGGTAAGGAAAGAGCTGAATTTTTATTAAAAACCTCCTTCAAAGCAAATCTGCCCCTTTTCTACTACAGCTGTGAGATCCATAACATGAAGTACAAGCAAGGGACCCCATAACAGCTATCACAAGACCAGCATTTGAAGACTTTGCTTTCTCGAAAGAAACCTACTTTGGTATGGAAACATAAAAAAAAGAAAGGCAATTTTAACAAAAAGAAAAGTGCTTTAATGAATTGCAAATAGACTGTAAATGACTACAGAAAAAACTGATGATGTGAACAAAGTACATAAAAATCCTGTGTGCATACACTGTTTATAAATCAAGCGCTCACCCACCATACTTGGAATAGACATCCAAAGGAACATATCAAATTACATAAAAGGTCAGTGAATGTAAAATACTGAACAGACTGTTATGGGATCATTTTTAATCTTTTCCATCACTTAAAAACTTGTAGGGAGGGGTAAATTATATTAAATGAATTGAAGAAGCTAATGAGAAATTTTGGATTATAATGCCAAAATCAGGAGACCTTTTTTTCATTCTAAAGTTCTGGCACTTTCTGGAAATGCTGTCCAATTACTGAAGACATTTGGGAAAATTAATTTTCTGCTTAATTTTTTTTATGCACTACTGGTTTTTAAAAAAAGAAACAAAGTTTGAAAGTATTTATAACATTAATAAAATAGATAGAACTCCTCATTTGATTGTTGCAGAACTCCTCTGAAGTGGTGTTAGCACTGTTTTACAGAGGGAAGGCAAGGTTATGGTCACAAGTCCCATGGTGTACCTGCACCCTGCTTACTCCAGATAACAGCTGAGGTAGAGAATTTACAGGGCAATCAAAATGTAGATAAATATACCCCATTCTGGCTTAATATTTTCATTTTTAATTCCTTGAAGCCTCACCTCTGACTCTATGTTTAGTCACAAAAAAGCATGGCTTAATTTCCAGGACCGCTGAGTACTCAGTGAGTACTTCTTCCCATAGGAAGCAGAGGAAGTTCATGTAAAGGAGGCTCCGTCTTTCCCTCTGCTTTGTTCTTTCTCTTTGTTTTCTGACTTGTCATCCCTAAGAAGAACAAATTCTTAATTTGAGCTTATGGATACCTGGTAAAATTCTAGAAAACTAGGAGGTTTGAGGTTTGTCTATACTGGCTTTCAACTGAGGTAGAGCATCTTGAAGATTACAGTTTATTTTGGCTTAATCGGAAATTTACTTGGTGTTAGTTCTCTCAGGCCTGCAGGGTAACAAATGCACACTGCCTCTGTTTTTGAAACCTCTAATGAACATTTTTTTTGTATGTTTTATATGTTTTTTTTTAGGGGAGAAAATAAAAGATGGCTCTTTCATGCCAATCCACCCTTTTTTTGGTGAACTAGGTAGGGGTTACTTTTTCTTAGTTAGGTGTGTCTAGATGTAACTCTTCTTGACCATTCTGTCATTTTATGATCACTTGATTGAATAATGCTATAAAAATCATATTATCAAAAGTAACCAGTTGCAGTCTGATACATCAGCCCTAGGGTTGTGACAAGATGAGAGATGTTACTTACATAGTAGGAAACAGAAGTACTTAAACAAGTAACCCTCTTCTGTATGAAGTCTGGATAATCCAAGCCAGGCTCACGATTCAGCATCCTCACTGTATGATGTTGCATACAGCAAAATCAAGACCTTAATCTACACTTTGTGATTTAGTTCCATCCTTTCATTGGAATTTTCCTTCTCCTTAGAATTGTCTTTGTCTGCTCTTTATCTTGATTTTCTTATTTTAAAAATGAACTTCAAGTGAGCTCAAAATGAAACTCTGGTTTGGATCTGAGACCATATAGCACTGCTAATTATAGCCTGGGTGAGCACAAACTGACCCCCTGAATCCCCCTCCAAAGCCTTCCTTCCCTCCACCTCCCCTGGCAGTGTCCGAGCGCCTACGCAGATTGCTGTAACGAGTTATCCCAGACAGTCCTACTGTAGCAGAGAGTTTAAAAGGCAGGTTTAGGACAAGACTGACTTCCCAAGCAGTCCTTTGTGAATATGACCAAGACTATTTTAATTTGGACTTTCCCAAGGAATTAAATTACTTGTTCATAAATATTTTCATTGAGGTGTGTATTATTTTTGTAGGTGTATTTTTATATGCATGCATATACAGAGATGTATTTGTATGTATGTCACATATTTTGCACTTATGGCTACTAGCTTTTAATATTTTTTCTCTGGAATGTGCTATGATAGCTTCAGTATTTCAAAGAGCATGCAATCCAAAATCTGTCAGTAGGAAATATTTCTTTAAGGAAGAAAATGTGGTTTTTGTTAACTTTCTCAATCTCTCATTCATTCAGCTCTGTGTTGAATATATGTGCGGTTGCTGGCTTGGGGTGGGACTCCAATGGCCTCTGTTTATTCACCGTTTTGTACTACTAACTAACCAGCAGTTAACAAGCATGATGTAGAAGCTGTAAAGTTGGAATCTGTATGTGAGGCTCCTTCCCCAAACTGGAGTTTTAAAAGCTACAATTCAGACTACCAATTTGTATCCGTCCCTAATGAGTCACTATTCAGCTTGCAAGAAAACAACAAATATTGTCTTGTCATATTAGTTTTAAGTGATTTTGCATTCCTACAGGAAGACATTTAGGGAGAAGAATCCATGCAATTTCTGTAGCATCAAAGCCTTGTTGGGGTTTCCAGGTGACTGAATTCAGATTTATTGTGGGTGAACTTGGTTCCCAGTGATCTATTTAATTCTAAATTAGCATCTCTATTGCGATGCTTAGCTCTTACAGTGTGCTTTCCAAACATACACTAATTTGGCCTCACACCATCTCCCAAACAGGAAGCTGGATAATGAGGTGTGGGAGCTTTTCTTTTTCCTTTTAACTGTACCGTTATTAATGCCCGAACTATTCTGAGGTTATATAACAAGAGGAGACAAAGCACATCAGTTTATCAGGAGAGAGAAATGTGTTGAGGCCAGTCCTGTCTGAGCCTTCTGGAATTCAGCTGTTGACTTCTCTGTATTGACAATCCCAGCTTCCACAAAATCCATCCGTCTGCCACAGTCACTAATAAGCTACAACACACTTCTCTGATTCTTCTGGCCAGCGCTTTGTTGTTACTTTTCCTTGAACAAATTTTTACAAGTTTTATAAAACCCCTGCCAGTCTGCATCTTCTGCAGCTTAACAAATATTTTCCAATGTGAACTTAAACCTATGCTTTGCTGAATTACAAATACAGGAAATAATACATACACATTTTATTGGTCTGAGACAGTGGCTTGCAGACCGTCTGTAACCGCCTCACAGGATTACTCTATGCATCTTATATTGTGTGTCTGATGCGTGATGAAGCGATGTTTGTAGTGTTTTCAGATAAAGAATCGATTGTTAGGGATGGATGTTGAACTGTAAGAAGTGTTGTAGATGGATAGTTTCTTCCAGTCAAAAAAATTTTGGAGCAACTTGATTTTAAAATATCTGTTATCTTGCAAAAAAAGGTATCCTTTTGATGTGTCCTAATCCCTTCAGTAAGCTCAAGGTATAATTTTTCCATGTCTTCTTTATCTTCATTCCTGTTTAAAAGTTTGAATACCATTAAGGTCATACTTCAAATCCAGTAGAGGCATGGATCTCCATTTTCCTCTCTCTGACTTCTTGTAAGAGCATTAAGTACTATGAAATATTCTGTGCCATTCTAACTAATCACCCCTCTGGCATTCTGAGCAAATGCAGGTTAATGGTGAATCTTTTAATATTTCTATTAATTAAGTATATTATCCTAATAACTCTATTGTCAATTCTTCATTGCTAGGTAATGACTAGAGCTGGTATAGCTATTCATAACTACTAAAGTATTTTAAAAAAAAGTACTGTTTTTTGTTTGTCTGTGAACTGTCTGATGGCAAAGTCTAATTTTTACAAACATATTTGTTATTTGAAATTAATTTAGGGATGTTCTGTGCAGACATGATTGAGCAGAGGCCCATTCATCAGAGGGTGTTGCTTCTTTCTGGTTTGGACAGGGGCATTTACACAGGTTTTAGAAAAATGGCTGTTGCAGGCCTTTGGTTATAAGAATTAATATCTGAGGTAGAGTTTTCAACCTAGTTATTTTATTAAATATGACACTTGTATATATGGAAATGAGCACACAGTTAGTGTATTAGAATTTCAGATAGCCACTACGACCTATGCATTTTCTTAAATCCATAACATGAAGTTTCGAGGAGGATCTCTGGCAAGGCTTTAGATTGAAGTACTACGGAGGGGAGGAAGGAGATGGAGTAATTCAATCAGTGATCGCAATTCTTATTCTAATAAAGTTTCCTGTTTGGAATTGAAAGAAAGGACTCCTGCCACAATTGTACACGTGTTACGGTGCCACCCACCATAATGAGGTGGAAACAGCAATGCAGCCAATTCAATAGGAGTTTCAGTTTGATGAGCCCAGAGAAAGATCTGAACATAAGGATTGTTTCACAGAATCTGAGCAGCAATGAAGCTGAAAATATCGATTCATAAATTTCCTAGGAAGATGAGAGAAACTATGCAATCATTCCTGAGAAGTTGATGAACGTTTCCATCCAAAAATACAATACACTAATAGGTGTGTTTGTACAAAAAGGTAAAGAGATGCAGAAAGCTTTTAATGCAGCAGCATATGAAGCAGCAGAGGAAAATGTCCTTAAGGAAACACTAACATAAGAATTTTAAAGGAGGAATTCCAGGAAATACCATGACACTTGGTCTGACTTTGAAAAAGACAGTGCAACTGTCAGCACAGTCCAGGCAAGTGAGAAGTTACCCCAAGAGTGTGCTGAGAGTGATGTAAGGAGATCTGCAGGAATTCCCAGGTGCAAAAGGAAGGCAGTTAAAAATGCCTTTTTTCAGAATTTAATTTCTCAGTCAGAAATGTAGCAGGTAGATGAGACAAAACGAAGGACAGGAGGCTGGCTGAAGGCCGAGGCAGTTGTGCAGGAAGCTGAGAACATGGATGCTGTGTTACTTCCATTCTCTGATGCCCTAATAGTGGGGCAGAAAACTGTACAAACGCAGCTCAGATAGCTCGGCCACTCCTCAGCCTGGAGAAGTGAGCTTGTCACTGGTGGGGAAGCAGTGAGACAACACAGTAGAGGGAGCGATTTCTATTTTTGGGGATTTGTGGCCTCTGGATCACACTCATGAGTGGTTTGGATTGACAATCTTTATTTTTGCAGTGTAGGTTGACAGACATTTCCAGTGTGAGGCGTGGTATTTCCTTGATTTCATGCTGGCTTTCCCAGGCAGAAGTCCATGTGCCAGCCTGGGCATGCGGAAGGAGCATGCAGGACGTGCTCAGATTGTCACCTTTGCTGGGCAGTGAGTTGGCACCAGTAAATCCATCGCATCCCAGTCAAATCAGATGTGCAGTTCATGTGGAAAGCATGCAGTGAAGCCTGTCTGTCCCAGATGTTTTAGACTCATTGGGCATATCAGTCATTTTCCTCATGCACAAGAAACCGTTTTCCAGGCTGCCCAAGGGGCCTGTTGGAGCTGTGGCTACTGGAAATCCCAAACAAATGTTGGGAGAAGTGGTAGGGCAGTGGGCAAAGTGTAAAGGTGATAGAAGAGGTAAGAATCACAGTACTTCCACATTTAAATTTGAGTCAAATATAGAAGTGGCTGTGATTTATAAACTTGAGGAAGGTTAGCCTTAATCTCTAGCTAGACATTTTCATTGCCTGAGTAAACTTTGAGCTCATACTAGCTACAGAGGCAGGAATTTGGTATTAAGAAAGACTCTTGAGGCAGTTTTCTTAACTTAACCACCCACGGTGTCATGGGGCTTTTAGAATGAAGCGGTCTGCCTAACAGAAATTACTTCAATGCTTAGGACAGCTTAGGTCCTAAGGGACCGTCTGTGCTGACAATTTAGCTCCTTCCGAAAGTAAAGGAAGAGTGCAGAAGATAACTATAATAAACAGGAAAAGTATAACAGAAAATGTGAATAAACAGAGTTGTGTACCCCACAGCATTTGCTGAAGGGAAGCACGGATACCGCAGAGGATCTTCCTAAGCAGCCCAGGTGCTGGTTAAAGCTCTCAGTGCCCATAGGTAGAGAGAGACACAAATAAACAGGTATTTTTACTTTGCTTTACATAGCTTTACAGACTTGCCCACAGAGGGTTTTTTTATTAAAGTATTGTGCATCTAGTTTTTGAGTGAGTTTTCCCACAAAATTATGTACAGAGAATCTTTTCTTAACTGCAACTTCCTTGGAGATCCAAGTAGTGTAAATGACTTTAAAAAAGGCAATTAAATGTATGATTGAATGTCAGCCTTTCTGATTGCAGCCTTCATTAAGAAACTGAAAATGTGAGGTATTTTTTTACCTAATATTGAACACAGTTAATTAAAAAGGTAAAGATTACATTTTGCTTCAGTTAATTTGAAATAAAGAACCTTCATTTAAACAATAAATTTCAGATTTTAGTTATAGCAATTAATAGACCAAACTGTGTACTTAAGGTTTTATTATATTGATTCTAAAATAATTAGATTAGCAAACACATTGCAAATATATTATCTAAAACAAATAACATTATCACCGCACTTTTTGTTATATAGCACAGCAATAAAACATATAACGGTGTAATCTAAAGCAATCTCATAAAATTAATAGTCATAGAGCATATATTACATTCTTGAACTAAATGACAAAAGCCAGTATGATGATCATGTGGACCTTTTTATACTGTGAGGCTCATGAATTGTTTTGGTGTAGAATTTGTAAGAGTTAAGAGATGTCCTTTATGTTTAGCAGATAATTTTATTCACGGGTGTGTTTACTGGTGTATTTCCAAGCAGCCCTTTTATTAAGCTGCCCAAGTAACCTTGCTTTAACTGTGTCTTTCAATCCCTCTCCCACCAAACTTTCACATTCTTCCTTGCAAAGCAAATTGTAAAGAGTGATTCAGCGGTCGCCCGAGACATCAGTTTTAAAAGCCTTAAGGCTGTTTGAGACGCCTTTTAAAAAGCATGACATTCAATCAAAGTTCAGTGAGGAAAGTTTTAATGAATAAACTTGGTAAATTAGAAAGCACCGCAGCAGAGTGATTAACTCTCATTTGTGCATTAGTGTTAAAATTAATTAAAATGTTTCAGCCGTAGGAGGCAGGTTACCTCCTCAAGACCTGGCTTTGCCCTCGGAGTCAGTCTGGATCCAGCAGCGATTCATCTTGCACAAGATGAGAGGAGGGGTAAAAGAAAAGAACAGCTAGGACAAATGTGTTTTCAATGGTGCTTAGCTGCAGGAAGGCCACAGAGACCTCAATGCGTCGTTACTGGAGTGTGACATAATAATACAGTAGGTACGTTGGAGGGGATACGCTTTGGAAAGAAAGCGACCCTCCTGTCACAGGGATTTCATTTTGACTTGATGTGACAGAGCTAATTTCGTTACCAGGAGGCACACTGCATTGTGCTGCAGTGTAGAGCAGGCTGCTGGAAATTAGCTCCCTTGTTCTGATTTGGTTAAACTGCTCCTGATGAATGCAACTTTCTTCTCTGAGTACCAAGAAGTATAAGAGATAGCGATATGATTTTATACTCATAGCTGTTGCCACCTTTACTAACCGTCTTTCACTGTGTCAGTTAATTACACGAGAAGTTAGCTAAAGTATCTGATGTACTAAGGAAAAAGAGTTTATTTCAGTGCTTTGATGTCAATACATATTAGCAACAAATTTTGTAAGAAATCGTAATGTTAAAATCCTGTCAACGTATTTTCTTTCAAAAATCATTTTAGATTAGTTTCTTTCAAGAACCAGGAGCCTGTATTTCTTCCTATCCAGACCCATTATGATGTGGCTGTTTAACAAATCTGTGCTGGTTTGGAATTATAAATGACAGCCTATTTCATAAAGGGAAAAGTCTTCTTTGACAGCAGAACAATATGATACAAGTAACAAATGGAAAATTGTGTCATACAGCTGAACAGTTGTTTTCATATGTTCACCAAGGGCCAGTTATTAATTTTACATTGGTCAGAATTAAGGATTTTGGAGAAATTCATCTGAAACTGAAAGTATGAAAAATATCTGCGCAATGAAAATTACCATTATTCGCTGTAGATCTATATTCATAACTTTAAAACCTGGCAGTCTTTCCTATTTTTTTTTCTCTATAGATTTCTTGTCAACAAGGGTGTCAGAGGTCAATGTCAGAATGCCCCTCTGGCTCCCATTAACTATAACCAGAAAACTTGTTCACTATTGATCTACAATGTCTAAATATCTATTATGTTGGATATAAAAGGTGGTTTCACGTCTTTCTAAAACAGATAATTCATAAAGGCCAAAGGGTCAGGTCTAGTGATATATTATTGTTTCACTGTATCAGTGACTACAAGTGCAGAAGGGGGACAGGCCGGGCTAAGTGTCATTGAACTCTAGCGGGAGACAGTTGTGTGCCTCCCTGCACGCTGCCCTCCCACTCCCCACCACTGTCCCTTAACGCTATTTAATGCTGTTTACTTGTGGGTTTGCTCCGTGTTTTACTCTCCACTGTGCTGAAAGGAAGGTGCCTGAATGAGTCATGTTTAAAGTTTGTGTTCGTGTCATTGTAGCCAGAGCTCAGCTGAATCTGAAATCTAAGAGAAAGTCAGGTCTCGATACTGAAACCTCTGCCGTTGGCAATTAAATGGATTGTGGTCCAGCTTGCTGTCTGTAGAGCACTTTGCACCATGATGGTCATGCAGCCAGGGCTCTGTGTGTGGTGCAATTTGATTATTACAAGAATTGTGCGTGAAAGGGCAGAGGCCCCGTGGGTATAAGTTGTCACAGCTCCCTTGACTTCAGTAAAGCGATGACACTTGAAGTACACAGAGGATCTGCCCCAGAATACTTGTCAGGCTGTGGCCATGGTTCCAAAATCATGTGTTTTCTGAACAGACACTTGTGTAATAGCATATGAATGATTTTGTTTGCTCATATCAACCCATCAAATTTATTGAGGCTCTTTTAATTTCCTCATTATTTAACTATTTAGATGCCTCTGTTCTGCTTAAGGCTCAAATGCAGAGCAGAAACGACTATGAATTTCTTTGTTTTGCTATTCCTAAGGCAGAGCACAGAAACACTGTAAGGATGGAGGACTCGATTCAGGGCTTAGTTCTCCCCCCGCAAGTCCTGTGAATTCAACCTTTGAGACTATGTGGCATTTCCCAGGAGGCACCTATTACTTTTGCAGGATGAGACCCATAACAAGCAAACCCTCTTTGGAAGGTAGCTGATACTATACTCTTTAATGGAGCTTATGGCCTTCTAGCAAGCCCCCAAAATGGTTCATATTCTTCCAGGCTACGTTTCTGAAGAAAGTAAATTGAGATGAATCATGCTAAGATGAGATAGTTAAAATGTCAGGCTCCATAAGTTTCAATGCATCCTTATAGCTCTGAACACTAAAATGCAACCGAACATTGGAATAAGGGAAACAAAAGAGAATCAGATAACTAGTTCTCATAGGAGGGAAAAAAGTAATTTCTGTCTGCGCTGCTACACCATGGAAATCCACATAGTACAGTTTTAGAGCTGTACCTTAAAAAAAACAATTGCAGTTTCTTTTTATCACTGGTCTTGGTTACACATCACTGCCTACTCTGTGACACACTAGAATTGCAGAGTTTCTGAGACGAGCAATACACCACCAGCTTTATTTCTGTTTACAAATGTTACCTGGGGGAAATGTGCCTGTACCTGTTGGATAAATTACAAATCATCAGCACTAAATATGACCCGCAACAGCAACATAGAGGGGAAAAGGGAGAGCTGTCTGTACATATTTGGTATTAGTAAGGCGGAAACTGCCTGCTCAGTATACTGCTGTTTTAATCAGTTATTGAAATTATACTGCTGGAATGTTTAAACTAGAGCTGCTTACGTGGTGTTTCCTCAAGCATTTTCTTGACAACAGACACTTCTTCATTTATGCTTATCATAATATTTACAGTTAGTTGAATTAACTATTATTCTTCAAGTGACTCCCTGTAAGTGTTGAACCCAAATCATGTTACGAGACATGTAAAATGCAGGCAGATTTGTATCCTAGTGGCTTTCGTATGGCA
>Ga0181612_123273_pt1 | contig 15973 bp, 7 predicted proteins | sample HoacroProtozoa21_FD_119630 | JGI IMG/M metagenome (GOLD analysis project Ga0181612, IMG submission 119630) | Hoatzin crop microbial communities from Cojedes, Venezuel. Combined Assembly of Gp0051906, Gp0051904, Gp0051908
AGATACGTTGATTTAGAATTGCAATGAATCTTTTTCTCACTTGAATATAAACCCTATTCATGTGTACACATCTGCCAGCAAGAATATCTTCAAAAGATTGCTTTAGAAACACCTAGGCAATCCCATGCTTTGCAAGTGTACTCTTTAAGGAGTACTTACTGTTTATGATGCATGAAAAGGTGTACAGTATACTCTTAACTATTTCTTCTTTAAAAAAATGGCCAAACCCATGGGTCTGTGACCTTCTCATCATCTCACCTAATTTTCATAGAATGTACAGCAGAATGCCCTAAACTATTAATTGCAATTAGAGCAGAAAATTTTTTTCAAAAGAGTAGATTTAAGAATATAACTGACAACAGATTTGCTGAAAGACACATCTGTTTGTTTGTCTTAAACTGCAGAATGTATTCCAATTTTCTCTTTTAAGGGCTGGGGTTTTTTTTTGGTCAGGAATGTTTATGTACCATAAATAATTGAAATCTTTATAAAAGTTGTATTTCAAAGACAGGCTTTGTAAACCTAGTGGGAAAACAAAATCAATTTTACTTTGTCCTGACATAGTACGTATTATTCAGTGAGAAATAAACTCAATCTTTATATTGAAGACTAAAAGCTTAACTTCTAATATTTAAGAAAATAAAAGTCAGAGGTGGAGTGATCTAAGTTACTAGACATTTGTCTCTGTTGCATATAGAAAATTAGAACCTGTTGAAATGTTTTCTATAATCTGTTAAAGCATGTCAGTAAGAATAATAGCAGAGTCAAAAGAGCTGACTAAGCTTAAAACTATAAACGAATGTCATTCCCTTGAAAGCAAATTATATTGGAATTTACACTGACACTACATCAATAGGCTGATGATAAAAACAAAATAACTTGCAATTAGAGTACTACAGATGACCTTAACATGCAGACTATTGCTAAATTCATGTGTTTCATAGTGAACATTTTTAAAAGCACATTTGTGTGCTGAAATGATAAATATTTATTTTAATCCCAGGTGGACATGCGGATAATAACATTTTATTTTGCAGAATTGTGTAACTGGTGGAACCTAATATTCAGAGAACAGATTTAATCTGCGTATAATTGCATAGTGGGCTTCCTAGGAATGGGTCTAACTTAAGTGGGCCAAGTATAATTAATACTGCAAAATGAAAAGAACTCTGACGGTTTGTGAGGATCAGGAGATTTCAGAAAGTCCCTGGGATTTCATGGTGATTATGGCAGGGGGGTACAGTGGTGGTACGTCACATTCTCTGAGTCAGCTTCTTCCAGAATCCTGTAGTACGAAACCTGCAACCAAGTTCAGCATAAGCAAATTGTTCAGTTTAGAGCTTATTTTTCTGGCTGCAAGAATCTGCTCTCCCTCCACACCTACATAATTTGCCATTGAACTTTAATATTTCACTGGTTTGCTACTAAAGTTCCTTCACTTACATTCTCGCACATGGTGAGGGATGTTGCCATACTTCTGAAAGACCCATATGCTTCTTTCAGGCAGGTACCTAGATGTAGATTAAGTGTTCTTCAATTTAAACCTTCTCTGACTTCAGAGGAATTATGCTGATTGAGTCTTGTTGATATTAGGTCCAATTGCTTTACATCTGTGTTTTTTTCTTAATGAGATAAATAATCTTCTTGTTAGTTAATCAAATTCAGAGGAGTTTGCTGATACTTATCAGGACAAAATTCTGTATTTGTTATTAAATGTTTTGTAATATATGTGTTTTCAATTATGAAAGAAATGTTACTATGTCACGATCAAATTTTTTTTTTTTTATGCTAACATTAGCTTTGGAGAAAACACTATGCTTTTCATACAATGGCACAGCTGCAGGGTATGGGCGTGCTGATGTGGGCTGCCTGTCCATACTTACAATTATATTGTGTGTATGTGTGTGAAACCCTCCAAAGAGTGCTTGTCAAATATGTGACAGACTAAAATTTGGTTGCTTAGAATTCAAGGAGGGAAAAATAAGCAAACCAATTGACCACGGATCTTTCCTTAAACACAGTCTGAGAATCATGTTAATATCAAGGCAGTGTGAAAGTGACCATATATTCAGTTTTGTGGAAGAATATAGGAATTCTTGAACAATCTAAGTGATTAATTATTAGACCACTGTATTTACCATTTTATCTTTTTTTCACTTGAGTTACACTGTTGGTCTAAACAACATGAGTTCACAATGTAGAAATCAAGGTTACCAGAAGAGATGGGCTGATTCAAGGCTTTCTTTGCTATCACACAGATGCAGAGCTGCATTTTACTGTGTTCAAACAGGTGGATGCTGTTCTTGGACACAATGTTGAGGGTCAAAGCTTGATATCAGAGATAATATTGTCCAGAATTAAAAACTTTTGACGACCTAACAGTTAATAGATCTGATAGCTGCGTATCTTCACTGTTCTTTCCTTTTTTTTAAGTTCTCTTGTAACAGTTCTGAGGGTTTAGTTTGTTTTGTGACTCTGTGGTAAGTTCGTTGTTGGCATTTTGTCTCCTTCCTGCCTGGCTTGTCATAAAATATGGCTTGAAGGAAAATGTAAGTGCGTGCAGGGTTTATATTAAATTCAAATTTAAAATTCAGGTGATTCCCTAGTTTATGTAAATGGGTAGATATCAGTATTTACAGGACAATAGCGTGAAACCTGTTCCAGCTGAATACCCATGGGGACCATGTTGGGCTGGTTGTGTCAGATGGCCTCTAAGTGCTCAGGCTACTCTGGAATTAGGGGTGGTGATGTTACTTTAAAGTGATCATTTAGACAATGTTACCACTTGCAGATAGTTTTTTTTTTTTTAATTCAGGGTTTAACTTTAAACAAAAGCACGACATTTCAATGGTGAAAGAGACCATCAAGTCTAACATGCTTTTTGTGATGCTTAGAGAGGAATGGGATGACCTTACCGAAACTATCTGATTAATTTAGCAGGAGAAATCCCTCCTTGACCCGTGTTCCCCAGCAAATTAAAACAGGAGTATTCTCTGAAGCTCGTCAGCCTGATTACGTGTAATGTTGTTACATCTGCTGAGGCGAGCCAGCTCTTTTACAGTGATGTATACCTTGTTTGAAATCACACATGGCTGGAGTGGTAACGAATTAATGTAGGTGTTTCTGTATAAAACCTGATGTAGATTTTATTTATATCGTATGTAACAAACAAAATGCTTATATTTATGAAGCATTCTAGCAACTGGCTAATTCATTCAATTATGTTCTTTCATTCAATTTGATGGGAAAATTTGAACCAAAACCTCAATATAAATAATTCCAGAAGGTTTGTAATCTTGGCATATGGTTTTTCCTGCAAACCCATGATGAGTTTTACTCTGTGACCTCTATTTGAGACAATTTATTTTTTACAACATTAGTTACCTATATTAAGGATAGCCAGATTACTGCTGAGTGCTGTTTAGTTACCATTAGGTATGGGTAGCAGAGTCCCGGCATTATCTTCTTACACTCACTTCACCCCATGTCTCCTACAGACGTTCTCAGAGGTACTTCTTGTTCCCCCACTAGATCTGCAGTTTGCCCTTTCCCTTGGTGGATGAACATAATCAAAACAGTCGGAAACCACAGTTTCTTGAAATAAAGTTCATCCACAAATTGACAGAAAAAGCAAAACTTCTCAAGAGGATGAATTTTTTTACTGACAGCTGAGCTTTTTATCTACCAGCTACTGAACTTATTAGAAAGCTTATAGTTCGTATTCTACCAGTCTGGGAATTTGGTATTGGGCTGGAGGGGGAGGAAACTCTCTCCTTTTTTCTTTTTTTACCTTTCCTCTAAAAGAGAACTCCTACTATAAAATGGAAGAGTTGGCCTGGCAGTTGTGCTGAAGATTTTCACTGAAAGTATTGGGTGCTATGTTGTAGACCAAAACATCTCAGTTCTTCTTTACAGCAGCAAGAAGAAACTGAAGATGTTTTTGTGTTTCATTAGAGATGCAAACTCAGACCTGTACATTTTTTTATTTGCAACATTCTGTCAAAGTTGAATATAATTATTGCTCGAAACTTCAATATAATGTTAAGATTCATTGCCTAAAACCTTGTGTTGATGAAAGAGGTGTTTTATTCACTTTCATCTCTCCTAGGTATTCAACGTATTATTTAATATAGAATAATTTTCTTTCATAAATCTATCATATTTTGTGAGCTATCTATTGCTAAAACAGATTGGACTGATACTAGATAGCATATTTAATCTGCTTTACTGAGTTTCTTTGCTAAAATGTGTATTCAAAGTCCATTAAAAGGAGCATTAAGATTCCTGTTTAACTTCAAGGTCTCGGCTCTGATGATAAAATAGTACTGATGTGTCGTAGAGTTCAGATTCTTTCTTCCTCCTGCTTAGAACCAGAGGTACAGCAAGGAGTAAAAAAAATAAAATAAAATTAAACTTAAGTTATAGAAGGAAGAGGTGTTTCAATACACTGACCAGCCATCCTCAAAATGACAATTTTAAATTAAAAATAAGTTGTTTTAGAATTAACAGAAATGTTTGCTTTTTGCCTGAAATAGGGTATGGGAGTTGGATCTGTATTTCATTCAACCTAAACCAACATGCATTGGATTTATTTTGTTGTGGTTTTTACAGAAACTTTAAAACATGTAGTTACGTTCCGAGTAAAAGTTGCCATTTTGGAAAGGATAGAAGAATATTTTGACTTATCCATTAATTGATAATGAGGTTTGATTCCTCTCAGCATATCAGTTCTAGTTTATACTGTATGGAGGTTTAAGTGGGGGGAAATTATGCTTGGTTTCCTGCATGGAAAATCTTTTAAATAGAAGAAATCTCCTACTATGTACCATCACTCATGTTAAACGCATCCTTTCTGTCTCCTGTTCATCACAGACAATACACTATTTGCAGTGTTTCAGTCTGGTAATTTATGTACTCAGATGAAGTACATCCTTTTGACATATAAAGCATCTATTTAGCTACATCAGGAGAAATCAAGTTACATAGCTGAACAGGGGGACCTTCCCACACTCTAGTTTGGAATCTATGAACAGTGTTGGTATTAATTTGGTTTGGGTTAACTAAGACTGTTTTCAAACGCATGGAGTAATGTTTTGATAAGAACTCATGCTCTTATTTTCTGTGTCAGACAGGGCTATGAAGAACTGGAAAGACAGCTGAAAGAAGTCTTTAAGGAAAGGAGCAATATCCTTCGTCAACTGTCGAAGACTTCGAAAGAACTTGAGGGTATTAAAGTAAACCTCCAGGTTAGGTTATGTCTCAGCTTCTGTAAGATTAAATACCTTGATTTTTTTAATATTGTTATCTATTTATTACAAAAAATATGGGTTTTTTTAATGCATGAATGATGATTACTTTGTTGATCTTGTACTTAACATAAATGATGTTTTTCTGGAAAACGTAATCCTAGTGTGCTGGACCCCTTGTCCACTTACAAAAATAAATAAAATCTGAAAACAGAGCGTAGTGGAACGAAAATGGAAGGGAAGGAAAAAGAATAAGCTGTCTTAATGGAGTTACCACACATTTCTTCTGGCAGCTACTATAAAAGGATCTCCTTTGCTGTTGCTGTTCGCGTCTTTGCTGAGGAGTCACATACACTCAGCCTGGTTTAGCTGCTCCCTTTACCCACCTGACATGCCAGCTAGGCAGACTGACTGGATTTACTACAGGGCATTACTTTACAAGTTTAGCTGACAAATTCTGCTAGATGACCCTGCAGCTAGAGCTGAGACACCTCTACATTTAACTTGGGAGGTTTTGGGGTATCGTGGGTAGACTGGAAAGGGCAATAGTCAGATTCTATCTCTGGAGTCAAATTAGCTCCTCGGAGCAAAAAGTAGATGAAAAATCCAGGTCTGGATTTGAAGTCCTGAAATCACCAGACATTCACTTAAGAGTGCACCTGCTTTTCTGGAGATAGCCTGTTGGTCTGGTAAAAATATTCAGACCCATTATCAACTGAGATGTGCCTCTGTATGTGATGCCATTTTAAAGGACAGTATTTTCCTGACATTGTATTTTTATCATCACATTGATGTAAGCTAAATGGGAAAAATATAAGAAGTAGCATCACTATGTCTGTTCAAAGGAGAATGCCGGTACTGTGTCTCAATACTGTGCTGTGTTACAGTGTTATATTGTCTTATTTCAGACTTCTCTGGTTCTAGTTAAAGTGAACCTTTTCTGATTAATTGGATCTCTGGCCTATTGAATCTTTTCTCCTTTTCTTTTTTTAAGTGCTTTAGCATGCTTTATTATTGTAGGTGTTTTCTTTTTAGAGAAATGTATTTCTCCTTGTAACAGAGTTCTTTGAGAGTGTGATTTCTTATGCAGCACAGTTGAAAGTAGTACCAGGTGGAATTATACTATCAGATATTTTAGACTTAACACTGCAGAGATCCAGATATAGGCAAAGAGCTGTAGTAGTACTATCTTCTGTATATACACACTTCTCTGTCATATAATCCTAATGCTTTTAGTCATTTGTTTCTAAATCTGTTTTATTTGATCAACTCTCATTTAATATTTGAAAAACAGCTGTGTACAGTTAGCTGTGCTGATTTATATTAAAAGAAAAGTCAGGCTATTCCTCATTTCTTGCGAGTAGTAATATCTGCAATTCACCAGGAGCATTTTATGAAAAAGGATCAAATTAATCATTTCACAGATGAATAACTTTAAAGATCTTTTTGGTAATAGATTTCTTCCTTTGCTATCAGTCTTTGAAAAACGATGAAGCATCAGCCAAAAGTGATGTGCAGAAACTTCTGGAAATGGGCCAAAAGCAAAGGTAAGATCCCACCTCCTCCCTTCTCTTTCCATTTCCAGACTGAAAAAAGACCTTCAGTTCTTCAGTACACAACAAATAAGATCCATAATACAATACCCATAGATTTCCTCTTTTTTACTTTCATAGAGAAGCATCAGATATATAAGGGTCTTTCGCAAGTATTCCAGACAAATCTATTAGATGATGAAAATAGGACTTCAGCTAATGTCATATTTAAACACTTGCATGTTGTGTGGCTTGGGTGCAGCTGAAGGTATACATCTCAGCATCACAGCTGCCCTCGTCACAGACTCCACCCTTTATACACAAATGTGGTTTTGTAGTGGTTTGATTGTTGTGCAGCTTTTATGAAATAGAGATTAATTGCTTAAAAGTATTAATGGCCTGTTTACTACACAGATCTTAGTTGCAGATGGCAAAATTGAGTCTGCTAAGGGAAAATTTGTATTTCTTAGCTACATACTACAATCTTCTCCTTAAATCACCCTTTGAAGCCTCTCAAGGTCCGTCCAAAACTTGACTTTTGCTTCTAAGGGATTCAGCTATTGAGCATGCTGCCCAACCACTGTTCCCAGAGATAGACCCTGGACGGGTGCAATACACACTATGCTGCTCAACAGCCCTCACCCTCCTTCAGAAAAGAAAAGGTTTTTACAATATAGTCCAAGAAATGCCTTGGAGATATCGCTGTGGCTTGATGGGCTGTTACAGGCTTACTGGATTTTACTGCTAGAGAGGTGTGGAAGTTGCGTGTAAGAATCAGGTGTTAAAAATGTGCCAGAGAATCCCCGTCATAGAATTTTGCTAAGGAAGGGTCGCTGTTTATTTGCCAGCAGCTTCAAGCTGTACCTCCTCTGGAGCAAGTGAAGGACAGTGAACGTTCTGGTATGCTTAAATCTATTGTGTTTGAACAAAAATTCAAAATATATCTCAGTATTAATCTTATCTACTTTCTTTGGACATTTGTAAGCTGTGTTTTGTCTGTGAGCACTATTTTCATTATTCTCTGCAATGATGGATGGTAAACTTTAGTGTGCTGGAATCTTGTTTAAGTAGGTGTAGTTCTGCTGACTTCAAATTAGATTTGTTTTTTTTAAATCTTTTGTGTGAATTTTTCAGTACTTAACCAAGTTGCAAGTAAAAATTTGTCACTTTACTATGATGCCTCAAGTATTGTTCTCTCTGTGCACCATTAGCACTTGGAAATGGTTGCATCTGTTTATACAGTAAGGGAGCCGTATTATGCTGATGGTGCATTGGTTTCATGCTGCTCAGTCACTATTTCATTTAAAACTGTGTTGTACCAGTATTGCCAAAATTGCTAAAAATAGTAGAGTTATAGGCTAACAAGAAAGATTATCCAGCAGCTCACGAGTTCTGTTCCTGTATGAACTAGATGGTTTCCATTCCAGTTTAGTTTTCACTGGGCTAAATTATTTTCTGTGTATAAACCCAGTTTCACATCGGTCTCCTGTGAAGGTTTTTCTGTGTGAGCAACAGCCTTGAAAAAGCTCTGCAGCTGTTCTGAAATACGGCACTCTTCTACTTTACCACAGCTCCAAAGTGCGCGTGTGCCGTGCGTAGAAAGAGATGGCCAGCAGAGGATCTGGGCCCGCTGCAATTCTCACAGCTTCTGGCTGCATCAGTAATACAAAATTTTTTGGGGGTTTAAATAAAGCCCAATCCAAACAATTATATTCTTGTTTTTTTCTTGTCCATTTGTATGCCAGAATCTTCTTCTGAATTTTGTGTTTCTTTTCTGAAGAAAGAAGCATGTGAAGGTTGAATTTTACCACAGCATTGTTTATTTATTAATTTTAAAAGAGATATGAACTAGTTCTTACTGATAATAGTGTGGTTTCATTTCAATGAGTCTTCAGTAGCCCACTTTCCCTGCTTTTTCAGTGCCAAAGTTTTTTGCTAAAAATTATACACTGGCAGATGTTTTGCACAGCAGGCTACTCAGTAGATGTAAAAGGTGGCCAATTTCCATCATAGATAATTTTTGTCTTGCGTTGGCACTATAGTTCATGGGGTCGTTATGATTTTATTAGCAAGACACATAGAGACCGCACATCTGTCTGTTACTCTGAATAATTAAAGGTGCTTTTTCTTGAATCTGAAGAGTTATTTCTTAATGGACACTTGTGATGAAGTTTATTCTGTGTTTTCCACAAACTAGGGAAGAAATGAAATCTCTTCAGGAGGCCTTTCAAAAGCAACTTAATGAAGCAGCTGAGAAAGCAGAAAAACAGCAGGCTACTGTGAGTGCTTCCTTGTCCCTCTTTCATTATTTTTGTTTGTTTCTTCTGTATTTTTTTAATCCTTCTGCCTTGAGAATGTGTCATTAGCTGAAAAAACTTTGCATGTAAAAAACTTCTGTTTCAGGTATGTGTTGGTACTTTACAAGCTTCAAGAAAGGAGCTGAACAAAGTTTGTGTGTTCAAAAGCGCTAAGATCCCCGTCTTCACTAATTTCTGTGAGATTTAGCTGTGTGTATGCACTTCTGCAGACTTGAGCCTGGACACTTGGGCCTAAGTCTTTTCACTGATGAGGCTGTCATTGTGGACTCTCATGTCTCATCTACACCAGTGTGCACTGTCACACACCCGCTGACTCTTTTGGAATCACTACTGATTTTCAGCAACGAAAAGATAGTGTCCAATTTTGACCACAGTAGATCTAATTATTACTGTAGGAAGGTATTAAGTCCCATTAAGATTTCATGCGCTAACGAAATTCTGTTTCTGGATAAATTGTGCAATTGGTTGGATTTTTGAGTAGCACTGTAATGCAGGGGGGGCAGAAATTGCCACGTTTTGCTACTGCAGAAAATAAGAGTAGAATCACGTTTTCGGCTAAGATGGAAAAAAGAAATTTTTCCTGTGTTAGTAGTATTCCTGTAACATGAACACCACTGAGTATAACTTGACTAGATAATCTCTAGAGGTTCCTTCAAACCTCAAGTGTTCTGTGATTCTAACTCTGGGCTTTAAAACAAGCTGCTAGAAGGGTTTATAGTTCTATTTTTAGTTTCGTGTTGGACGATTACTGGTTTATTTAGTAATATTTGACTGTGTTCCAGGCTTACAAAACAAGGGTTCCTCCAAGACAGAGGTTTAAAAATAATTATGAAATTCAGCAAGTGTTTATAAATGCCTTCTTTTGTGTGAGTGTGATTCACGTGTGGCTTTATGTCCTTGGTGAACAAGATACGAGTTTAAGCCCTTGGTGAACAAGATGTGAGAGTGCCTGTTTTACATGCTACCTTCCAATTAGAAACAATGCAGATTTTGAACCACAGTATTCGTTTTGCAGGTTTCTTTCAATTAACGTGATTTTTGAAAACATTTTTTCCCCTCTGCTGCTCAGAAGTCTGAAGGGTAAAGATAGTGTTTTACCTCTTCTTGTGTCCCCTACAACATCTGCTTAGTGGATTTTTGGTACTTGTAATTTTGTCTTGAGAACAAAAATCCTCTTTTGTTCTTGAGGGCAGAAAAGGAGTAAAGTGAATGCTGTGTTGAATTTGAAAAGAATAACATATTTTGGGGGTTTTTCTCCATAGCCAGGGCAGCATATATCCAGAAAAAAACCCCATCTGCTCTGTTTTTAAGATCGTGTTGTGCTGAGGCAAGATATATCGGCCCCAAATAAGAAAAAAATGCGAACCTACTTGTCTCTGCTAAGTACTCGGAACATGCTGGTTGAAAGTTGTCTTTATTCAGGTGCATGAACACATTCTCACTAGCTTTATCATCATAATGAGATGTAGTCCTACAAATTAACGGCAGAAAACATATTTTGTTATTTAATCTCTGTATTAGATTTTGGTATTCAAGACTAATTCAGCTGTGAGTTAAATAAATCTCAGATGTAGTGAATGGATTATTGGCTCTGTTGTTCTATGTAATACAGTGGTTTTTTCAAACTTGAACAGCCGTGCCCTGTGTAAATGCAATCCACGCCCTAGCACTGGGGAAGAACACAAGATTTGTTCTACACAAGTCAAACAAAACCTACTGTTAACTGTCAGCAAAAATATTACCTGGTGTAGAAACCAGGAAAGCTCCCTCTGAATTCGTAACAGAACTTGGCTTGGAGTGTTGTCAGCTGATGGGAGAAAGTGAATCCTTGAGCTGTATTCTAAAACTTGCTAATGACAGGATATTACATTTGCCACTGATTTTAAAGAAAGCAGAACTGTGTCCTTGGTTTGTGACATTTATTTCTTTACGCCTCAGGCTACAATGTACATAATGAAGCTCACCAATACAGTGAGACTGAATGAATATTCAAAAAGTGCTTCAGGATCCTCAGATGAAAGCTGCGATAGAAATGGAAATAAACACTATTACTGTCACACAGGATTACTTTACACCTGGTTTCTCCGTGTGTTTCACTTTTTTCTGAAGCCAATATGAAAGCTATGAAAGAAGGTTAGGTACTTTAAGGCAAGCCTAGCTAAAACATGGAAGCTTGAATTTAATTCTGATTTAATGAATTATGAGTCTTGTTTCTAATCCAATTTAAGCACATTTTATTCTACAGGATTTAGTGAAGTAAATATTAATTTTCATCAGAGTAAAAAAGAATAGAATTACATTTATCAAAAACACATGAATAAAAACACTTGAGGGGGGTTAGAAATACATATTTCTTTTCTGCACTTGCCAAGGAGGTGTAGTACAAGGCTTACTGTATGTTAATTGACTATATATATTCAACAGGGAATGCCTGCCTGAAGGTACTCTTTATTAGGTAAATCCAAAAGTGTAAGTAAAATTTTGCAAGAACTAAGTCAATTTACATGAAAAATAACCTGGGAAAGTATTCAAGGACTCTGACCAAACCGACAGGATAAAGGAGACGCCACAGCAATGCAATTACACTTTGCATCCACGTCTTGTGCGATCTATGGCAGGACTCTTTGCTATCAGTTGCACAAATGATTGATCAGAAACAACGTTATCAATGTCACTGTGCATGCTGGTCCATTTTTTGGCCCTGTAAGACTAGAGAAGCTGAGAACAGCAGGCAGCTAAAAAGCTGCCATTCTGAGGATCTGCTGACTTGGTGGTGGGTACAGTCTCTCAGAGAGAAGCCAGCGGAGCTGCTGCTAGGTAGTAACAACTTTCTGAGGGTAGAAGCAGCCCTTTGTTTTGAGGAAACAAAAAGGAGGTGTAAAGACATTCCTGTCCTTTACAGTACTAATCACACTGAGGACTGACCTGGGGGCCCTTAGCAGGAGTGAGCAATCCCTTTTGGGATTCTTTGTCTTCTGCATCTATATCACTAACACGTGAAGAGCAGAAGCAGTCCACCTTGGGATGGGTCTTTTCTAGAAAATATATGGCAGACCTTGGATAAATTTATGCCTCTTGTTTCAGCTGCTCTATCTGGGGTAGTAAAATGTGTAGAGGAGTACTGGGTATGATAAGGATGGTTTTAATTATTAGAGTAGTTCTATGTTACAAAGTTCAAGGTCAAATACAGTCTTCCAGAAAGCCTTGGGTTGTGAGGGAGCTTCTCTACAGACCATCTCACACTAGAACTATGGAGTATTTGTATATCAAAAAGCATTTCTTAAAGAGATAAAGCTTGTTAGTCAGAAGCACCATACTGGGCTTAGTTATAAAACACGTATATAAAATGTGTAAGATGTAATTTCAAATAACCTGTTGTCCTCTTTAAGAATTGATGAAGGTTGACAGTGCTATTTGTTCTGCATTTAATATCAAATATGGAGGCAGTTCATAATAGGTTGTAATGCAGTGAGAAAATTTATTAATAATGTCAAGCTGTATCTCTAAATGTGAAGTGGAACCACTTCTTCCAGGAACAGGAGTAGGGACCACAGACTAATTTTCACTTTTGTTAACCAAAAGGCAGAGGGCAAATAACACACGTAACTTGAAAGTGGTTTTTTTTGCAGTGGATATGAATAAATAGGCTAAGTAGTCATTCTGTATCTTTGCATTAGGTTAACAGGCTTTTAGAGCTTTTTGGAGAAGGACTCTTCATTGCTTGAGGGAGAAAATATGAAGAATGAAACAGGGAAATACTCAAAAAGAGTTTGGCTAAATAGATTAAGCTTAGTGTGTCTTTTACATTTTGTTTCCTGTTGGTAATTTACATCATATTAAGAATTTTGAAAAAGGCATGGTGATGGAATTGTTTGACAATACAGTTACAGTAGCGTCTGTCAAAATAAAGGAGAAAATATGTCTGTGAATTCCTTTTTCCCAGTTGCTCAGTGTTCACTATAAAAAATGAGAATTAAGTAATTATGCATGACTTGTAAAAACAAACAATAAACAATATGGTTATTTTGAAATCAGTAGGGTTTTTCTTAGTAACAAAATACTAACACAATACAGGGAATTTAATTCAGAGATATCCACCCCCAAACAAGAAGCTGAAGAACCATTACAAACTCATGTCTGTGATATTTTTAATGAAAAGATCAGATGTTCATTTCACTTCAAAAATATTTTGTTTAGTAACAACCCTTATGACAGGTCCTAAAGTCCCAAATATCTCTGACAAAATTTTTATTAATTAAAATATACCTTACATCTTAAAAGTTACATTCATCTAAGAAATCCTCTTAGATAAAAGTATATTTAGCTTTGCTTTTCAAAGTGTTTAACACTTTGTAGAAGACTTTTTTCCAGAGGAAAGAATATTTCCTATGCTTTAGGCAATAGCCTCACCAGTTCTCTCTGGCTTTTGGAGTCAATTCCTACACTATAACTCAAAAATTAGATCATGAAAATTAATACTGAGTACGATAGGGTTTCCAGATATTGCCAAAACAGTTAGGAGTTAGTGAATGTGTTCCAGTCCAATCTTAATTGCTGAAGTCTTAGTCCTGAGCGAGATATGAGAAGTCTGGAGGTTAGCAAATAAGCATGCAGCTGAGCTTTGGCTGTGTAGTAATGATGTTATATTGGTATTCTTCCATCCTTCGTCTGTAGTGAATAACTAACTAGTGTCTGACTCTTAGAATTAGATCACTGCCATCTGCTAAAGCATTCTGAATTTCTATGGGGGAAAATTTAATTTGAACATTTCAAGGTCACAAACTGCTGTGAGTAAAGGCCACTGAATGGAAGCTGTTGCCTTTAATAAATGTAATGAGCTCTGAAACACACAAAGCTCCAAGTACCTTGGATGCCTGTCTCGGGGAGACAGAAACAGTGTCCTTGCTCTATATTGCAAAGTTCAGCCTTAGAACAATGTATTTCTATTATGTATTTTCATAATTACAGCTAGATAGTAATAAAAGGCAGCCAACATGTGGAAAGAGGTGAACGTCAAACAAGAACAAAGAGTGGGTAAAGAAGAGGAGGAGATGTAGAATGTTTCTTCATTTCAATTTTTCAGTTTCTGTGCCTTGTAATTTAGAGCTGGGTATAAATGTCTATTCTTGCTTATTATGCTATCAGGATTTGGTGACTGAAAGTAGAGTTTTTACATCTCTTCTGTAAAATGGTATTATGCTTTGTCCTTGGGACTGACTAAAAGCATCATGCAAGTGGTCTGATGCAGACTGATCTGCCTGAAAGCATGAAGTTACAGCATAGATGCACTTAAATACATAGACAAGGTTGTCTCTCTATTAGCTCCGTAGCCAGGCCATATGTTTCCCTCCTATGTAGCCCTCTGTAGCCGTGCCTTATGACTAAGTGGTTCTTCCGTTGTTAGAGATTTAGTAGAAGAGCTTTAAAAATGCTGTTACAATATGAAAGCAAAATGAATGACTTTTTCATTAATATTGGTATTACTTTTAAAAGAAAGGGATGTAAAGAAATATTTTTTAGTTATTCAGATAAGCTAAAACAGTAAGTTTGCTGTATTTAAAATGTCCGTATTAGTAATATCAGATGCATGTGTCTGTGAATAGTAATTAACAAAAATTATTGGTTTAACTAACATAGATTGTTGTTTAAATTAACAGTGCTGTGGTATCTTAAATCTCTTTGCATTAGAAGATCCAAGCTGGTACTTACAAGCCATGTATAGAGAGCTCACAGATAATAATTTTGGTATCATATCTCTTTAATTATTTCATATATATACAGATATAGAGGTGAAGTGATTTGAAGGAATATTAATATTCTCTTGAGAGTTATGACTAAGAAAGGGAACACACCTTAATAGAGGTCACACTATTATTTTTGTCAGTATTTAGTGGTAGCTGGCAAATGTTTTGAACGGCTGAAAAACCAAAACCCACTGTGTGAATAGTTATTTTATGTTTTTCCCCATTTAATCCTGGTCTTGTATTTTGATTGTGACCTTTATTTTTTGTTGTGCAAAATCTTGATATTTATACAGTGTACATGGACTAAATTTCAGTATTTGTGGACGTGATTGTTAGGCAAGTGCTGAACATATTCATCTTCTGTTAAAACACTGCCCTCAGTGTTAGCTCTATGTGGAGTTAGTATTTCCACAACCAAACCACTGAGAGAATTTGGGAAGAGTTTGCAAAAGATGTTCCATTTCTGCATATCAGGTGGCACCAGTCTCATGGATCACCTGCCTATTTTTCTCTTGTAGTGATGATAGTGTTCTCTGACTTCTCTTTTGATACTGGTGAGAGGGATGTCAAGTCTGGTGATCGTTTTTAAATTACTGACATCGGTCTACTGGAGTGTGGACATGATTCTGAGAACAACTGTCACATCGTGCAGATTCAGTCTCATTTTTTATCTGCAGGAGATCCAAACCATTAATCTCTAGGTCAATGCCTCTATAATCTAAATCCGTTTTCTTCCGGAGATTTTATTTTCTTAACAAATTTGCTTCAATGTCAGAACAACTTAGTTTCTCATGAACATAGATAGGCTTTTGTATCAATGAGGGGAGAACGTGGAATGGGGCACTGGGTATACAAGGATGAGTATTTTGCTAATTAAGGTATCCAAGAACATTTCCTTTCAAAGTGAAAGGAATGCGTTCTTTTAGTCCCATTGTTCTAATTGCATTCTCCTTTCTTCCATCATGTTCTGTAAGCTAGAAGGAACGCTCAGTCCTGAAAGAAACTTAGGCTGATATGTAAAAACAATCTTTTAAATTGTGTTCATTTAAATTCAGTCTTAAAACTAGAGACGGGAATTTCTACTTTGCAAGGTGAGCATTTGTAATGAATAGGAACTAGACCAGATTTGAATG
>Ga0181612_141800_pt1 | contig 15973 bp, 7 predicted proteins | sample HoacroProtozoa21_FD_119630 | JGI IMG/M metagenome (GOLD analysis project Ga0181612, IMG submission 119630) | Hoatzin crop microbial communities from Cojedes, Venezuel. Combined Assembly of Gp0051906, Gp0051904, Gp0051908
CAGTCTGCTGTAGGTGACTCTGCTTTGGCAGGGAGCACTGGAACAGGCTGCCCAGGGAGGTTGTGGAGTCTCCTTCTCTGGAGATATTCAAGACCCTCCTGGACAAGGTCCTGTGCAGCTTGCTGTAGGTGACCCTGCTTCGGCAGGAGGGTTGGACTAGATGACCCACAGAGGTCCCTTCCAACCCCTACCATTCTGTGATTCTATGATTCTGTGAAGATACCAATATCTCACCTCAATACAGTGAGTTATTCTGGTGCTTCTTAGTATAATACGCACTGAACCCACAATTTTATTCTTCCACAACTAAACAATGCAAGCCACACAACCAATGGCAAACAGATGCTAAATTTACTTAAGTATTATTAAAATACAGCAGTTCTGTTCCAGGAACTAGTGATACAAAAAATTCTGTGGCCAACACTGAGCAGAGTGAACAGTGTATCCTCTTCATGAGAAAATAAGAATTGTTCCTAAATTGGATAGAACAATGCTGCAACAACATATGGTGTATTAGCTCAAACTGTACTTGCAGAGTTAAAATAGTACTTGATTTTGAATTTTCTGTATGTATTCTCATAGGCTAGGAAAAAACAAGCATTTATTGTATTGTCTAAGGGTTATGTATTTGCATTCATTGTGAATACTGGTATTTAGCTTATCTGTGGTTATATATAGATAAACAACTTTTTAAAGTAAAAAATTTTCTCTCATAAATTATGAGCATTTCTTATGATAATAAACTCCCCACCCACTGCTCTTTTTACCAAACCTTCAAACAGTGGATTTAATGCTGGGTTACATGGGGGAGACACTAGTTGGTCAGTACTTTTAATAAAGATGGAAGATAAGTTCACTCTAATGTGATTAAGTTTAAACTTATTTGTTTTCTGTCAATACTGGTTCTTGCAATGTCCTTCCATTCTAGGATTTTCCTTTTTTCTTTGCACCTTTATTGCTTCAACATCTAATACCTGAAGCACATTTAATCACTCAACTATTCTGTAAGCTATTGTTAGTGTTGGTGCCGCCTACAAACTTCCTGAATTTAAGACAAAGAAACTGTCCTTCCTCCTGTCACCCTGGCTTGTATTCATGACCCAGAAACTTACATTTTTCCTTTGTTTTTAGGTAGACTAGAAGGCTTTGAGAAACATCAGTCTGCTCTCAGGCAACAATTACCATGATGTTTGCTAGCAATGACTCTTCCCTATTGTGAGAAGAATTTCTTTAGAACAACTGAACACTGAATCATAGTTTGAAAAACAAAAAGTAATGTGAATAAACACTTGTTATCTTTATTTCTGTAATAGTAAAAATTATTTACAAATGCTTCATGTAGTAAGACAAATTATATAAGTGGTTTTCAAGTATAAGATGATGACTCTCCGACAGGAAAGGAACATTCCAACATACTGGGTTCAGAAGTCAATGGCTGAAGAAGCCACATATAATACATAAGTCGGTTTCCTACAAGGTGAATAGCATAGCTGTCAAAAGGTAATTTTTTTATTTAAAAACCTTAATTTTTTTCCATTAAAATATTACATGGTGTTCTATGCTGTAATACTACATAATATTTAATTTGGGATATTTAAATTTGTAATTTAACATATGTAATTGGACCGTAAGTGCTTTGGACTGGATGAGACATTGTTAGTCAGCTCATGGTTTTTGAGCCCAGTGTCTTTGGAAGCCTAAAGGAGCAGAAACAAACAATATACTTAATATAGTCTGATAACGCTCCAGGACATAACCAAACAATAGGCAGTGAAAGGCTTAGTAATTGATTTCTGGATCTATTTAGTGTAAAAGGAGGTGAGAGAGCTGAAGCTGATTTAATGGCCTAGTAGCTATACTTTAATGTTTAGATATCTTCAGTAAAGTTCAAGTTCCTAAGGATGAACATAAGAGCATTTTTTTCTGTATATTTTTTAACGTGAAAACGAGCAACATTGTATACATCCTTTTGAAGCCCCTCTTTTTCTTGCCGAAGATACTAATATTTCCTACTGTGTTATAATTAAAGTTACTCTTGAATAGTCTTGATGGTTACCCCTACATCCTCTTGTTTTGTTTTTTTGGAAACAGCCAGATAGCAATGGAGAGGTTGTGTGAGGTAGAAGCCTGTAGTAAGATAGGGCAATTAATGAGGTTTTAGATCACACTTTCCATATAAATGAACACTTTCTTTTTGTTAACCTAAGTAAGCTTTCATGCCAGGAATATCTTTGGACAATAAAGGTCACAGATTAATTCTGTAATATGTGAGAAGGCAGTTCTGAAGTTACATATCTCAAAACATAAGAGGCTTCACTGGCCTAGAGTGAAAGTAATCCATAAATTATTTCTGTTCTATTTTAATGTAACTAGATTTCCAGGTCTTTGCAGGAAACTTTCTGCTGACTAACAGGTGAATTTTGCAGTCCTGAACTAATACAAGCCTTATTCCAGACACATACATTAATATATATAACTCAGATAATTTCAATAGCTTTCATTTATTTTAATTCATTGGCAATCTTAATGTGTGTGATATTGTTAGGATTGACATGTGAAGCTAATGAAGCTGAATAGACTGGTAATTTTAAAGCACTGACATTTTTTATTACAGCACTCTGGCATTAATTCATTGGCAAAGATGCTTTATATATTGAAATTCTACACAAATTGCATGCCAAATGTAGTCCTTTCATATGTCAATATGCTACCTATGGCTGTAATTATAGCAGTGTGCACACATCACATTAATAACATGGAGGAAATCTGCAGTACCACAAGATTCTCTTCTATTTGCCATAATTGCTGCGATTAGTGAAAGGGCAAAAAATGCATTTACTTATTCCATCAAAACAAGTTATACAGTATTTAATGAATAAGAGTTATGTAGCTGCATTTCTCAGTAAGCTGTGAAGTTCAGCAGGGGTCTTGCTAAAATGATTCCTACATCCCATTCTGCTGTACAAATAAACTTGAGCTCCTTGTCAGGTTGGTAGAACTCATAGGAATGTCCTTGTCATCTGCAAGTGAGTTCTCTAAAGAGTTTTCCTATTCCGGCATAATTTCTTCACTGGTCCTTTGAAAACCAGTAAATTGCAGAGTGCCGTTATTCATGACATTTGTGAATGGGCAACTTGCTTTTGTTCTCGCAGCAGGTGCGTAGGTGGGAGAAACAACAAGATGAGCTCCAGTAAGTCTTACTGGTTCACTTAACATTGAAACCAAATAAATAAATAAAAATTCTGTAACCAAAGAGGACTTGCTGCGTGTGCTTATCATGTTGTGTGTCTGGTTATGCCATTTGGAAATTGCCTTCACTCCTATTCACTAAGAATGGAAGTTAGGATATTACTATATGAGCTTTCTAAGTCATAAAAGATTGCACTTGTGTGTGGAGAAAATTTGATGTGCATTTGTCTGAGATCATGAATCCAATCATGCAACGAAAATAAGAGTTTTGAGAAGTTCCTTTTTCAGTTTGGAGAAGTTCCTGCTTTTATCACTCTTCTTTTTGTCTTATTTCTTCTGCTACTTATTTTCCTGGGACATGTACCTATACATGTCAGCAATCTGTTACTCTCTAGCAAGTATCCCTCTGTGGTAAATGTTCAAACTGATTAAAAATGATTGATTATCTCTGCAAATTCTTGAGCTCAGTTCCTTGCTTGATCATGCCAAGGTCCTTAACGAAGTGTAGAATGGAAAAATAAAAAAAAATTTAATTTGCTTATTTAATCAGGAAGTTCATCATGCCTCTGGTTTTGCTATATGCAGTCTGTCATCATGTTAGATTGGTAAACTACTTCAATTTGAGTTAGCCCAGTTCTCCAAATCCTCCGAGGGCTCTTTCTTCTGTGCATGTTATCATTCTACAGTAAGCAGAGAGTGGCTGGCTTACAAGCATTATGCATGCACTTTTTTTTTTCTTTATTAAAAATCACCAAAAGACATGCAATCAAATTTGAGCCAAAATAGTAGAGACTTATAACATGAGAGAACAATGATAGTACTAAGTGCTTCAGGAGGTTTCAAGACATTAGACTGTACCAGTGATATCTTTCTGTGTGTGTATCTCAGCAAACTTCTAACAGGCATCTAACTACACAGATCAGTCATTATCACTGTCCCATTTTATCAGCTGGCACAGCATCAGGATTGGTATGTAACAGAGGAATAATGCTACTACAGAAGGGTTTGAAAAAAGGACTTAGCAATTGATACTGGCAATTACTTAAAAAGCAATAATCCAGGTGCTGTGTATACAGAAAAATTCTCTGATGACAATGGCATGGCTGAAAGCACAGGTTGTGCTCCGGTATCAGGGGTAAAAGCAGAGACTGAGGCTTGAGTCACCATCAGTGATTTTGCTACCACTGAGAAACTCATTTACAAGCCAAAGGAGGTTTGCAACCCTTAGTCTTAAAAAGGGAAGTGAATACTCCTTTGAAATCACCCATAGTACCCTGTACCAATTATTTTCTGTTGCTTTTTAATACACTGAATGTTGCCTTTTTTTACCATCACTCTGTAATACAAATGTTCATGTAAGATATAGCCAGTATTATTATGTAACTCTTCTCTCAGCAGCTTTCAATAGTTATGAATCATCAAATGTGTTTCTAAATGTTAGCTTCTCTCAATAAATTGAAACAATCCACCCTCTTGTTTGTACACTTTCATTGGATAGAATGAATTCTTAGTTTCAATTTATAATTATATACAAAACACCAAATTATGTACAGATAAACCTATTCTGTGTTTATTTGGAGACTGAGCAATCCCCAGAATTAAATGCTGGAAGGTATTCCCTTATTATCTGAGGAATTATTTTTAATAATGGAACAAATCTAGATGTAGTTAGCTCTGTTTCACAGAGCAAATTATATAAAAGCTAGTGGAGATGTGTATTATAATGTGGTTTTGCTTTTCAGTCATTCATATAAAAATAAATTTTTGAGAGGAAAATTTCTGTAATTCTTGTTTGTAGAAAGCTTCATATTTGGCCATGTTAGTTTGATAAATATCTTCTGTAATTTATGAAGTACAATAAAAGATAAATTGATACGAATCTGGGAGAGTTTTTTGTACTTCAGTACCTAATAGTAGAACTGATTTTTAAAATGCTCAACCTTGATCACACAAGAGTTTGTACATACTTACATGTACTTGTACTTTGTATTTTTGAGAACGTTGGTTTACATTTTGCACTTGCCTCAAGCTGGTGTTGTGAGTTTAATTTTTTTTTATTGTCAGTGTCGGCTGCAAGTTCTCAGCCTTACTAAGACAAGGCTGTTCCCTTTGAGCTCACTGCCTTATAGGAAACATTACTGCCATTTTAGAACCCAGGATTTTTTGTCAATCTAGCTTTAAAGAGAATTATGACGTTCCTATTAGTACAGGCTTACTGCTTCACAGGATTTGTTGAGCCAACTGAGACACTAATTCTTCATTACCCCACTGAAGGTTCGGAAGGTGGGAGAATGATATGTCTGCTGTACCTGTCACTGTGGAAATCTGTCAGTTATGTCAGTTTTCACTAACATCTGGTGCAATAATATTGTAATGGCATGGTGACGTAAATGTTGACTTTTTAACAGCTTCCCCTTGGAAAATCTGAATGGGTGGAAGAAATTTTTTTCCACCACAGTCCGAGCTATCCAAACTTTTTTGATTGATGCAAATGTGGTACAGAATAAGTGGGGATGAAAGAGCCTGTTCTCTATGGAGAGTGTTTCCCAAAGAAAAATACCTTTTTTCTATGGAGGTGCTTGAAAAGATTTCTATTTCTATTCTTCTCTATTTGCAAAAAGAAGTAATGTTTTGATGAAAAAAAGAAATTTAGGTTTGTTGTAAAATTGATCAGATAATGTAGTAACGTAGAGAACAGTCAGAGTGCTTGCATGCATTATCCACTGTTATGAAATACATTCTTCAATAGATTTTATATATCTTGCACTGCTAAAATAAAGACTGTTTACATAAAATGATAACTACTAAAATATGTGAAATGCATTCAATAGCGTGATGCTTAGAACTTGCCAAGAAGAACATGTACTGATTCCTATCCACCTCCATTGTTACCTTAAGAGCAGCTCTCTCCATAGCAACTGAAAACTTTTCAAGGCAGCAATAAACTAATCCTCTTCAGCTTCCAGCGCACCATCAAGGAATTTTAAAAACACTGGACTTCCAGCAGCTAAATACTCTGAGGATTCAGAAGGCCACAAAGCTAGATACACATTTTTTTTCCCTTCAGAAGGTAAGAAAATAATGTTTAGAAATAAGTAAGAATAAGTATGCATATTCCTAACTGCTAACAGTACAATATATCTAAATACCAAAAGACTTCCTAACTTGTAAAAACATACTAACCTTTATCTGAGTGAATGCCAATTTGAATTCAGCGGGGTTTTTTACATTTTAAATACTGTGTTAGCAGAGTTTCTTTTAAAACAAGACACATGTATTGGAGTTAAAAGAAGCTGAACTTATGTGTGGCTGTTTAACACATGTGCATTATCACCTGAAAATGAATGTCTCTGCCAGCATCTGCCCATCAATGAAATGAAAACCTCTTCATGGAAAGCAGAAATTAAACTCTTTTATGTTTCTTGTGCTTTGATGTTGAGATGTATTATTCTTAATGCAGAGGCGATGATATATTAGGAAGGACAGTTACTAGACAAATTTACAGTACAAAATGTCTTTTGCATCTAGAATTACAAGTTAGACTTGTTGCTTCTGGTGTGTTTGTCTTGTTTATTTAGAGTTCTGTGAACGAAATTGTGACTTCGGTTTTGTAGCCCTTTTTTCTGTTCATAAAATATCACTAGTTTTTAAGTACATCCTGTTTATTCTTGTTTTGTGTTGTGTAGCTGGAGTTCAGTAATGTTGGTAAAGTGTTTTGAAAATAAAACCTGCTCTATATCATTGCTGTGTAACATAATTACTGCACATTCGTATCAGTATTAGACTAGTACTCTTTATTTACGGCTGGTTTTGTTACTAAAAACCTGTTTCACAATGGAATGAAAGTGAAAGGTATGGTATTTTCCTGTTCTTACTGAAGAAGATTATTAGTGAATGCAATAGCATAACACTGAAATGAAAACCATACACTTTACTTTTATGAGGAAGGAAGGGCACTTTAAGTCAACCTCTTGTTGGTAATTCTGCAGAAGTTTTAAGGCCACGGTTGTCTTAGTTTCCTGCTGTTCTGGGCTGTAAAGCCCTTACAGGCTCCCTGTTGTTCAAAAACAGCTTGTCACTGCAAATCAGCTTAGCTGACCAATTAATAAATCCTTTCAAACATATTGCATTCACACTAATTAAAGGGTTGGGTTTTTTTTCCCCTTTACCATTCAGATTCCTCAGGTTTTGAGTTTAAGCTGTGAAGTGAAACAGCAATCCAACATTCAGTGCAGATCACGCACTGCAGGAAGAGATGTGTTTTCTGACCAAGCATCCAGCTCTTGGAGTGGTATGTTCTGCTTTCATATTCAGCGTGCTCATTGCTGAAGGACAGCCTGGGGAAGAGCATGGGCAGGATGGCAGCTATGCTCCCAGCCGAGGCTATCTGATGGAAGTTTTACGCGTTCTTTCAGCTGACAACACTGAGCTCCACATGAACCACTCACGAGAACTGGTCAAAATGTTACTGGAGAGAGCTGAGTGCCCACAGCGGATTTATGGCGTGCAAGAGGATTGTAATCTGGTTAGTGCTTCAATTAATGAGGGATATCTTTACAGGATCGTCAGTGAGTTCTAAAATTATTTATTAGAGTAATACTTTCCTAAATACAAAACCTAAACATGTAAAGGGCTTGTTGCAGCAAAAAATTGTCCCCACTTCAATCGTTTCATGCTTAATTATTAGTATTTTTGTTTGAGCTCATGAAGAGATATTCCAAACATGACAGGCATTCCTTAAAAACTCCATGCTGCAGTTGCATAACACTAATAATTTTTGTTTGAAAGTTGTCAAGTATTTATTTTCCAACAAAGATTTTTCTACTCTACCCTGATCTAACTATAAAAGCATGAGCTTGAGTTTGGGACAGAGAGGATTTCCAGTGTGGAAAGACATAGGTAAAAATTGGGGAATGGTTCTGCCACTTTTTTTTGTTCTGGATTTTAGTTCATAAAAATAAAACCCAGACAAGACTGGCTCATATTTATGTGCCACTTCACTGAAATACTCAAGATTTAGTGGAGGGTTTTGGTAAGCAGTTCAGGTCAAGGAAAATCAAAGGCAGAACAATGAATCTACAAATCTCGACTGAAACTGGAAATAGTCCAGGGTACAGCTTCACAGAAGGTTTGGTTGTCTAGCTGAGTTGAGAATATTTTCAGAACTGATTCCCGATTTGACAAAGAAAGGAACAAGTGTAATAAGTTCATAGGTTCTTGTAGGACAGAGACAGTGGTAAGTGAGCAACTTTGCTGAAAGGGACTACGAAGGGCTTGCTCAGTCTTGGCTTTGATTAACATTACTTTAGCTCTGGCATTGTTCAGTGACCTACATGCAGCGAAGCGTCACTTTACATCAGAATTATGAGGGTGCTAATAAAGGTGAATGCTTTCACAGTATACTATTTGTGGCAATCTGCCAAGCCAATGAAATTGAGATCTTTTTCTCCTGTGCAGTAGACAATTACTTACTTAGTCGGTGCTTTCTGCAAATGCTCCTGTTTTTCATAGAAGCCCCAATGTGAAATTCCATGCATAAATAATGTAGGTGCCTGTTATTCCCTAAATGTGTAATTTTTATGAAGGAGATTGTGCAGTTTTTCTCTTTGCACTCTGTTCAGGCTTCCTCTTGGAAATTTCCTGTGGGAAGAATTTGAAGACTTTCGCCATTTCCAGTACTTCTTGGTGTTGGCTGTGTCAGTAATATCCTGCACGGCCAGTGCCACATGCGCACAGCTGTCTGTAGAAATCTGTGAGAGAGACGGCATCTTCAGTCACATGCAGCCCACATGGCACTGGGCTGAAACCTTCCAAGATAATTTAACAAGATTTGGTAAACCAAGATAGAAAAAACTGCGTGAGAAGCACTGTCCTTTGAGATCATCAAAACCTGAAACAGAACACCCCACCTTAGCTTGGCATTTTCTTTCCCATGCTTGTTGAGAATAACTAATTGATTTCAGACTCAACTTTCCCTTGTAAATCCAGAATTCCAGTCATACATATCACATGACATTGTTTTCAGTTTTTGTTTGGTTTTTTTTTTCGTTTTTCATAATGTGTCCAATGGGTATTTAAAAGCAGTGAAGTTTTAACATTTTTTTAGAACCTTTTTTTGGACCCTTTTTTTGGTTTGTTGTTGTGTATTGGCCCCAAGATTCTTTAGGCAGGGGCTGGCAGCTATTGGGCGGCATCTGACACTTCTTTGTCTCGTAAGCACACAAAAGACATCTATTTCTTGCTGTGGTAAGATAATTTTTTCTAACTTCTGGCCTCTTAAACAAAAGAAACTCTGGATACAGTGCCAAGGTTCAAAGCTGGCCACTTTTTTATAGCAAATAAGCGTTTATAAACCAAGGACCAAGATACTGGTGCCTGTAAAATATTAGTAATGGCAAAATAACCAGTGATGAACCAATTTCTGTCCTCTTGATATCTCCTCAAAGGTCACTCTCCATGGGCTAGCCATATACTACGAAGTAGCTGCGTCTTTTACAATACACCTGTTTCCTTCCAATTAGCAATTTTCAGTCATTTTCCTTTGCAAGCGCAAACAACAGCCTCACTGATTACAATGTATCCTTACTGCATTTTGAAATGTTATACAAGTCTTTGAAAATCTTCCATTATGCACAGTATGTTTGTTGATTACTATTGAACATTTGAAAAGGGTGGCTGACTAACCTGAGGTCTTCTGGGATGGAAAACAAAACAGCTATATTCCTCCTAGCCCAAATACTAATTCTCAGAGACATGCATTAGAAAAAGGTAGAACTTGATAGACAACATAGGCAGGGCACAGTGGATCATACTGTAATGTAGTTTATATATGAGTATAAATATTTAATTTGGCAATTACTATCCACAGTTCTCTTTTGTTTTAGATTAAGTATTTGTGAGAATTTTTGTTAGAATTATTTCTGTTAAAAAGTAGCAGCTCGTTCAATTCCTTCAAAGAAAGTTGGCTTCTGAACATGACAATGCATATTTGATTCCACTAAGCTTCTGTGTAGGAAAATGAGCTAACATGCAAGGTAAACCACACTGACCAACACATCATGCTTGTAGCCACAAACCATTCAGTTTGACAAACTTGGTTCTGTCTGGATTCATGATTTCATTAGAGTGCAGTTTTGATCCTCCCATGGTACCTTCATGTGTTGTAGTTTGTTCTCTGAAACGTACAGTCCGGCTGCTCTACCATAATATTTGAGATTAGCTGACAAGCCTATAACATGTTTGGAAAGGAACCAGTTGAAAAAAAACAGCTACACAATGAATGACAGTAGCTACAGGATGTCTTCAGGAAAGATTCTTTATTCTGGAATTCAGTATCTTATTTCTCATGGCCTGACGTAGAGCTCTATTAGTCTTCTGGTCTGATTTTAAAGACTAACTTTTGCTTGAGCTGGCAAAACTTTCTGGAAAATGTCTATGTCAATAAAAATGCAGGGCTTTATGTATATATATATGTATTAAAAAATCTGTGCTCAGATAGAAAGCCTGTACAGTGTGAGTATATCGTTTCACTCCCTCTTGAAATGCATTTGAGGACTAGTGTTAAGACCTTGTGCTGGTTTTCTGCACTGGACCAAATTATTCCAGTTAACAGAATTCACTGAGAAAAATTAAAAATAGCTTTATGGTTGCAGGGTCAATGAAGTGTTTTAACAATGCATTAAATATGATGTAACTTTTGTTTACATATCCTGAATTAACCACAGTCCAGATACAGTCTTGGTCTTATAATATAAACACATATAGATTGTACAGGTGAAAATATGAATAGCCCTAGCCCTTATCTATATATTTACAACCAGAAATATAATCTGTTGAAGCCAGTGAAAGACTTTCACTTCTCTACAATGTTTTATCAGAGTTAATCCTGTTTTGTAGTAAATCCTAAATCTCTTGGATACATGACATTTCTTAAGAACAGAAGGAGCTCTAGAAAAAAACATGGTGTGATCTTGCAGCCATAGAACTGCAATGAATTAATGAGTTACCTGCACCCTCTTCCTGCCATTCCATCAGCCTGCATCTATGTAGGCTGAGGTTCTATCCCTTAAATATGAGAGTTGAATTCTCCTGATCTCCTCTCTTAATTGTATTTGCAGATGACTGGCAATGTGTTACTTGAGTTGAATTTGCACTTGTTTTTATTTTTTCACAGTGCCTTGAACCAGATACTTTGTTACTAATAGCTGGTGGAGACTTAGAAGACCATCTCAGTGAAGAAGTATTTGAGAGAATTTCTCTTATTATTCTCTATTACGTTCTTCATCATAGAGATGTGTGTTCTTCAGAACTCAGCTTGAATAATAAGGATTATAAATTTTACCTTCAGAGTATGCTTAGTTTAAGACATGATGAAGACTGCTATTATTTTTCACGGAATGAAACTGAAGATATTTTGGCTGCAGTAAGGCAACATTTTAAAACTTCTGAAACCAAGGTAAAGAAAACATAAGTAAAAATAACTTCATATTTATTACTGGTGTAAGCCTTAAAGATAGATCAGACGTTGTGTCAGTATCATGGTCCTCCAGAAAACTGGTAAATGTGTGAGAGCACAGGCTGGACATTGGTCTTTTGTTGCATATGCTGTTTAATACTAGCCTTCTCCTTGAAACACTTTTGGCATGTGCTACCTAGCGCTTCCACAGCATCCACTGAGACATGGTTGGGGACATAGCACACATTAGGGACTATTCCCAACAGGTAATTTAGATGCAGTTGTCCTGCTTAGGGCAGATGGAAAAAAGTATAGCTGTGTAGATGCAAGATCTTGCACTTGGCTTCAAGGACAGAAAATACGTTCTCATGTCTTGTATTTACTAGCATAGATATACTAGCAGTGATTGTATTTAAATGATATAAAGGAGAACAGCCCCAAAACAGATCTGGCTGTATAGCAGAAATGCTGAATTACTTTGCTGTGATGAGATCCCTGCTAGGACCTGCAGTTCCATGTCCTTCCAAAGCAAGGTGGAATAAGGAATCTGTCCAAAGATCTGATGTTTTCCTTCAGTTGGGACACGTGCATTTGTGACTATCTACCAGCATGGATATGGCTTGGAGAAAGAGTGATGCAGATAAGCTTAAATTGAAAAACTGAAAAAAATAAATTAAAAAAAAAAAATGCATATTGAGTATATTCAGCCAAAATCATCCTTTTTAAGTCAGGAAACATACAGCAAGTTTTCTCACCACTGTTTATTATTCCTTATCTGATGTAGGGTCTAGAAAATAATAGAATAATATTCTATAGTTCACAATCTAAATAAAAAACGTATTCCTTGTAATGGGCAATAAAATAAGTTTTTGCCAGGTTAGATAACTCCTAAAGTACAGGTTGACCTGCTGTGAGAAGCCCCTTAAATCTGTTCATAATGTACAGTTAAGTGTGGTTTGTTGCAAAGTTTGAATTGGCACTTTTCTTTTTCATTTCATTAGATTTTAATTTACACCATACTGTAGTATAATTTCCTACACAAACAGAAGATGGCTAGGAGTCCTGGCTGTGCAGCAGAATGCCGAGGGCCTCCAGTTCCTCTTTCTGTGTTCTTTGTGTAATTGTTTCCCATCATAAATTATTCATTGACCAGTACTTTTGGTTCTGAGTCTTGGTGAACGTGCCGATTTCCACGAACTCCAGTGGTATCTGGGCAACTGTGAAGAGGCATCAGTGGGTATTTGGCATGTCAAGATAGAATAACAATCCATAAAGTGCTTTACTGTGTGGTCTGTTTGTTTATGCTGGCAGTATAATCAGTTGTCAAGCCTCTTCAGTAACTAAGACTTTACTGCTCATTGACATGAGGGAAAAGAGGGGTTTTTTATGAAAGGTACTCAAAATATTGTAGACTATCTAATGCTTAGAATCATAACACTGGAGTTATGGAAAAGGGCCAATGATGCAAGGTGGTAATAGAAGAACAGCATTTTTAGTGGCTCTTTATATGTTTTGGTTTCACAGAAAATATTTTCTTCTAAGTAACAGCCGCTAATGTATTATTTTAAATGAGTGGTGAAATTTCAGGTTGTGGAAATGTAAATATGTAACGGGTGGATGGGAAAAGAAATGCCAACCTCCTCTCTGTGGCGTTTAAGGCTATATATAGAGAGATGAGTATGTGTAAACTAAATTATTACTGTACTGGCTCATCTAGTTGACTTTTTAGTTTAGTTAATATGGGTTAGAGAGAGATGAACTTTTTCAAAAAGTTCTTTTTCAAAACAATTTTTGCCATTTTTTTTTTGTTTCTCTCAAACCTCAACTGTTTGCAGTGAAAATAAACAAGAAAGGCAGAAATGGAAGAAAACAGGGGTAAGTTTCCAGGTAACTGAGAGAGCTGTACCCTGCTCCCTCACTTCAGACCTGCACACATCCACACCCATGGGTGTACACGAGTGTCTGCTGCTCCTGTTTGGTCAGCCAGCAGGGGAGCCACCCTTTATCTGCAGAATTGTATCTTTCCATACTGTTCCCAGATAACTGCCCCATAACAAACTATCAAGTCTATTTAATAGATAGGGAAATAAAGACATTAAGAGAATTCTTTCAGAAGTTTGAGATAAAGAGTTAAAGTCTGTATTATTTGAGTGAATTTCTTGTGCCTTAATAAAAATCCCTCCCTTTTCTGCCACTTTTTGGAAGTAGATGTAGAAGTAATTGAGGAGGACATGGGAATAACAGAAACAGCATGAAAATAACACAAAGCAAAAATAACCTGAGTGAAGGACTATACTTCTTCCCCATCAGACACTGCGCAATATTTCAGGCTTGTTGATTCTATGCCTGTTCTCCTGAAATGTCCTCCGTTTCGCACTTGCTGTCCTGCTGTCAGTTACAGCTTTAATCTTAGTATTTTTTCTACCCTGTCTGTCTGTGAAAGTGTTCTCTCCAGTTTCTCTTCCTGTCACTCTCATTATTTAGATGGAGGTGACCAGAGCTGCCTTCATGCTGTTTTCTCCTGATTTCAGTGTGTTGATGTGAGTACTCTGGAGAAAAATGCTGATATAATGGACAAAGATGGTGCTGATGAAAACACTCTTCCACGCCTGGCTGCTTTAATCATTACTCTGGCTCTCCAAGGAGTCTGTATGGGGAAAGCAAGTTTGCCCTCACCAGAATTTTTTATAAAATATATTTTCAATTCTCTGAACAGTACTACTGAGCTTCAAGTAACAGGTAAGCTATTTATTCATCTCTAGTTGCCTTTTGCAACATACTTTTGATGTAAACTATCTTTAAATGCCTAAAGGACTTTTTGCACTTCATTTTAGATTTAAATGCCATTTCATTTTAGAGCTGTTAAGCAGTCTCTTCTAAATTTACAAACAAGGCTGGAAAATAAACTCCTTATTTTAATAATTCTCTGAGAGGTATAAACCAAATTGTTACTGTGATTATTAAATGTGTACCATCACATTAATTTATTACTTAATTGCTCAGCACAATCTGAACTACGCAAGAGAACTCTGAGAGTGGCAATCTAGCTGGGAGGGCAGAGTTCACTGCGGCCTTGTTTACATTGCTTCTTGCAGATCTTCATGCAGATCTTGATACATTGTAAGACTCATTTAGGGGTAGAGGGGATAATTCATGTACGGTAGACAGATTAGACACCTTAGTCACTCACACCTCAGTGTAGACATACCCCCAGAAAAATGAAATAGACACAGGCCACTATGGTTTGACCAAATGCTTTCTGATATCTGCCTAATGGGCCTGAAAACATCTTTATGGTTTGTGCTTCCATACCCGACTTCTGATCTTAGTACCCAGTCAGTGGGTCTGGAACATGCAAAGTTCATTTTCTTCAGGAGCTCTGTTGCTAGATATATCAGAAACGCTACTTAACCATAAAGAAATAGAAGTATGGGAGAGTTCGAAGTGGTCTGAAAATGGAAAAAAAAAAATAGAAAACACATGTTGAGCTCTCAGCAGCTGCTATTAAGTTCTGTAAAAGATTCTGCATGCTTAGCAGTTTAAGAAGCTAAACCATGTACTCAAGGGCCTAGTATGGATTTAGAAGGTTATTATAAGACATCTACTTTTCCTTATTTGTGGTAACTGCTAATAGCAACGCTTCATAAGCTTTTCAAACCACTTCTTAAGTATGGGTTAAAACAGCTTAAAAAGTTGAATTGAGCATAGGTAGAAACATTTTTGCCACTCAGGTTACACAGAGGTACGTTGAAACACAAAAGTAAATGAGAAAAAAAGAACAAAATTCTCAGCCCTAAACTTGGACTCCTAGGTTGTACTTGCATAAACTAGTTTTGCAGCAAAACCCTTCCTTTGAAATTGCCAAGCCAGAACTTCTGAAGCAGTTGACTTCCAAGAATGAGTGCAGCACAGCACTACTAAATCGCTATATGTGGTGAAATTCAGGCCCCGGTGAAGACAACAGCAAGACTTTATGGTTGGTGGAGTTACGGTGTCATTCAGAGAAACAAAAAAATATCCTTAACCAGTTTGTTACAAATTAAGTGTATTTTAAGCCTAAGCTAGTTAAAATGTTCCTTTAAATTTATTTAAATTCTTGACAGCAACTGCAGGAAAGAGCAAAGGAACTAGCAGCATGAAGAATAAGAAAATTAGAGTTGACTGCTTTAAAAAAAAAATCTAGATTCAACTCCATTCAGATCTGTTTGCTCAAGACAAAGAAAGTAGATAAACATCTTATCACAAGCCTTTTTGTAAGATTTAGTATGAAGTCATATGAGGAACAGCTGAGGGAACTGGGGCTGTTTAGTCTGGAGAAGGGGAGGCTGA
>Ga0181612_168631_pt1 | contig 15973 bp, 10 predicted proteins | sample HoacroProtozoa21_FD_119630 | JGI IMG/M metagenome (GOLD analysis project Ga0181612, IMG submission 119630) | Hoatzin crop microbial communities from Cojedes, Venezuel. Combined Assembly of Gp0051906, Gp0051904, Gp0051908
AGCCTGCTGTAGGTGACCCTGCTTCGGCAGGGGGGGTGGACTAGATGACCCACAGAGGTCCCTTCCAACCCCTTCTATTCTGTGATTCTGTGATTCTTGCATCACCTTTTGCTTTCTGCTTTCCAGTTTGAGTGCATGAGGCCCAGCCACTTGTTGCTGGCTCTGACTTGGCTTCTGTGCTGTCTGAGGGCAGCATGGCTGGAGCTCCCTCCTGGACTTCCCTGCCCAGGATGCACCTGAAAGGAGCCTCTCCCTCCAAGCCAGCGATATAACTGCCTGGCTACAACTGGGACTTCATCAAGGAGCTTCTCTCGTGGCACCAGGACTTCAGTCCTCATATCAAGCGCACTGTTTCCTGCGATCGTGTATCACACAGCAGGGCTGTCTGCTGAATGCTGTTGACTAAACTCACATTTACACCACTCGGGCCTATACTAGAGCATTCCTTCTTCTGATAGCTGCAAAACAGGGGAAAAAAAATCAGTCTTGGACCTCCTCCCTTTACCTCTTATTTCTGAATTTAACTTTGCAGGCTTTTGCTTAAGCTGCCTGTTTGGGTAAGAAATATATGAAAGTGTTGCCAGAGAGTGCTTGTCTGATCCTTGGCTGGTTTCCAGCACAATTTGGCCTGAAATTTGTCATTTCAACATCATTTGAAGAGCCACACCATGAACACGTAAAAGACAACTGTGGCACATCTCAGCAGCAGCGAGGCTCCGAGTTCCGAGAGAGCAGATCACAGCCGCTGGCACAGAAAACTGTTCTGAACTTTCCAGTGATCCATTTCTTTCATATTGGCACTTTATCCATTTATTTACAAAGCCTGCTACACCTCGTTTATTTCTGTGCTTTTCTAGTTAATGTGTGTGTAACCCAGCACGCTTAAGAGGCACAACTGACAAATTTCAAAATAAGGAGAGGAATATTGCTGAGGTTGGGAGTTCCTGACTGGAGTAATTGAGCTTCTCCTTTCAGACAAGAAAACAAAAATCCCTCCGTTGTTTTTTCTCCGTATTTTACCATGAATGGAGACTTCCCAATTGACCTGACGGTATCCTACTCTGACACTTTGCAAGAAGTCTGAAAAAAGGCCAGTGCTGAGAAAGGATACTCTCGTCCTTTGAAGTTAGCATAGACAGATGACTTTCCTCCTCAGCCACAGAGAGAAAGCCATGACGTTTGAAGACATTGGTAGCCCAGGACTGTCCTTGCAGCCTATGTCTTTGTGGGCATTGCACCTCCCTATACAATGTTCTTCACATTCCTTTCAAGTGCAGCCAACTGTCCCAGAGCTCCTGATGCCATATGACACACAAGTACTTGAGGAAAACAAATATTTGGAGGATGGCTGAATTCCTGGATGCATCGTAAATACCTGAGGGCTCACATCCTTCAGCTGCATTGAACCTGGGGTCTCTTCTGGTCCTTGGGCAATGACTGTGAATTTAATTCTTCTCCTTGTGGCATTGCTGCTCTGTGTCAGCTCAGTTTGTAAAAAAACTGAAGTACCAGGTCCTTGCAATCCCAAAGAGCACCAAATCAGTGGTGTTGTACAGGCTTCTCTAGAAAGAAATTGGATAATGTTTCCTTCCTGTTCATCTCAGTCAGTGATGGGGATGCAGAGACTGGGCCTTTTATTTCTTCTTTCTTCTTGCTTCTTTCTTCTGTCTTTCTTTGCCCAGTCCTTGTAGTAATATAAATTTTATCACTTGGGAAGCTGCAGCTGAGCAGGGTCAGCCATCTCTTTCTGGAGGTCACAAGAACAGTTTTCTTCCTGCCTCCCTTGAAAAATTCTTCTATCTGAGCTTGGAGAGGAAGACTAAGAAGTTATAAATCACACTGCTCCATCTTCATCTCGTTATAAATTGTCTGCAGGTATCAGCATTGTTTCCAGATGTGGTCTTTGCTTTAGAGGAGCATTTACAAATTCCATACAAGGGCTTCTGAAAGCTCCCTGCCAAATTCGGACTGTCCTCCAGTACATTCTCCTGCTGAAACTTTCTGCCCATCAGTAACCTTCCCAGTTTTGGCCTTACCAATGCTGTTTTCAGCCTTTCACTTCCACAGAGCAGAAAGACAGCAAAAGGTGTTGACGTGCATCTTCCCCAGCAGAAAATGGGGAGATCGATACTGAGACAAGATCACAGATAAGAAATAGAGACTCATAGCGTGGCTGGATGACCAGAACCACATTTGTGTATATGAGTGCATGTGTCCATTTGTGCGTTGCAGAGGACGCTGAAGGGCAGTAGCAGTATTACAGAGAGGTAACAGGGATGTCTACTTTCACCTGGGCTTTTGTGTGTGGATTAAGGGCAGAATACTATGCAGAGGTACTCATCCAATTAAGATAATCCTATGTAAACCCATGGACTTTGGCAGGAATTCCACCTGAACAATGAGTGCAGTATCGAGCCCTGTATGGGTCGTAATTTTACGGCTAACCTGAATCGCCACTGTTGTTATTTTGCTTGTTTACTCTTGTTAGGGTAGTGGTGGTGGTGTTGTTTCTGAACAGAGTCACATTTGCAGATCCCTAGCTCCTGGAGGCAGTAATTTCTTCCAGCACATTAATTTATTTCTGGAGTGTGCTTTTGGTCTTTATGTCTTCAGCTCTTCCGATGCTGATAATCCGTGCATATGTGTGAAAGAGATTATAAGGAAGGGGAACCCCCTGGGCAGCCCTTAGACTCTGCTGCATTTGCGGATGAAGGATGTGGCAGCAAAACACACACTCTGCCCAGCAGCCAGTGGGAAAGAAAACCACCCAAGCTGGGAGAGCTTAACCACAGCACATAGATCCGAGAGCAGACTTTCCCAAATAAGCCTGAAATCAAAATGGTGCTCCCCAGCATGAGAATGGTACATTTCATCCAACAAAAGATTTTAAAGTCCAAGTTATCTAATTCAAGGAGATGGGGACAGGAGGGAAAGCTTTGTGGTGGTGCTGAAGAGCAGCAGAGATTTCAGGACTTTCACAAAGACTTGGTTATGGTCTGAAGAGATGCTTGAGGTTTTATCAAGGTTTTACTGAACTTTCAGATACGGGTGAATCCTATGCTGAGAGCCAAAACCAAAGCAAAGCTCGATCCAAACAGAGCATCATGGATCCTTCAGCCTAGATAAGACGTTTACAGACATGCTCCTGCAGCTGATGCATAGTAGGAGGTGGCAGAGTAAACCCTCCCGCTTGGAGTCTTCATCCACCCCACTGACACTCTTATGGGTGGCAAAGACCCACAAAAAAAAAGAAACAAGCAGTTCATTTTGTAGCTTGAGACACTGGGGTTTGTATTTACTGCAGAGTGCTTACTTATTCCCTTTTTTCACGGTTGGCCTTGTGCCCAGTTTCCACACTACGCTGTCCCACTGCAGGATGGAGACCAGTGCTCTTTGTGTCACCTCACAGCCCTGGCTTGCAGCAGAAGCTTGGTCTTTCAAGCCACCGAGCATTCTGGCCTTCATCCAGACCTTATGGGTCTTCTGCTGGAGCTCAGCCTCAGGCGTGAGGGGCTTACGGCAGGACTCTGCCGCCATGGATCCCTTTGTAGGACTGATCTCCCCATGTTCACATCAACGTAACCTTTGGGGTTTTTTTGGTTTGTTTTAATTTAAATCATTCCCTTTCTTTTTTAGTGATTCAAGTCTGCTTACTATTCACAGCACAATAATAGTCTCATCCTTGGATGGAGAGGGGTTTTTGTGTTTGGCTTTTTTTTTTTTTTTTAACTGGGATAGCAGTAGAGTTGAATTTGATGTATTTCCAGCCAGCAGTTATAAGAGCTTCATGAATAAATGTGTAGAAAATGGACTGTGCTATCAAGCTAAATCAGCCTGGGTGGGTACTTAAGTATCGACCAAATGGAACTGTGTAGAAGCAGTAATTCTGAGTATACGGTGCTGCATGCAATGAGGGGAGAAAAGATTTTTGGTGACGCAGACTTATGTGCGAGCTCAGATTCATTAATTCAGTACTGTGCTAAGTAGTAGTGCAGTCTGGTAGACTTTTCCTTCAGCTCATTTCAGGTGCACGAAACAAGCTACGGCCAGATAAGCTGGGTGTGAACTTGCAATGTGTCAGCTGGCTCACGGTAACCGTCGGTACGTGCCCTCTTATCTCGCAGCGAAGGCAGTGGACCGTGCCTCTTCTCCTCTGAGCTAGTCCTTCTTACCTGCAGCTGAGCGAGGGCACGACAGATAAGGGAAGGGGGAAGGGGGAAGGCAGAGCTGAGAGCTGGTGTGACTCAGCCATCAACACTCACCTACCAAGCAGAAAGGCATGGATTCAGGTGTCTATATTTAACTGGGACCGCAGGCTGTGAGAAGGGTGGGTGAGCTCTGCTCCCCGGGGAGCCGCCAAGCCCTCATTAGCAGGTTCAGGGCTGTACGTGAGCAGCTGTGTTTGAGATGGGCATAGGCTGATCGCGGTGTTTGGGTCCTAGCCCCACTTCTTATTTGCATACCCCCAGAGATACCTGTTTCTTGTTAATTCTACTGCAAATATCACAGAGTTGTAGTCAGGGGAGATGGCAAAGTCCTCACAGCCTGGCTGCGGGGCTGGGCAGTGGCTAGCTGAAAGAAGTTAAATGCAAAGACTTTAGTCCTGGAATCACATCCTGATCTGAGATAACCTTGTTAGCAATAACCTCGGAAAATAGCTAGAACTAAAAGGCTCTGAACTTGCTACAAAATAGAGCTGACCTCAAAAATTGCTCAGTGTGTTTCAGCAGAAAATAAATGCTCGGTCAGATCTGCATGTGCAGTGTCCTCTCTCAGCTGTGTGCCACAGCACTTCTGCAATGGACACCCTGCAGATAAAACCACTTATCTGAAAGAGGATATTGTGCAGTAAATTAAGCTAAATCTAGATCTCCACAAGATGTCAGCAAAGCAAAGTGCATGTTCACAGGAATGCAAATACAGAGGGCAAGAAGAGGCAGCTGATGGTGACCGGGTGCCCTCCTCCCGCAGACAGTGCCAGCCAGGTCCCTGTCCTGCCTCACTCAGCTGCTGCCAACCCTCATTAAAGGTCTCCCACCACAGGGACAAGCAGCCACCCCCACACTTTATTACCCTTTACATGTGAAGGTGTTTCCCATAACTAGCCTTTCTGCCTGCAATTTAAGCCCACAGTTTATTAAAGCTAACTCACTCGTTTACTTCTTACAGGGCTTGGCTGCTTAAATGATGCTGCTTCAGTTTAAATTTTTCATCCTTCTTCCAATGGTACTTCAAAATATTTATCAATTTGTTACTAAGCTGGAACCAGCTTGGGATTGATGCTTTCATTAGAACTGCCAGTATAAATATGATGACTTTCTTGGTAAAGAATTTTGTTTGGTAAATGTGTTCATAAGTTAAAGTGAGGAAGTAAATAGATAAAATGTCTTGAAGCGTAACAATGTGACTGCCCAAGTTTCCCTTTCAGTGCTGCAGCTTTCTTGGTTAATAAGCCTTTGCACAAACAGCTATGTAAGATGTTTTGCACTCCTTGGTATGGGTATAGCACCTTGATTTCTAACATTAACTACTGGTTTTCTAACAAAAAAAAGCCTTAATTAACTGTTTCATAACTACAAGAGTTATTCTCATCAGTGGCTCTCACATGTGTTTAAACTAATCATAGAATCAGAAGTTGGGAAAGACCTCTAAGATCGTGAAGTCCAACCATCAAGGAAGAAACTGTGTTGCAGACCACCCATTTCCTGAGTTTTGCATTTCTTCCCTTACCTGCAAAGCACCTGGACTGTCAGGAATTACTGTTTTAAGATCTTCCAAAAGATAATGCTGTATTAATTAAATATTTTGCTTTTTTGTCTTATACTTAATGCTAATATTCAAGAGCTTCACACCATGATAATGCAGGACAGATTTGATCTGGAGATCTTCTGTAACACTCTGTACTCTAACAAAATGCTTATCAGCTTTCTAAACTTGATTATCTCTAACGTGTTTTCAGTTTCTTGAGAATCATTATGGCTTCCAAAGTATTTTGTGATGACTTGTTTTCTTCCCAGATGTATCTCAAGGTAGCGGCAGTGTACACTGTTTTTCCAATCCAAGCTACCACACTCTCTCATGCGGTGTGACTTCACGCTTCTTTACCAGTAATCTGGATGGAAACAGCTCCAGTAAGGTAGATATTATCCCACCCCACTGTAGCAATGTTCTTATCAGTTCAAGGAAATCAACCAAAGCGATGCCTGTCGGATCCTGTTGTCTGCCAGCATTATTTAGAAATCCAGTGTAGCAGTTCCTGACATTGTAGCTCTAACAGACACAAAAAGTTCTGCTTTCCCCTGTGCGTGGTCACTGGAGTTTCAGCACATGCCTGTCTGGGTCAATAAGCCTCGGTGTCTTAGCAACTATAAGGTATGTTTGCTTCTCCGAAAAGATAACTAGATAATTGTAACTACATAATTGTAATTATCCATTAATATAACAAAAGTAAATCAATGAAGCATTAAGTCAGTAATCTAACTTTGCTATAGCATGGTTTCCCAGATGAGCAGACACACAAATTTCCCGCTGACACAGACAAGTGGATAGATGCAAGCAGGTATCGAGGGTGCTTCTACGCACTGTTCCCGTCCAGGGGCATTCTGAGAGCTCTGCTGTTACTTAGGGCTCTCCAGCAGAGCTAATCAGGCTGTACTGCTCGAACAGCCAGGAGTACCTTACTTACCACATGTTGCTATTGATTGCCTAGGACCATGCATGGACTACATGACTGCTCAATTCACCGTGTTAGCAACAGATTTATATACGCTAAATGGTAAGACAGCTCTTCCTTTAGACCCTTGGTAAGCCAAGGTGGGGCAAAAGGTAGGGAGCCGAGGAAAAAGGAAATGCAATTGAGTTCATCAAGGTTGTCAGCTTTAAGAATGGTGGTACTTGCAGGCTGTGTCACCTTAATCCAAATGTAGCTTTGCTAACTGGAAAGCCATGAGAACAAGATTAATGCAAAAAAACCCGCTATTGTACGAGACAAGGTATGCCAAAATAGTTCTACATGTGCTCCTGTAAGTCATTTCTTGGTTATTAAAAGAAAATCTCATTAAAATGTAATAAAAAGGCTGGCTCCGGAGATTTCTCAGAGAAAAGTTTAGACAGATGTGCAAATATGTTTTCCGATGTAGATGGTCCCCTTGCATCATGCGTTTTTGCTCCCCAAATTGAAAGTGCAAATGCTCATAATGTCAAATTTAGGATGAACACCCTGAATGTGGGTCTGGACCACTAATCCTGTTGCAGTAAATTAAATGAATTCAGAAAAGGTTAAAGCAAGCACCTATCCTGGTTTCCCAGCCTGCAGTGCCACCTTGTCACAGAACTACTTCAAATATTAAGCTGCCGAGAAGGTTGAACACCCAAGTGACGCGTTTGAACCAGCCTGGAAGCTGCTCACCCTGCTGTAGTGCTGGCTGTCAGTAGCTGGTCAGCAGGTTGTCCTGATATTCAAAAAAGAAAAAACAATGGATCTGGTATTCTCAGGGCACTTATCAAAATACGTGGGCTGATATGTCCTTCAGATCTCCCACCACCTGACTTATTCATGAGAATGCTTTGCAGCGCTGAATAGCTGAGGATGGCTAAAAATTTGCTCTTCTGTCTATGCAGTTCTCCAGCCAAGTAAGACAAAAGAGCATATAAAGCCCCTAACGGCTGCCTTAACGAGTTTCATCTCCAAATCAGTCTGTCTGGTGCCATTCCCACTTTCTGCGGGGAAATGTGCACAAGTTGTACTTGGAGGATTCATTTCTTTATAGTGCCAGATGGGGTCACAAAGGAACCAGCGCAGATGCAAAATGAATGGAGGAATCTCCAAACTGCTGAGCCGGAGCCCTGGGTGCATTATCCGTGCTCAAAGGAGATCATGCCTGGAGGCGATGGACTGGAGCCATTCCTCTATCACTTCTTTCAGAGAGACAGCTTGGGCAAAGGTACAAAGAGACAGCAACAGGGAGACGCAGCCCTGCTCCAGTTTGAGAAGCCTTTCTCTCTCTCGTGTGCTCCCCCTGCCCCTCTTGTCCTCTTCTCTCTTTCTGTGTCTTATTTTGCCTTCTCTCTCCTTTTCCCCCGGTGTTCTCTCCACTCTATTATCTTTCCTGTTTTTTCTCATATCCGCTTTCCTATTCTCTTTTCTCACCCAACTGAACACATGTTATTTCTGTTTTCCTTCCTGCTGTCTCTGCTTTCCTCTCCCGGCCCTGTAGCGGCTCAGCGAGGGTCAGTCTGGCTGCAGGGCACCGAGCACAGCCGTCCTGCGCTGTTGGCTGGGTCTGCTGGCCCTGCTGCCGTGGGCAGTGTGCACAGTGGGGATTGGGCAGGGATGGCTGACAGCAGAAGCTGAAAGGTCCAGCGTTGCACTGAGGACCGCAGTTTGTGAGACAGGTCTGTCTTCCCAAGAAGGGAGCAGTGCCAAGCCTTCCCGCATCTCTTCTAGGACCGAGGGGAAGGTATCTCACCTCCGCATTTCCCCAGACAGACATTTGGCCACTGCGCAGGACCCTGTGCGTGTCCTGAAGGAAAAAACTTTGGAGGTGCTGAGAGACAAGTAGAAGTGGAGGCATTAAACTCCTCCTGGTGTATACAGGACTGGTTAGTTGTGCTAGCAGAGTGCTCAAACTGGAACACATGCAGGCAAGAGCAAGTGGGAGGGTAAGGGGGAGTGTGTGAGAAGAGACTAAAAAAAGGCTTGGCTTCTTTTATCTAGCAAACCGAATGCTGAGAGGAGTATGACTGCCGTCTATAAATACAACGAGGTAAACACTAGGAGGGAGAAGAGCTATTTAAGTTAGATCAGAGCTGGCACAAGAACAAATGAGGATGAACTGGCCATGAACGCGTCGAAGCTGGAAATTAGATTTCTAACATCAGATCAGTGAGATTTTGGAATAGCTTCCCAGTAAGACTAATGGGACAAAGAAATCTGATTACTGTTCAAATGGAGCTTGATCAGCTCTCTAAGTGATTATGTGCCTGGGTGTTTGCAGTAAAAGGCGGCTGGACTCAGAGCCTCGGTGCTCAGCACCCTTCCAGTCCTGTGTCCCTAAAGCCTGCTCCGGCTGCCAGCAGGCGTTGGCAGGGCCGAGCTTTGTTGCTGGGCGAGGTCCTGGAGAACGGCTCTGCATCTCGGGGGTTCCGGAGGAGGCAGAGGCTCCTGAATCTCAGCGGAAGCTTTGAACTACCAGCTCTTGCTAGAAGTAAATGCGCTTCCCAACTGAGTGAGCTTGCAAAGTCAGCTCTGCTGAAATGCTGGCCCCAACGAAGTCAACAGATATTTTACTATTAGTTTAAGTGAAGCCAAAATTTCACCTTTGCCCGTTAGCTCCTATAAGTAGGTTTTGCCTCTACCCTTATGACATGTGCAGCAGCAAATAATAACGATGCTGCAAGTTACCAAGGAGTATCATACATGAACTAAGGTGAAATTGTGCCACAGAATTACTGCACTAAAATTTTCCAAAGTAGATAAACGGAGGTACAGACCTACCTCTGTACCCGTGTCTGCACATCAGAGCTCTCGCTGCTGGAGTTAGAGACCAGATTTTCAAACGCTGAGGCCCTGTTTTGCTCAGAGGGAACTCGGAGGGACCATTCACGGAACCACTCTCAGAGCTTCACTGCCAGCTCTATATTTGAGTTTTTGAATTGTGCATGAATGTAGGAATGTATCTCACTTTTACAAAAGGCTGCAAAAGTTTGTGAAGAATACTGTGTATAAAGCATGAGGCTGCTGCGCTGGTGCGTCACAAGCAAATGGAGGACTCTCACCTTAATTCCTCCCTCACTCCCTACCGAAGGAGAACAGCATCGCAGCTAGAGCCCAGGTGTTGCTGGTTTCTACAGCCATCGTAAAAATCGAGTGCTATTAGATATCCTGGGTTTTTAAAACCAGCAGATTCACATCTATTAAAGGAAGTTCTAATTTCTACCAAAGGCTGCACATAAAATTAGAAACTGCAAAATAGAGGACACTGGAAATGGTCTGACTGGATGTCACCCAGATAATAAAAAGGAATTCAACCACAGAAAGCGTCATTAAAGTACCTTTGACTACAACTTGCTCAAGAAAAAGGAAGATTGCAAATATAGAATGGCTGCAGAATGGCTTTCAGTATGTAAAACTGAGAAACATGGGCTTGGACCATGGAAGCCTGAAGTCAGGAGTCAGGGAATTTAATGGCAAAACTCTTACCAATTGCTCTTCTGGGGGACAAAGGTGTGATGGAGCTCCCGCCAGCACCTCTCTGCCTAATGCCTTGGACTTCTTAGAAAATCTGAGCACTGACAAATGGCATGTTGGTGACCGACTTGCCACTGTGATCTGTCCAGCTGTTTTAGATGGGCGGGTAATGACTTCGCTTTACTCATGCTAGTATCTCGTTGATCTTAAAGGAAAAGTTGCCAGATATGAGGTAGTTTTAAACAAACTGCTAAAATTAGAAGCTACAATTTTTAGTGGATAAATTTACTATGAAGTATTTTTTCCCCCAGAAAAGCAATTTTGCTTCACAGTAGAAACTGAAGTATCTTCTAACTTAAAAAAAATGTTAACAAATTATAGTGTGTTAAGAAATGATAGTAGCACAGAGACAGCTATAATCACATTTCTTCGTAATTACTACATTCTGAAAAACTTAGAACTGTCCCCAAATCATTTCATTAAAAAAATCAATTCTAGCCCACAGCTCTTCACGCCACATTTTAGGTTTGTGAGCTGATTTATAAATCCTGCAAAAACATGGCTTTTAATAGAAACGCAAAGACTTTAATAAATGTCATCTAAGTGGTGCAGCTGGATTGAAAAATCAGCATTCACGTTATTGCTGCAAGTTTTGAAATGAAGAAGAAAGCCGTGGGGTCCGCTGGTGGCAGCTGACAGTGCCGTTAGTGGGGCTGCGCTGATTTACAGGGGCCGAGCGTAGGGCCAGGAGTGCCGGCTTCCTTCCTCTGTGGCCACATTACAAACCCATCTGCTCTCCGTCGCCTTGCCCTTGCCGCTTTGCTCCGACTGCCCCATCCATTCGTACCGCGTATCTGCTGGCAGCGTTTATGTGCCCAGTTTTGGGGGAGCACAAGGAACTGCTGAATGACAAAGAAATGACTCCTGCGTTGTCAACTGGGAGACGCCAGATGCGCAGCCCGTGCCGGGAGCGAGGAGGTGCAGTCACAGCCACTGCTCTCGGGCAATGATTGCTCTAGAAATAATGCAGGCAACCAGCTTTATCCACTCTGTCTGTGCTCTGGGCATGTCCTTGAGGAGAGTGGCTGCTGCAAAGGTGCCTAATGAGCTGATGACACGTTACCTTAGTGGGAATATAGAGAGACAGAAAATGCGAAGGAACAGAACGAGGCACTAGACACAGCGATCTCCACGCTGCGGGTGCTGTCTGATGTGAGATTCATGGGCTGTGGGGCCACCAGGGACCGTTGCGATCATCTGGCTTCACTTCCCGCACTGCGCAGGGCGCAGAACCGCCCTGCGTTAATGCTGCGCTCAAGGTCGGCGCTGGTGGCTCAGCAGCAGGGTCCCAGCGGGAGGGGACAGTCCCAGGGGTGGCTGTGGCACTGGCGCAGTGAGTAGTCAATAGGACTGTGAAGGTGGGTGAAGATACCTGTGGGGTCTGGCTGTAGGTGCTGAGTACCAGCGGGGATTTTATATCCCAGTAGACTTCAACACACCAGTGAGGGGGTTTTTTGTTCCAAGTCTAAAACCAATTATGAAAGCTAAGCAAATTTTAATGAGAGATCAGGAAAAATGAAAAGTTGTGGTAATTTTGAATGTTTCAGTTTTAACCTCCTTTATTGTTAAGCATTTTCTTGTAAATATGGTAAAACAGCAGAGCTGAACCTTCTGAAACAGAGGCAGGAGGCTTTCCAGTTCGGAAGCAAACTCAGGAGAGCAACAATGGCTTTATAAATTTAATTTTTCAGAAACAGGGTTGGGATTTGCTCTTGAACTGACACTTCCTGAGGACCAGCTGTACTTTCAGCAGGTGCAGCTTTCATGTCAAGGTGGAGAACTCAGCAGCTTTAGCATCTACAGTGATTCACAGACCCTCCTTCCTGGGACTCACCTGATCACCGTAGGCTTTGGAGAGCCACTTTTGCCGTGATGCCCCAGTCTAGTGGAGCCATGCACCCCCAAAAAGTCAGCCCCTCTCCTTTAGCTGACCGCCATAAGAGATGCTCCAGCAAGCTCACTCCAGGTCTCCAAAGTCCCCACCCCTCAGAGAGACGCTGTGCTAGCCCCTTGACATTGTGCTTAAGCGTTACCTAGCTCAAGTGAGGCTCCTGCAAGTGGCAGAAAAATCAAGAGCATATTGACACATGTGCTTAATACGATAGCAGCCTTCTCCAGACGGTACCATGCCGGCGGCGCCGGCTGTGCCCGGCCACCCCTCTCCAGCCGTGCCCGGGGCACGCGGAGGGTCCCAGCGGCCACGCTGCAAGCGGTGTTTTTCCAGCAGCAGCATCTGGATGGCAGCCCTGGACTCCTCTCCGATTTTGCTGGCAGATCTGCACGGGGCTCTAGGCTTCGTTATTGCCAATGTTATTTTCCTTGAATTGAGAGAATTCCTGTAGCCGTTACTTAACCAAACACACAGATGCATTAGCAAACCCCCTTCATTCCAAGGAGCTGCTGTCTGCATGCTGATGTAGGTGGTTTGGAGCCATCCATCTTCACTAGTTATTCTGCAGGGGCCAGCTTGTCACTCCATGTACACAGGCATCTGAGTCGTGATCACCGGTTGCTCAAGGAAATCCTGTGTTTTCCAGCATGCTTGTGTTCATTGCTTGGTGACGTGACTTTCCTTTGTGATTTTCCCTAATGCTAGTGAACAACTGTCAAATTCATGCAGAGAAAGAACTGAAATGGCGAGGCCGAGGTAACAGTCATCTCCCATCTTTATTCGCGACATCACTGGGCTGAAGGCTTGGGTGGGAACTGTCTGGTTATTTCAGCATTAACCCATTATCATACTTTTTGAACAGCTCAGTAGCAAAATCCTTGACAGAGAAACTGCAGACTGGAGACCCTACAGCTATCTGAATGAACTAGGTCAGTAATTTTTAAACAATTTAATCACTTCAGTAGACTTTAGAGCAATTCCAAATCCAAATCAGCCTTTCATAAAGGCATTAACAATAATGAAGAATATTGCTGTTGTCTTTCTTTCACAATCAGCATTGCCAGTAGTGAAAGACGGAGAATTGAAAATTGTTTCCTTTGCCACAAACCGCAGCTGGGAAAGCAGAGTCAATATTCATTCTAGCATCCCCTGCTAGGTTGCTTGGTTGAATCACTATCATCTACTCTATAAACGTTTTTTTAAAGACTAGCTTAAAACATTAAAAATTCAAATCTGTGATTTTTTTTTTTCTTTCATGCTTAATAAAGTTTAGCCCTAAATACTGGCATCTTGCTAAAACTGTGGAGCCTCTGGTTGGAGCTGGAGCGTGCGGCACACACTATTGGCTCCGAATTAATCATACAGTGGCCATTTTTCAGGCAAGTGCAAACAAGCCTAGAGTGAAGTCCAGTTGCCCTTTCTGAGTTTATTCTCTCTGGCGTCAGTTTTTTAGCAGCTCTTATCTGAAAACCTGTCCAGATTTAGTGCTTTGGATGCTATTTGTTTTCCTATCTGAGCACTTGGAGTTTAGCTTGTCAATGGCAGAAAGCATTTGCCCTTTCCTTTACTGGGATTACTAATATCTTACCAAAAATACACAGTATGAGGGAAAGTGCAGTATTAAGTGGTATTACGGGATTTTTAAGGTCAACTATCTCACATGGCAAAGGAATGAGCATAGGGCACCACCAGGCATCACATCTTGTCACTGCTCTTTTGGTCACACCATGCCTTGCTCCAAAGATCAAGTCCTCCCTGCATCAGGAAAATCACAAAACTGTCGCGCTTCAACGCAAAGCCTTTTCCATCATTAGCAACCATTAATGTTTGCTTCTCTCTACTACGCTGCAGAACCGCTGTTGTGCTTACCTGTACGTAACGTGGAGAGTTGGGGGTGGTGAGGATTTCCAAATGCTCCTCGAGTTAATTTTCCTTTTACCACTTTACTGCTTTGCTCACTAGCTATATTTGCTTTTAGCTCACGGTGCCCTGAATGCTCTATGTGCCACATTTGTCCTGCATTCATGCGTTGTGTTTTACCAGCAGAAGCAATGCTAAATGCCTTTGCAGTAAGAATGATGTAGAAGTGATAAATACTTTAGCTCAAAAGTCTCCAGCAAAACAGTCACAATGTCTTCCATGGCATTTCACGTCCCAGATACTTTTTTTTTTCTTGTTTTTTTTCAAAATGTCTTTTTCACACTAATTGATAAAAATTAGATCCTTTTTTCTTCCCTTTCAATACTAAAATTAATGCTTGCTTATGCAAACTTCCATAATGCTGAATTCTTGCTCAGATCGAGGCCATTTTTACATGAAACTGTAACATGTTTTCATTTCATGGTGTTACTTTTGTGAAATAAAAGTTGTAGATTCCACTTACATGTGCAAATTTCAGAAGAAAGCAAAAAAATTCAATTTTGGATTACAAATTTCAAATAGAAGTGAACCCTAATAAGGTCACATAGGGGATCTTGACCTGTAAATCACGGTGTGCACAGAAGTACCAAAGAGTTCAGAGCTGCACCACCTTCTCATCCCACCATTAGCCTCAGCTTTTGTGGCACAGATGCTCGAGCTCACGTGTTGGAATAGCAGCCAAGTATTGTCCATGGATTCCGTTAAAATAGGAGTGGACAACACCTCTGTTGTGACCCATGAAATATTATAGAGAATAGATGTGTAAGGAGTGAGCTAGAGGCAGAAAAGAGGACTTAAAGGGAAATTGAAGAGAAATCTGGAATGGATGGAAAACCCTAGCCCCTCCTGGTCACCTCCCTGGTTGTTCAGCCAGCGACTCCTCCGGCTGAGGCGATGGTCCTGAAGGACAGGCTCTGTGGACCAACCAGATGAGAAACAGCATCAGGCTCACAAACTGTCTACACGCTTGTTAGAAATTGCAAGTGTCAGAAATATGAATTATAGTTGGGGAAAGGAAATCGTGAGAATATCCACATGAAAATTAACTCAGACACTCCCCTTCTAAAACCTACAATCATAAGGCGTTTTCTCCATTCTTTTTTTTTTTTTTGACCTGTGAAATGCATTTCTGCTCAAATACTGTGCTCAAAGCTGGACGCAGTCCAGACCTGTCCCAAGCTGACACCTTTTTTATTTTGACCTGCAGCATACCATCACTTTTCAGGGTCTTAGCTGTGCTCAGACTGGATGTCAGGACCCAGGAACTCTTCTGATGGGCAAAATCTTGTTCCTTGATACCACACAGGATCCAGGCTTATACTCCCCTTTGATCTCACAGCTCAGGAGAGCAGGAGGAGCAGCTGCTCCCAAGGAGGAGATGCTGCCTTGCTCAGGAGCAGCGGCTGGCAGCTCAGAGAAGCCAGGAGACTGTTTCTAGCAGAAGCAGAGCACAACTGCTCAGCTGATCAGCAGTACCATGCCCTTTTCTGTGTGCACGGCACCGCAGCTCCTCACTTCCAAGCAGTGTATCTCTGTACCTGTGTCTAAAAGAGGATCAACAGGATGCTTTCTGGAAATGCCATGTACTTTCAGTCTGCTTGTGTATCTCATAAAGGCAATTCCACAGGTAACAGGCACAAGGGCTTTAATTAACCCCTCTTTGCTCTCCTCGCTCTTGCCGGCTGCACTTTTACAGCTTTGGAAAACACCTTTTGATTGCTCTCAGTTTGCATCACGGGTCTTTGCTGAGCCGGGAGTCATTCCTCAGACATCTTATCTGGAGAGGGAAAGAAAGAAAGAAAGAAAGAAAGAAAGAAAGAAAGAAAGAAAGAAAGAAAGAAAGAAAGAAAGAAAGAAAGAAAGAAAGAAAGAAAGAAAGAAAGAAAGAAAGAAAGAAAGAAAGAAAGAAAGAA
>Ga0181612_183589_pt1 | contig 15973 bp, 9 predicted proteins | sample HoacroProtozoa21_FD_119630 | JGI IMG/M metagenome (GOLD analysis project Ga0181612, IMG submission 119630) | Hoatzin crop microbial communities from Cojedes, Venezuel. Combined Assembly of Gp0051906, Gp0051904, Gp0051908
AGTTTCTTGCATGTTGTTAGGCATAGAGTAGCCAGAATATTGTACCTGACTGCGCTCCTGAAGCTCTTTGCACGTTCCGCACCAGAATGGAGTGAAGTTACTGTTTTAAATTCTCCCCAGAAAAATCTTATTTAAGAGTTCAGTTGTTGTGTGAAACGTGGAATTTGCTGGAGCCAGTGAACCTCAGTTATGTAGAAAGGTGCAGAGTCTTTTAAGAAAATGACGTCTCTCGTCTTCATGTATCTGTAAATGGTTTCAAGAAGCATCTTGTCTTCTAGCTGTTGCGTAAAAGCAGTCAGTGGCGTCAGATCGACAATTTACATAGGGCACGCACTACTGTACGGCCCTGAGAAGTGTGATCTCTTCTTTTAATTGGATGCCGAGATTAAGAGCTGTCTTGCTGATCAGTGCACTTAATGTATGCCCTATCAGTTCGAGCTAGTACATGTTTCTAGCTGAAACGTCATCTGGTTAAGTCAGATGCTCCGAAGAGATCCAAGCGTAGTTTGCTTCACAGATGCATTAAGGAGGAGCTGCACAGAGGAGAAAAACACACCAAAAAACCCCACTTGAGGATCTTTCAGGATGTTAAAGTAGATATGAACAAATACCTGACAAAAAATGAGGTATTAAATGAGTCTGGTTGTTCTGTGGGCCTTACAGTTAGCTGTTCAGTTTGATTTAATAGTGTGGAGATCTTTTAGTCACTTTTAACTAATTAGCTTCCAGATTATAGATCAAGTCTGTTACTAGCTCCCTGGTATATAATGTCGAGGTTTTAATTTCAAACTGTTGGATTTCCCCTGAGTTTCATTGTGTTCCTGGGGCTCCAGTTCTCCGCCATGTGTTTTTATGCGTCGTGCTGCCGATACATCTTAACCTTTTCATCAGGCTTTTTGGAGCCAGTGTCTCTACGGAAACACTCGGAGATCATTGCTAAAACAAGTCCTGATGGCACTTCACCGGCAAATTCTTTAACCTGTGATTTCCAGTACGCGAATGACTTCATTTCAGCCGGCTCCTTAGCTGCAGGTTGTCTATTCATCGCTTTGTTTTCACTAATGACTCTATATGTCATGTTATTCAAACATTTTAATGAAGTTCTCATCGTATGTGGCATTCCTCTTTTTCTGAAAAAATACATTATCAGTTGGATGTACTTCAGCTTCAGTAAACGCAGGTGCTGTCCCATTTTCTGTTCATTTCCTTATTCTTGGTTCTACTTTTGTTCAGGTGGTTTTTATTTAGCCAGATTTCTGCAGTTGTGTACAAACACCTGTAATGATGTACCTTTGAGAGATGAAGACTTCTCTATATTTGCAAATAATCAGAGCTTCTGCATTATAATATTTGAGAAATGAAATTAACGCAGTGTCAGTGGGGCCAAGCTTTCTGGCAGGTGTGTACCACAAACTGAGACAAACTTTGAGCAGTCCTGCCTCCTCTCCTGGTACGCTAGCACCTTTTCCTTGAGAATTAAAATATCTGTTTGCATGTTCATAATCACAGCAGTGTCTAATGGAAGCATTTTCAGATTGACTTCTAATGAAAGGAGTGGTAACGTGTTTCACACACCTACAATGTGATCTTTAATCTTCAAGTTTTATCTAGACTACGAGTTGTAGCTATGCTTTAATCTTCTCGCTGTATTAATCCAGTGCACTCAGTGCTTACGTACAGGGCTCTCCATGGTCTGTCAGTGGTTCCCAAGCTTTTTTTGCTTACAAGCTGTTGTCAGCTCTCAGCTTCTCCCGTCAGTCAGAGGGGTCTGCTGTTGGCCATGGCCATTTACAGTGCTGTGCAGACTACTTTTCACTGCCCAGAAGCCAAGGAGACTATTTAGCAGGCTAAATTTTACTGTGTATGACTTGAATCCCAGCTCTGTGATGCTTCCACAGTTAATAATTTCCCGATTTATCTGTGTATTGGTTATCTGCTATGGAGCTGCCTCATGACAGCTGTGAGCTGGTCAGCTGCAGAGACCAAAACTCTCATTTGTCTCTCACAAGTGGTGTGCAGTTCCTGCAACAGCAATTAAAAAGAAAGGTTTACAGTAGGATTAAGTTCTCGTGCCAATTTGAGATCAGTCAGAAGAAAGTCTTGCAGGCCGGCCGCTTCCTGTGGGCCATATATACAGGATGATAAGGGACAAGAATAAATCTAGAAGTGTCACTTTCACGAGGAAATGACAAGCCAGAGCTGCACGGGAGTCTGCTGCAAGGATGTGGCTGCTGGTGAAGTTAGTGAGCGCGGCCTTGGCATCTGTAATCTATTGTGGTCAGGCAGATGACTTCTTAATTCTGCCAGATGCAGGGCTTGGAAGAGCTCTTTTCTGACTTCCAGGACGTGCTTGGGGCTTTCCAACAGATACAGCCTGCAAAGGAGACGCTGGAAGATGTCGGCCCAGATTGGTAAGTTCCGTGCCTTGTTCTGTTCCGTCACTGGGAAGTTTTTGGAGGTTTTTGGAGGCACTGTTATCGACAGATCCAGCTTGGTTTGGGTGCGCGCATTCCCATGCCCTCTGCTCGGTGCTGGGCTCTGACGTCGGCTCCTCTCTGGCTGTGATACTTCTTCCTATCAGCCCGCACCTAAGCTCTCTTTATTGAGTATCTCCTGCCACGCTGTCAGAACACGGCTGCTGAGTGTTTACATCTGACTTCTTCATTTCCATGCGAATGACTAATCGGGAAAACAAAACAAAAATTCCTAAGACACGTTGCGCTTCACATTGTGTGGAAACAGCGTCTCCTGAAAACTAGTGACGGTTTAACTAATGGTTGACAGCTTTTTCTTTGTTATGATCTCGTGGTACAAGAACTACAGCACTGTGATATGTTTTATGTTGGTTTTAATATTCTGAAATAAAAGTAGTAGATGTGTTCCCCTCTTTTCCATTACGATAGATGTTGCTTTTTTCACATATCCAGCAAACATCCTGCTTTTACGTGCTGAGGCAGTCTCGTAGCGTGAGGAAGACTCTGGCCTTCTTGGTCTGGAATCTGCACGCTTTTTACTTAGAGCTTTATAGTTTAGAACCAGTACAGCCGAGATGTTTAGAACTAAGCAAATCTTTATGATGTATTCTTGGTCTGTGTTGCTTGAACAGCAGATATTGTGCTGTTTGTGTTCAATATCCGTGGTGTTAAAAAAAAAAAAAAGAAATCTGCAAAACCGAGGAGGAGATAGAAGAGCATGCTAAGGTACTGCCCGTCTTTTGGCCAACAAAGCTGCAGTCAGGTAACAGGAACGTGTGGAAGTGTGTCGGAAAAACAGTGCCTTTCCCTGTCCTGCCTCGCAGCGGAGATTGGGCGGGATGTTGCTGCCAGGGTCTCTAACAAGATACTTTGGCTTCTCTCGCAGGCCCCTTCAGCTCTGCTCAGATCAGCTCTGAGTCCAGACAGCCGCGCTAAGTGGACGTGTTTCTCGCCCCGCGTGCCGGGAGGGCGGTGGCAGTTGAGGGACGGGGCTGCTGGAGTTTTCAGAGTGCTGCCCAGGAGCGCGCTCTGTTCAGCCGGAGCTGTGGAACCGCCTTCAAGGTGATGAACGAGCGTGAGAGAACGGCTGTGGTGAGCAGGCCGTGGGCTCCTCATGAGAAAAGCTGAGGAGAGAGCTGAGAAATTTTGTAACTATTTTTAGGAATTTGCACAGAAATGGGAGCTCTTTCGTTGGCCTCGTGCCTGGTGCCTATCAGTTTCCTCACCACTGAGTAAACCACGTGTGGCAGCATGTGGAGAGCTCGAGTTCGGTGCATCAAGCAGCAGCGTTGGTTTCTGACCAAAGCTTGCACCTTGATGCTATTAATAGTTAAAACTGAAAGCCGGAATAGGTGAATCTTTTGCTGTCTTTTGTGTGGGAATACATTTCAATAAGTTAATTAGATTAACTTGTTTAAACAAAACACCCAAACAAAAGAAAAATGCAACAATTAAGGCACAGTTGCCAACAGCAGTACCTGGGTCTTGAAAGAGAAGTTGCAGGGGAGGTAAGTGGCTGGGAGCCACGGCGTCTTGAAGAGGAGGGCTATCAGCTCCCCCTAAGTTCCACACTCAGCTGAAGCTCCAGCGTGCAGACTGGTTTGAGATAGTCCTCATTCTGCTCTGAGGGGAAAGAAGTTGGTTGTGACTGCGAAGACTACACCCTGAACTTTCCCATAAAATGTATGTGTAAATGTTTTCTAATTTTATCCTTTCAGAACTATTCTGTTGCAGCTGACCTACCATCTCAATTTACAATAAAACCATTTTGTGGAATAAATTGCTGGTTTTGGCACCCCACTACTTGTCTCAATGCTTTTACCAGCTCTGAGAATTAAACTGCTCCTCCCAGATTTGAGTCATGCAAATCCACTTTTCCATCATCCGAGATCTGAGTCGTTCTTTTCCTATCCACATTAAAGATTAATGTTTTCAATAGCAATGATAGTGTGAGTCAGTGCTGTAACTGCGAGCTAGGACTTTGCCGTGCCCTCACACATCATCTTTCTTCTCGTGGCACGTTACTGTTAAAAGCTTTTGCTTTCTATTATTGTAGGGTTTAATTCTGGGGAAACTTAAGACACGTGTAAGGAATATGAAACAGGAGGATGACACTCTGTGCCTTGTTCCTGAGTAATTATGAGAACTACCGTGTGCTGTCACACCTGTTGCTGTTTCCTGTGCTGTAGAGGTTTACCTTGGTTGATCCCAAGCAAGTAAAGTTATCGTGGATGCTGTCGCAGCTCAGGGTTTCCAGACGTACAGATTGTTTTCAGCAATTTTTTGTGAAGCGTTGCAGCCTCGGTGCATCGGCTTTGTAAACCTCAGCTCTTAGAGAGCTCGTGAGGAACTTCGCTAGATGCTTATCAATTTATTTAAGATTGGAGAGGGGAGCTTATTGCCACAAAGCAATTTCCACAAGGGTTAAACAGTTAGAGGCCTGGGTGCATAGAATTCATCTTTCATCTGACGATTATGTAGGCTATTTCCGCACACCTGGATCAGTTAGCATTGTTTCTGGGCACTTACACATGTGAACCAAAGCTGCTTAGTGACTGTGTTTTCATCTGCCCCTCTGAAGCTCCATTCTGGTTCTGAAATACTGCCTGCCACCCTTCTGCAGCAGCTTCTGGTTTAGGAAGATGGTGTTTTGGAAAGCCTCTTTGCCAGGAATTTTTCCGAGGAGGAGGTGGCTGCTTGTGAAGCGGTTTGCCACTGCAGCATCTGTGGAAAGTGCTCTTTCAAAAAAAAAAAAAAAGAAAAAAAAAAATTAAGTGGTGAACATAGATACAAGCTTGTGTGTGAGTACAAAGAAGCTAACACATGCTTTTTACGGATGGTAGATGGAGTCAATGGCCTCCAAAGCTCTGCCACGTGAACTTGTCAGAAGTGGTGTTCCAAACCCCCCATTTTTACAAAATAAACGGCCTTATCTTATCAAATACGATGCTTCTGGAGTACATAGGAAAAGCACAACACACTCTTTTATATGCCTTCTGCTGTGAAAGGGGCTATTACTGCTAACAATAAATAGATGGATTGTAGTCTTTCAAGTCTTCAGCTTGCCAGGTGAAATTGCTCTGCCATTAACGATCCCAAGCAGAGTTCTCCAGAGTTACTTACCTTGCAGTTTTTTCCTCGATAGACAGAGGTCTTCACACAGGACTGTCCAACCTGCAGCTCGAGAGCCCTGTCCGGGAACAAAAGTCCCCTACAAACAAACTCCTTAAAACAGAAAATGCCTGGAAACTGTCCTCTTCGGTGAAGCTGGGAGGAAAGGGATGCGGGAGCCATTTCAGCGTCTGGGGGCCGTTCTGTGGCAGTGGTTTGGAGAATAAAAATCTGCTTCCCGAACCCAGAGACCGAGGACCGGCTCGGCCCCGTTACTGAATGCTCTGCTGTTTTTTGCAGGGTGTAGTAACACCTCAGCCTCCGTTTATAGACTGCTCCTCAGCATCTGTTTAACGGTGTTTGTGAAGTAGCTAATTTAACACTGGCTCCTTTGTGCGTGTGGAGTTTGAAGTGTTCTGTCCCAGAGGAAACTGAAGTTCTGAAACACCGCGTGCTTCTCTGGATGCTTCATTTCCCTGGCCCGGTCGCCCACTGCAGCTAAAGGTTACAGGTTTGCATTCCGCAGATTCCAGTACGCCGAAGTGAATACTGCACATTGACGTAATTTTGAGCACAGAAACCTCCTGTTTGCCTTCTCTTTTTCACACACCGTCAGGCTTGGCAGCGGTGGGCTGGGTTCAAACGAGGTTTACCGACCTGACTTAAAATACGGTTTTAAACGGAGTGTAGAAAGCGCTGTCGATTCGTTTAAGATGAGAACAGCTTGGAAGCTCCAGCCAGCAGTTTTGTCAAGCGAAGCGGGGCAGGATTTGTAGTGGGAGATGGTACCTTTTATTAGGCCAGCTGGTGTTGGGGGAAACAGATGCGTGTTTAGATACACAAGCGTTTCAAGTCTGAAACAGAAATGGCAATCTTGAAGTGAAGTACACACTAAAAGCAGTTGTTCTAATTCAATGATGAACTTAATTATATTATCTGGTTAGTTTGAGGGAGCAAGGGGTGCTGGTGCCTACGTAGCACAGTGAGATGCTGACAGAGATAAAGTGGGTTTTTGTTCCTCTGTCTCAGAGCAGCTGGTTATTATCTGCTGAAGGAATAGTAGGAGATGAGATGTGTTGTTGAAGTTACATTATCTTACGAATATTTCTGCTAAGGCTGTAGCCATATGTCGTTTGTAGCTCAGCCATTTGAGGACTTTCCAGGTCACACGTTTATCCCCCCACAAGGTTTTCCTGTGCCTGGGCTGCTGCCGCGGTTCATGGGATGGTGCGGTAACCAGCACCCAAGGAGCGGTCTGGGTTAAAAACACATTTCCATAAAGATACCTTTAGTGTTCTGATTTACACCATGGCCTCCTGCTTGAATGAACTGAAGAGTGGGTGAGCACAAGGCTGGGAATTTCCTAAGCATTTTGGACGCTAAAACCAACGTGGAATTTACATATCTGAAGTCTGTTAGTTTTAGTATTCAGAAAAGTTAGTGTTTTCACGGTGGCCACGGGTCAGGACACAGAGGTTAAAGGTGGGATGGTAGTTTTGTGGTGTTAAACTTACTCACTTCTGTTGTAAAATGATGTAGGTAAGCGAGAAACTGAGCGCGAACAGCTCTGTGAGTTTTGATTCGCTGACTCTTCCAAAGGAAAAAACAAGATTATTATAGGCACCATGTTTCAAAACCAGTGATTTGAGCCATAACATTAGCCAGGAGGTGCACAAGAAGCTAACTTTTGGCTGCATGGAAGCAGGCAGGTCACATAAACAGTAGTTTTCAAATCTGCTATATTTCCATTCACACTTTCACATGTTTACTGTTTCTAAACAGAAACTTGACATGTGTTTAATTGTTGTCCCAAAACAGTGTAAGTGAATTGGTAACTGTTGCTAAAACTTGATTTTCAGTAGCCTTGAAACAGTAAGAATGAGCTAAGTTGCTTTAAACTACATAAAGGTCAGGTCTGTGTTAATGCTTGTAGGATTAAAAAAATAAAACCACTGATTTTCAAATGAATTGCACGAAGTCTTTGGTAGCATTGACCTTCAGACTGCTTTTGGCTGATAGTGGAGAAAATTCTCCTCGCCCTGGAGGTCTTGAAGTGCTCGCATTGGAATTCTCACCTTGTCCAGGGGTCCGTGCTGTACCAAGGTGGTGAATCCCCGCACGTTTCCTGTGTGGGAATGCACAGAGAAACCGTGCTCCGGAACGGTGAGTGCCTGCGGCAGAGTTAAACACAGCTCTGCTGCGGGCTGAAGCGTCCCGCTGAGAATATTTCTAAAACTTCTGAAGGTGTCTTTCAATTTCACCGTGTTTCTCTCGAACTTTGAAATACCCTAATGTATTGTGGGCCGGGGCGTGAGCGTGTACGTGGGGATTGTGGGGAGGATGAGCCCTGCCGCCGGCAGCTGGGAAGGAAAAGCAAGCCACCATTTCTTCTCTACCAACCCCAGTCCCTGCTTGGAGAATCACCGATGGTTTGTGGCTCCAGGGTGAAGAAACCAGCTCCAACCCACTTACCACTTAACGTACCTTGATCTCCCCACCCCAAACACTCCCAAGCTACCCTTTATATTTAGTTTTAGTTTATGGTTCTTTAATCGCTCCCGAATGTAGCCCCCTGTACCTTATGGTCTTAGCAACTGCTGTCATGGACCCTCTAATAATCAGCAATAAGACATGACAAAATATCTTTTTGAAATGATGATCCAGAGCTGTTAGGCTTGAGGTGAAGTTGTGGGGTTGCAGCCCTTTATGCTCTCTTTTGTCACCGTGACTTAGTGCAGCTATAAAAATGCCCAATGCCACTAAAAGATCAGCAAAGAGAATGGAACCATTTAATAACCTGGCTGAGCTTTAGTGTGCTCATCTTTTCACGTGGCAAATATTTTCATATTGTTTAAATTACCTCCTAAAAACATTTGACGTTTTTACGACCTCGTTAACTGTAAAGAACTGATATTGTTCCCCCTCCTCAGCCCAGCCCTTTGGATTTTTCTGAAAACAGCACACGTCTGCGTACGCCCTCTGTCCGCCCTGCAGCCTGGGCAGGAGCCACTTGTTTGAATGGTGGTGTCCGTGCGATGAGGGGGAAGGTCCTTTTACAGAAGCGACTTAATGGAGCAATATCCCACATTTATAGCAGGCACGCTGCTCCTGTAATGAATTTAAATCAATTTATTGCACATCACTGGCTTCCGCCGTTTTACTTCAAATTCTGTAACCAGATCAAGGTCAAGGAAGCGAAAGATGAAAGGAGAAGGGGAAGGGAAGCCAGAAGAGGGGAGAGGCGGGCAGGAAGGGGGAAGCAGGACAGGGAATGGTTCGGAGCGGGGTGGCCGAATAGAGCGCTCGCACTTCAGAGACTGGAGGGGTGAGCGTTACTCGTCCAGGGGAACAAAGAAGGAAAATGGGTTAGTTTTCTGGGCATATAAGAAATGGGAGTATTTCTTTCTTAGATTTTTCTCCTTGTTTATAATGGTGTATTGGTACTATTTCTAAATACCAGATATACTGTTGATAGTCCTCGCAAATGTATTATTCCTTTTGTAGCCGGTTGCTGAACAGGAGTCCCTCTGGACTTCTGATGGGCCGAGGAATTGCTGCCACGACTGGGAGTTCAGGAGGAGGGGTGTCCCAAGGCCGTTTTAGAAAACGCTGTTACAGGATTTTACTGTAGTGTTTTGGTCTGCGATCAATTAAATATGCCTTTCATTTGGTTCGTGCTGGAGAACAAACAGTCTGGATCTTCAGATGCCTCTTGAGGTCGATATGTTTTCTTTCACTGAAGGGAGTGTTTTGCTTGTGCTGAACTTCTTCCTCTGCAGTTGTGTGAAATTTCATTTTAAACCCAAATGGCCCTCATAGTTTCACTCAGACTTGATATGTATCGCTAAGTGTTAGTTAATCTGTTCTCTCGAATAGATATTTTTCCTCTGTCTGAAAGGGTTTGCAGTATCAGAAGTGAAATCACGGGAACAAGAAGCAGCCAAGTGTAAATGTCTGTAGAACAAGGTGGGCTCTGGCAGCTGCCATATAAATGTGTGCTAAGACTGGCGAGATTTGTGGTAAGTTGTTCCAGACTTGCAGTGCTCCTTGTATCTGCTGCGAAGCTCCATGTGAGCCATTTGCACGCGCGGTATGTTTTTGCGTACGTGTAAGGGAAAGGAGAAGGATGATGTGAAGAAGCTGGCTGACTCCAGGAAATAATCAGATCCAATTATGTTGTTGATGTTTAGCCACCGACTTTATCGAGGTGGTATTTCTGTATCATGTTAGTTGTGTGAGTCGTGGAACACAGGAGACTTTTCATGGAGCCTTGGGAGGGGGCTTAAGAGGTTGAAACATGGTGGCTTATGCTTGCTTTACAGTGAAATAATTGGAGGAAACCCAGGAACTGGTTTTCCTTGTTCGGAAATGCTCCGCTCTCTGTAGGTAGAGACAGCCTTGGTGGGCACAGAAGTTCTGCAGGGGCAGAGGATGTCTTTCCCCTGCGTGTTGCAGAGGGAGCGAGCCGTGGCTCAGCTCCGTCCTCTTCAAATGAGAGGCCTTCAGTTTTCAGATGCTGCTGCAGCCTGAAGACTTGCAGACAGCGTGGGGCGTACGGTCCTTGCGCAAACACGTGCGTTTGCTCCCACACGTAGGAGAGAACTGGTCCCCAAGAAGGCAGGTTTGTGTTTTTCAGAAGAAAGAAGTTGCCCTCCTCGTATAATTTATCATGTGTATAAAATCAATTTGTGTGTGTTTGATTTAAACTTAAACTTTCCTTTGAGGTTTATAATCCGTTGTGTTTTTGAAGGAATTTTCAATGACTTTTCATCCTAGTCCAAAACCATTTATTGAAAGCAGCTTTAGGCAATCACTACCTGCACTACAGCAGGAAAGCCAGAGCTATTGGCAACTGTTATTTTATGTTTACTAGCTTGAACTCTGCCCTCTGAAAATTCGTGCTGTAGTTTCTCTGCAGCTTTTCTGGTATTAAATACCTTCTCTGGGAGATTTGCTTGCTCCTGCACACTTGTAAGTGGACCCAAGCTAATGTCTTTTCCACTTAAAAGAAACGTTTGACAAAGCCTGTCAAGTTTAAGAACCGTGAGCAATAGTTTCTTGAGCCCAGAAAATAAAAATACAGGTTCCTTACACAGATGATAGTTTCAAAAGTGTTTTCTTTTTTATTATTACAGACATTTGCTTTTCTGTAAACGGTGCTTGGAATTTGTTTTGAGTGGGCAGTAGCAGAAATGTGGAAGATGATATCAGTAATAGATTGCAAGTAATTTGATCTGCGTTTTTGAAAATTACGCCTAGGTAATTGCATTTCTGTAGAGTTAGTCCATTGCACAGTCTGGATCCTAGGAAAATCTGACCCTAGAGAATTCGGCTGAATTTTCTTCACGCAGTCGTACGGTCATGAAGCCACTTAATGTTTGCTTTCCATATGAAAATGACAGTTTTCCTCTTTGTTTTAGGGTACCTGTGATCTCTCGTATGTGGAAAGAACGCTAGCAGCAAGGTGAAAAAATGGGTGTTAAAACATTCACTCATAATTCCCCTGCTCACAGTCAGGAGATGCTGGGAAAGCTGAACATGCTCCGCAACGACGGACACTTCTGTGATATCACCATCCGCGTCCAGGACAAAATCTTCAGGGCGCACAAGGTGGTTTTGGCAGCCTGCAGTGACTTCTTCCGTTCCAAACTCGTCGGCCAAGCAGAAGACGAGAGCAAGAGCGTGTTAGACCTGCACCACGTGACGGTGACTGGCTTTATACCTCTGCTGGAATACGCTTACACGGCAACACTATCCATTAACACAGAAAACATTATTGATGTGTTGGCTGCAGCCAGCTACATGCAGATGTTCAGCGTTGCTAGCACGTGCTCAGAATTCATGAAGTCCAGCATTTTATGGAACACGCCCAACAGCCAGCAAGAGAAGGTGCTGGATGCGGGACAGGAGAACAGCGCAAACTGCAATTTTACTTCTCGAGACGGCAGCCTTTCTCCGGTTTCTTCCGAGTGCAGTGTGGTGGAAAGAACCATTCCTGTCTGCCGAGAGTCGCGAAGAAAGCGCAAGAGCTACATAGTCATGTCTCCCGAGAGCCCCCTTAAGTGTAACACGCAAACAAGTTCCCCCCAAGTGCTGAACCCTTCCACTTCTTACCCGGAGTCCCGAAATCAGCCCGTGGACTCGTCCTTAGCTTTTCCTTGGACTTTTCCTTTTGGAATCGATCGAAGGCTTCAGTCCGAGAAGGTGAAGCAGGCGGAGAACTCTAGGACTTTGGAAATGCCTGGGCCCTCGGAGTCCAACAGAAGAATTGCAGATTACGTGACTTGTGAGAGCACAAAAGCCAGTTCTCCCCTTGTGATTGAAGAGGACGTGCGCGTCAAAGTGGAAAGGTTAAGCGATGAGGAGGTTCACGAGGAAGTATCGCAGCCCGTCAGCGCATCCCAGAGCTCCCTGAGCGATCAACAGACAGTCCCAGGAAGCGAGCAAGTGCAGGAAGATCTCCTGATCAGCCCACAGTCTTCCTCTATAGGTACGACCATTTCTGGGGTTAAATACATGTATGGACAGGTCTGTGTGCACGTGTGATTTTACTGGAGGAAGTCTGCCTCGTGTTTTTTCACGATTTGCTTTTGTGAAAATGCAGTTTGTTCCCTTTTTCATGAAATGTTACATATAAACCCCTGGTGGGGGGACGGGACTTGGAGCTCTTTAAATAACTTTGCAGAAAACAGCTGGGAAAGGTAAGCCTGTTGATAGACCTCCTTATCCAGAAGAGACAGATAACCCCTCTTTACCTCTGGTTTCTTGGCTGGGGAAAATAATTCTGTTTCCAGTAGTGTCAAGAGGCATGATCTCAGCCGAGCTGCAACACCAAATCCAAAAGGCTTGTGTCTGTAGCCACAGAGGGGTAGAATGGTACTCTGCATCAGACATAAAATCTTGTTTAATCATGACAGAGAGCCTTTGTAAGAAGATTTGCAAAATAAGTGGTGGAACACTGTCGTCTTAATGCCCCAGACGAAAACAAAACCACACAGTCATAATATTGAGAATCTTTCCATTTCTGTGGGATTTGGTTCTCAAGTTGCTTTTTCGAATACTGCCAGTTGCTGAGAGAAAGCTTTTTTCCATGAAAGACAATTTGAAGCCGGTTTTGGGTTCTTCTCACAGGCTGTTGTTTATTAATAGCTAATACTTAAAGGTTACTGTAACAATCCTTTTTTTCCTCTCTGCGCAGAATGCATTGAATGGCTTTTAGTAAGTCAGAAGACAGAGGTTTTGCAGTATTTCTGGTTTAATTACCAAATTTTTGCCCAAGTCAGCTATTTTGCTTTCATTTAAGTGGCTTGACCTGCACTCAGTAGAGTTTGTTTACTGAAAGATTTTTAATAAAGCCAGTTTTGTTTGAAGACCAGAAGAATGGCAGTTGTACTGGTCTGCTTCATTGAAATAATGTATACATGAAAGGCTGCTCCAGTTAGTTAAATAAATAAACTACCACAAAGTAAATAAACATAGCTTAGTAGCCTGCATTATTTGTTGTGTTTGGTCAGCGTAACACTGTGCTTTCTCTGAAGAAAGTGATCAGTCTGACCATTCCAGGGTTGCAATATATCATCGGTGTTGTTGAACTACTCCAGTAATACTCACTAAAAAGAAACGAAAACCTTTTCCACTTATCCCATCCTTCAAGACTTTACGTTGTTGCTTTTGTTTGGCGGTTTGTGTAGCTCATGTGTGTTGATATTTAGATCGGTAATGCTTTTTCCAAATGAAAGTGTTTTATTTACTGGAGACAAGGCTGTTTACCTTTTCTGAGAAGCAGACTTAGTATCAGTTTAAGTATAAATCTTTAAATGCAGTTTGCCAAAATAGCGTATAGATTAAAAACTGAAAGAAACAATTTGTTTGCTGGTTAGTCTCCAGGAAAAGTGGTCCTGTTCAGAAACAGGTTTAGTTTGACTCAGTTTTTAACTCATTGTGGCAAGAACTTCGGAAAGGCCTTGCCGGTGCCGTGTGACAAGAGATGCAAATTATTTCATCAATATAAATGTACTACCAGAGACAAAAAGGAACAAGTAGAAATAATTAGGGAAAGTTAAAAATAGTGTATCAGGTGAAAGGAGGGCGTTTTACCAACTATAAATGTCATACCCAAGCAGCTTAATAGAACCAGCTGGGTGTAAACTCTGGGTTACAGATGAGTAGCAGACGATCTACAGAAGTTTTCAAAGGACGTCTCTTGGAGTGAAAAATATCAGAAAAATTGCGTGCTCAAAAGTGGCTTGAATGAGCTGGGACACGAGAACGTGAGACTAAGACTCAATAGCAGAGAGAGAGGTGCTGCTGAATGCTATAAAATCTCCTTTTCTAAGAGAGTCTTTGTGCTAAACAAAAAATACCTTGAAGCATACGCCAGTAGCCAGGCACCTTACTGAATTCTGCTCTCGCTTTAGCCAGTTCCCTGAAATGATTTCTGTCGACAGGTGACTTTGCACATCCGCCTTCAAAAGCTGTCTGTTTGGAAGCCACGTGGTGTTTTGGGGAAAGTTTTCCATTCTCTGTTTCCCATTCTAGGTTTTGTACCACTGAGGTCATGCACTGACCGTTTGTACGGCATGGGGCAGAGGAGCTTCGGCTTCAGTGATTATAATGTTTAAAGTTCAGTGTCTCTTATTGAGGATATTAGTACAGTGTGTTCTGCCTTAAAATGGCTATGGAGAGAAAAAAAAAAATGTGCTATCCCCAAAACTTCAAAGTACAAATCTGTTCCTTGTCCTTGAATATGTTTGGATTAGTATTTAGTGGTCTTTGCTTAACATTAATAACTGTCCTTGCCGTAGTTTCTGTTCAGATTTTGCTATGAAGAGAAACAGTGCTCTCAGGTTTTAGCACAGTTTACATGTACCTGATGTATGAGAAGGCACACTGTGTAGCCAGAAAGCACTTCTTGCCTCCCAAAGATGTATTTCTTCATGCAGTAATATAAGAACAGTAAATGGAGGCAGCAATATATGGTAAAGTAGAGCTTGCTCTTCCCTGAACGTATTTTCCTCGTATAATTGCATATATTTATCTCAGTGTTTTATAGCTCATTTATAAAAACATTCCTGCCTCTCTTTCTGATATTGCAAAAAGCTCTTACTCACTCTTTGGGCAATTTCAAGAGTGGTTCATTTGCAATTTACTACTTTTGGAACCACTTTATAATATGGAAGGAGACGTGAAGCAGGGCCTTGATAAATAAGTCATTATGGTTACAACAACAGCGATGTCTGAGAAGATGTTTTCATAACTCATTAACACTGTTTCCATTTGAGAGGTGAAGGCATAAAATTAAACCTAAGAGCAATTTGGCTGATTTTTCAGTAGACTTTTGGGTAAGTATTTCATGAGAAAGAAGTACAAATCCAAACGAGATTGACTTTCGGAAATGTATGGATTGCATAGTTGCTGAATTTCCCAGACACATTTTGTCAGCTTGTAAAAAAATGAAAAATTTTGATTCTACTAGTGTTATTTTGAAACTGCTGGAGATGCAAGTTTCCTCCCGTCACTGGCCCCGTAACGTGAATTTTTCACGTCAGTAAGTTTTTGTAGAACACACTGTCCTTTATAGGGACAGCTTTTTTTGGAGACCGTGCTCTCGTTCTTTTTGACAAAACGAGCACATTTGCTGCTTCTCTTTCCGTGTCTTTGTTCCTTGACTTTGGTTTTCCATTTTGTCTGACACTTGTCGTTGTAGCCTTAATGATACTGGGTTTTCCTCGGGTGCTTTAGAGAAGAAATTTGGCGGAGCTCAGTGATTCATTTTTGTCATCTCTATAAGGAGGTGATAAGGAGAAAAGGAGGAGTGCGAGGAGATGCAGTCTGCTCTCCGCGCTCAGCGTAAAGGGGGAACAAAACATGGTTTATCTAAACGGTCACAGGTAACCAAACCAGAGGAGTTTTTTTTATCAAGGTGTGGGTACCAGTTCTTAGAACTGTTTTATTGCCATACTGCCAACTTCCCTCACTGTTACGGTCACATCAGGCCAAAATAAGGTTTCTTAATGCGCCTAAACAAGGACTGAACACCAAAATCCAAGTGGTGAGGGGGGAGGCCCATCTGAGCGAGTCAGACACATGGGGTGAATGAAGTCGTCGCTGTGCTTTGGTGCTGCATTTACCTTAGATTCTGTTTCCGAAGCCGGCTTGAGCTACATTTGCTTGAATGCTGGTGTGCTGAACAAAGCTCCAGAACGGTTTTGTGCATACACTTCTCTTACAAACAGATGTTTGGTCTCTTTTGTGTTGCATTTCGGATTTCTCAGAGGACTCTTCCTGTCTCAGCATCTTACCAATACATGAAGGCATTATCACTGAATATATATATATAAATATATATATATGGAAGATTTGGAACACAAAAGCATTGTAGTGTAGCA
>Ga0181612_141761_pt1 | contig 15972 bp, 8 predicted proteins | sample HoacroProtozoa21_FD_119630 | JGI IMG/M metagenome (GOLD analysis project Ga0181612, IMG submission 119630) | Hoatzin crop microbial communities from Cojedes, Venezuel. Combined Assembly of Gp0051906, Gp0051904, Gp0051908
GACTTAGAATTGACTTGAAGTTCTGACAGAATACCTTTTGAAAAGGGAAAGGTTTTCTTTGTAATCTTCATCCTGACTAAAACTGTTAAAACTTGTATACCCTTTACAAGACGATAAACTCTACACGTATCTTTTTATGCAGGAACTTTCCAAGGTTCTTTTCCTCCATGTTTCAGCTGCCTTGATTTCATGAGCTTCAAAGTTAAAAAAGTCCATGTCCAATGTTTTATACGTTAGCTCTCAAAATTTTTCAGATTGTACTATTGTAGTACAAATTGACAAACAAGTATAGGAGCTTTACTTTTTTCAAGTGCTTAGTGGCTCACTCCCAAAATTACATATATGTATTTAGTCTTTTGAGTATTCTTTACGACTAATATGTGTTAGGACTTTTGAGTATTCCTTATTCCCATGAGTAGTCTCTTATGTGGAACTGGTCTTTCTCTCTCTCTTCTGCTTTCTACAGAACTTTAACTACTCTTTCCTGGAAGCTTTCCATTCCATATGCTGACATAGCACTCCCAATTCCTACTCCACCTTTGTGCGTATGTGTTTGCAAATTTAAATATGCTCCATCTGTTGGGACTTTTTAAATTCTAAAATTGAGTTAATTTATTTTTTATTGCACAGTTTTGAAACAATACTTAAAGGACTAGTTTTCTCCTAGTTTTAGTACTGATTTTAACTTCTATTCTCCTTCCTCCTGATTGTAAGATAACCAGATAACCAAGCACACATCAGCTGAGATATGAAAGTTTGTGCTGTAATGTACTTTTCAGAATGGCCAGGGATTCTATTTGCTGCTTACCTGAAGTGCATGATTTCCAATATTACACTAGAAACTGCTTTTAAAAATATAGTGGTAAAAGGAAAAAGTGGTTAAACTAATAAATTTTCTATGTGCTGATGATGTGTTGAATAATTCTAACATGTATAATATTAAAATTTTATCAATAAATCACAAAAAGGACATATTGTACACAGAAATCAATTTACCTTGCAACTATCTACAACACTAGCTTGTAATTCATTTTTCCTACTTTTAAACCTAATTTTATTTCTTTGCAGGAGTGCAGAAGAAGAAAACCCTAAGCATTTTTCTGCATCCTGCAAACGGAAAACAGGCAACAGGACAAGTAACAAAAAAAGATAAAGAAACAGGAAAGAAAATTAACATCTGTGTCTTCAGTAAATAAGTAACATGGAGCCACATATGTGCTCCTTCACTGACTGGGTGTTTTGTTCCCATGGGGGTACAATTTATTTGAAGGAAATGAGAAATTCTTGCATAGTTTTTTTTACAAAAAAGAAAAGGACTACAATCATGGCTTTTAGGGTCTTCCTTATCCAAGGTTCTTAGTCAAAAAATGGCAAACACCAGAGGCTTCAGACAAAGATACTTGAAAAGCTGTAATAGGCCAAACACAGGCAGCCTTCCCACATGGAAACTTCCTAGTCAACCCTGAGTTGCATGCCAGCCAGTTTTATCCATGTTTCTTCTTTAATTTCTTTCCTTACGTGTGTTTACGTATACCTATATGCAATCATATCATATTATGTATTAAGTATTATGTATTACGTATAACATTGCATATTATATATTAAATATTATGTGTTAAAATGTTTATTATGTGTCGTAGATGATATTATACAAATAAATGTCTTCTTTAAATAAAAACTTGAGATGGTTGTTGTTGAGCTCATGGACACAAAGTCATCTTTTGGGAATGAGATATGCAGACTAATTATGCACGATATATACATACTTTTAATAAATTTCAGAGTGCTACTGTTGTAGGAGTCAAGTCATAGTTTGTGATACCTGTCTGTATAACCTACAAATACTGCCTGTGACTATCAGTTCTCACAGAGATCTTAAAATGACAACACCTTGTGGATGCAGAGCCTTCTACCTCCTTTGTCGATTCCCTGCCCCCTCCACTTTTTCATGTTGGACTGAGGTTAGGAGCAGGGGAAGCATGGACTTAATATCTGAGAATCATTAAACAGAGACAGTCCTTCATTCAAAGGAAAGCATCTAATAAAATAAGTTTTCTCCTAATGAGAACAACTGGGTTGTCAGGGAAGTGGTTGTCCTGGCAACCTCATTAACTCATAAGCATCTCTGGCCACCTGGAAGAAAACAAATTAGTGAGGTAACTATGGCAAATGCTATAACAAGGCAGGGGCCCGGCTATCCCCGACTTGCAGGTCAGGTTGAGATGGAGGGAGCTAAGAAAGGGTAGCTTTTTTGGATTAGCAATTGAGTTGTCTTGAGGGAGGCTGAGGTAGTGCTGGGTGATGCATGCGGAAAGCCCTGTCTATGGCAAAAGAGGGCTTAGCATCTCTGTGCAAAAACAGCTTCCATCCCTGCTACAGTCTCAAGAGCCATTACCAGCACCGGAAGGTGTTCAGTGTCAGTTGTATCAAGCTCATACCACAGTGAGACCCTGAATGCACTGAGCTGGGAATGACTTTTCTTTATGGGGATGGGAGGTGAGGTCTCTGGAACCCAGAAAGTTGAGGCAGCTTCATTAAATATTACTCCTAATCACAATTAGGGAACAGGATAGCAACCTGTTGAGAGACTATTCAGTTGACTTAAACTCTTCTCCCGTAGAATATTTAGTTAAGAAGTAAAATACCTATATTTCTGTATCTTTAATCATCTCTACCCTTTGAAATTATATGTTTTCCCTAACTTCAGCCATCTGAAATGTGTCTGTCTAATCTAAATCGCTTGTAGGTTGGGGCGATTCAATTTCCAGAGGTCGCTAATTTTCTTTATTATCTGTAGAGACAGCATAGTCAATTGTCCCTTTATTGAAAGGCAAAAGCTTCATGGGATAAATCCCAGACCTCTGAGATTCACCACTGGAAAATTCATCCCTAGATATTGCCACTTGAATAATATTAAAGTAAGCATTAAGGATATCCTGCATCTAGCTCCTAAAGTAACCTCTAATTCTATTGATGAAATTGTCTTTCCTATGAAGTGCAAATAGTTAAAGCTCTGCTGTAAGCGTTTTATTCTTCTGAACATTGAGATGCTGTACAATATTTATAGCTAAGTTTCCAGTTGCAGTTGTAAACACCAGAAGGTGGGAAGATTTGAAGCCTAAATATAGGTTGCTGAGCCTGGTCAGATGTTGTATTTCAGATGACAATGAGGACATTTGCGTATAAACTGTGCCATCAACATCTCATTTCAGTAGGTTAAAAACCTTGCTGTAATTGTTATTTTGTTGTTTCTTGCCTGCCCGTTTTGTACAGTATGCTTTAAGATCTGAAGTAGGACAGAATGGGAAACTCCCAAATACTGCAAGAAACAGAATGTTGTGCATTAGAATTGCTACTAAAAACAATAGCAACAAATACAGGTGTTACATTTTCCCCTCTCTTCCCATTTCCACAAGAAATCTTCAGAGAGTTGCAAACTACTTTTCCTTTCCTTTCTTTTTTTTTTTTTCTTTTTTTTTTTTTCTTTTTTTTTTTCCATCCAACCGTTATCTGAAAATGCTTTAAGAGGCTTGTTGCTTTTAGGTCAGCTGACACTTTCCAGTTCAGAAGATGGCATCCTGTTCTTGTAGTGTTATTTGTACTATGGCAGTTGCTCTTTGTAAAGGTTTGGACAGCTCTGAGTTTTGAAATATAACACAGACTGAGACATGAGTTCCCCAAATATACTGAGGTGAGATATGTGAAACAAACTATATAATGAAAGTATTTCAAGCTGAAGTAAAATATTTCAAGAGTCAAGCTATTGAAAATTAAAGACTATGCAGGAAGTGCTTGCTTTTCACAGTGTGGGGGGTGGTGTGAAGGGGGTGGGATGGGACATAAAGGAGCCATTTTGTGCCAAAGAAAAATTTGAGTGATTTTCTTTCATTCGTCTGGAGAACAATAACTTCTGGTGAAAATACTGACTACAGGAAAAGGAGAGGGGACAAAAGAGATTGCCTTCATAATCTTTTCAATCCCAAGAACTATCATCAAACAAATATCTATCATATTGCATCCTTTTCCTCATGTCGTTGGAAGAAACACATCTGCTGGAGTGTTTGAAATTACTGTTTGCCTCCATGTTTTGCTGTTCCATGCAGAACCAAATTTTAGCAAAATCCTACAGAGAGCAGAAACTACTTTAGCCATTATGCAATTAATGAATACTTGAATACTACAATATCTTTTCAGTGCTTTTTTTTTGTCTGACCCCTGTGATTGAGTTCCTGTCTCTCCAAGAGCCTAGTCCTATTATCTTATTTTCTTCCTCTGTTATGTTGACAGAACCTTTTGTCCAAACCTAGTCTGATCCAGAATATTTCACAAGTGATAAGCAAAATTTCATTGAACCTCAGTAACTTTTGAATCAGACAGTAAGAGCTGGGCTTATTCTTGTTACAGCTCCTGTACTTACTGAACAATAAGTAAAAGAAATTTTATTCCCTTGGACATAAATGATATTATACTCCTTTCACTGACATATTTCACAAACAAGAATGATCTCTGTTTCTCTTCTTATCCTATCTGAAAGATAGGATCCTGTATCCTATCCTGTATCCTATCCTGTACAGATAGGATACAGGATCCTATGTGATCCCCAGATAGGATCCTGTATCCTATCTGTACAGGATACAAAGTTCCCTGTACTTTTATCTGAAGTACATATATGTCATGCTTCCCTGACATATATGTACTTCAGATAAAATTTAGCAAAAAAAAAAAAGATTAAAAATTCCTTTTTTTTCCTTCCCCCTACCACTGCCCTGTTATCAAGTGTTTCAATGATCCTTTCAGACTGTCCAAAATCGAACTTGCCTGTTTCGACTGTTCAGTTTGCAGGAGGAAAGGGATAAATCCAATGCAGCTCATAAACTATCTGAGCCCTCCAGCAAATGTCAGCATTCTGCAAGACAAACTTGCATCAGAACAGACGCCTTAATTTACAACTAGGTTTTTATATTCCACAAATAATTTATTAAGATACAGAACATTCATCCACCGGGATTTGGAAATAAGCTCGTATCCTGTACAGATTGCACATTTCAGCTTCAAAGTGGAAACAAAGGAGTCACCAAATATTATTAACACAGCTGCTGTGTTGTAATAGATGCTGAGGGTGGTTTCCAGCTGAGATAGTCTCAGCGTGGTGCCTACTGGCATAGCCACAAGAAGGAACTTCACAACTTTTGTTGTGAAGTCACTTGGGAGGTTTCTCCTCAGGGGACGGAGTGAGGGAAGCTCTATTTCTCAGCTCATCAGCTGCACCATACAACTGTCCTTCCTCATTAGTCTCCATTCTTCACACTGATGTTACAGAAACTGATACGTTCTATCTACCAAATATTTCATCCAAACTCTCCACTGGATTTACGCAGTACAAAGGTTTGCAAGCACTTCTAGTTTGTGAACACTCAACTAATACAATACCTTTTGATAAGTGGGGAGAACAATAGGACTGAAACAGTTACTTCTTTAATAGTACATGTTTTACACATAATTGAACAAGGGTTTCCAGCATTAAACATCCCTTATATTGTTTCCACTCTGTTCTATACTTATTTGCTCATGATTCATTTAAGATTGTGTTAAAAAAAAAAAGACATGGGAGATTTGAATTGTAAATTAAAGAAAAGTGCACAGATGTGCTGCTTACTATTCTCTTGTCTGAACTTTGAACTACAATATTCTTCAAATGGAAACAACTAAATAACAGCACAGAATAATAATTCCATACAAAGCTCATGCATTTATTAACAATCAAATCCTACTACAAAAAAATGAGTGCTCTATCATCTGAAGAGGAAAAACTAAATATACATTCAGTCAGCTGCTAAACTAACATCTTACCTTATGCTTGCATTCAAAGGTCTTGAGACATGCTGTGTCTTTTTTTTTCACATCGCGTAACTACCAAGAAGACAGTTATCCACTATTTTAAAGGAGAGAATAGTGCATTCCATGTATTAAGAGAATCTAAATCTCCATGTTATTACAGAAAAAAAAGTGACTACACACGCTTTAAAATCAACAATAAGGCACATGACGTGAATTTTAGAAATGTGTTGAAAAAGATATTTTTTTCTGTAACACAACAATGTATTTGATGTACCAAACAATTTAAAGGCAATTAGAATAAACAGTGTACTATTCTATCCAGTGGTTCATGAACACCAGAGATAGTAAGAACAGTACTCAGGCAGGGTCTCTATATAGGGACGACTTCAAATCAAATACGGTTTTATTTGTACCCTGTACAAATCATAATTTTAAATAATTCCAGATTCCATAGAAATATATGCTGGAAAATCAGGTAAGAATACTTTTATGTGGGGAAATATAATGATTTTTTAAAAATTACAATTAGAAATGATTAAGCAAATATATAGTTGTACACCATACTTCTAAAAGAGTATAAAAAGGTCATATTGATGTCAAATAATGGGAAAGTATTACTGAATGCAATTCTAAATATAACATAGCAGAAACTCAGTTATATGCTGAAACTTTACCTATATATCAGAAAAAGGAAATCATAACTCTTTTCAAGAAAGAGGATAGACATTTAATTGAGACTGCATGGATGCTGGATGGGTAGATAATTTATTTTATAATAATGGGTTGATTTTCCTGTTGGAGAGGGGAGATAACTAGTATTTGTACTTTAATGAAGGCTAAACCCACATTACCTCTGCAATTTTTGCCACTGGAACTGTACAAACATCCGTATAAGATTTAGGAGGAAAGGAGCTGAGGTTTCACATCTTCAGCTGTTTAGTGTCTGTTACAGTGTCTGTTACACATTCCATCTGTGTGTGGGCAAGGAAAAATATGGGTGTCTTACCACTACTGACTGTGGGACTTCCACTGTATTTAGCTTAAACTGCAGCAGTTCACATCCTCAGTTTTGAAAGTCCCTCTGCAGATCCTAAAGATGATAGTTCTACTTTTATGAGTATTTCATTAGATTTAATGATGTCTAGACCAAGTTCTTGGAAAGGAAAAATTTTATTGTGAAGCTATGACGTTGTATCCTTCCATTAGTCCGAAACTGGACGCTTGTAAAGGCTTGTTCTGCATGGCACTTTTTGAGCCTTCTGAAGTTCCGGAACAAATCTCCAGACGGTCATGTTAAAGTGTGATTCTTCTGCACAGCATTCTCTCAAAAATAATGTACTATTAGTAAACCTTCAGCAAAAACTTTGCTGGAAGACATTTTGTTTTTCTCTATAGGAACACCCAGTTCATTAGCTATTCTTCTTAGTTGTCTTCCCCTAATAAATCAGCTGCGCAGATAAGGAGATCCTCCACTAAACTATGGAGATGAATGTTAAAATGTGAGCACCAAGGGTTTCCAGCATCTCAAAGGCAAACAAAGTAGGGAAAGACAGTGAAGGTTATGGGGTGGGAAGGAGATTTGGAAGATGCAGTGCTGCAAGTGCCTACTGCGGTTATGAGATTTACTAGGTGTTTTGTTTCTCATGAATATGAAATTATGTCCTCTGTTACAAGCACAGGCATGTCCTTACTAAGGAGACCCATCGGTGAGTTATAAATGATGAAATATGACCTAGAAAATGGCGAGAGTTCAAAACAGAGAACAAATACAGTTAAAGGCAATATGGGCAATTCAGATTCAGTTCCTTATTTTGACCTTAGGCTATGTTTGGAGAAGCTAATATGGGCACCTGTTTTGGTCTTCACAATGCCTGAAGACAACAAGAGTTAAACCTGATAGCACACCCTGATCACACCTAGATGGTTTATTTCAGAAGTCTAAATTAGTTTTGGCAGTACCTGAAATGTAGATGCCTGGCACCAACAGAGTGCTTCTAAGGGTGTAAATTCGATGCACAGGCTCTTGGTATCATGAGCAGAGAATGAATGTTCAGTGCCTCTAAAGAGTGATTCTTTGTGTACTAGTGAAATGCATCCCTTTTCGTTATATGGGTAGAAGCCTAAGCATTCCTGTTGTTTGACCGAGTTTTCCTAAGCTGACCCACCAAAAAAAAATTGCTGGGAGGAGCATTGGCACAGGGATAGGGAAAGAGATTACTAGTTTGGAGTTGCAAAGGAATACTTTCAGGATTCATATTAGATGCAATTGTTCAGGCAAGTGGCAGAGTGGTTATGACTTACACTGCAACAGCCTAATGGTTAAGGCTTCTGTGAAGATATGAAATACCTGAATTCCTGCTAGGAGGCAGGGAGAATCACAGATGATCAGCTTCCTTTTTCCAGGAAAATACCTTTGCCATAGGTCAGGCTGGGAAGAAGCAACTCTCTCAGCTTCTCAAATAGCTGGATAGGACTTTGTCTGTCTAAAGCACAATGCAGCATAATTACACAGAGTGCTGTAAATACATGGAATTAAATGGGAGATTTTCGTGTTTGGTTTGTAACAGGAAGTGTCAGTCACCTCTTCCCTAAAATTTTCTTTCACACACATTAAATTGCCTTTCTAAAAGACTCAAAAGCAGGATATGGGAAGCAGGGTGGGTATGAAAATGAGCAGTGCTTTCAGCAGAAATTTCTCTGCTAAGTAACGGAGAGTTTCCTTTGCCGTTGCTCAGACTGTAGGGGCTATGTCGTTAGGGATCTTCTGGGCTATCAGTCCAATGACAGTTACCAGTGGTTATTTTATTTGTGTGCATGTTCATTTTGTATCTACCATTCCATAAGAATATTAAATATATCATCACACACAATCAAGATTGAAAATATTTCACTCTGAAGTTTCCTTAGGAAGCTGTCTTTCAGAAAAAGAGCGTTTTCTGCTGGTTTGTGGTTCCGACTACTTTTTTAATTTGCAGAAAAGTAGCATGTTCTAATTTGGTCTGTGAATATCCAGGGTTCAAAACCAGCCTTCTAATTAAGACATTTCCTGTTGTACTTACAAAACAAAAATCATGAAAGAAAAAAGTAGTGGTGTTTGTTGGAGGGGGTGTGTATAAGGGGAAAATATCCCAATACAAAGAGTCTGGTTTTGCAAAGATTTTTTGTTCTTTTCTCTGTGTTTTTTTTTTTTTATATATCTATTATTTTTTTTTAGGGAACCTGCTGTTGTCTTTGTGGAATGTGCTTAGCAGCTCTGTTTACCTCAAAAGTAATCACTTCTTGATTCACTAGTAAATAGAATATCTTAGGACATTAATTATATGGGAGAGAAGTCTGTGTGAAGGGCTGTTACAATTCATTACTGTACAAGAACTATTCAGAGAAGAGAGAGAATGTAAGGATAGAGATAATTGTTATTGCCTCAGCTTCTTATGGTATTGGGATAGATGGATTGGAAACGGGTTATCTCTCTCCCTTGTAATAAAGTGAGTACATACACAAAGCACAGAGGAAAGTTAAAGTGTAGCCAAACAACATTACATCAGTGGAGCTGCAGACTGCCTGCTGGGAACGCAGAAGAGTAAGGCAATTGCAGGTGTGATACTGTGCTCATGGAATAACCTGTTAGCAGCTGGTTTTCTCCAAAAGTGTGAAAATACTTCTCACAATTCAGCAACTGGAGAATAAAACTGAAGGAAGATATTCCAAAATTCAGGTGGCTATTAAACATGTCTGCTTTTTTTTTTTATTTATTGTGCAATACTTTACCTCTCCCTTCATTCATGTGCCCAGGTGTAAGGAATGGGATATTACTTGCCTCTTCATAAATGGGTGTGCATGGCTGAATTAATATGTGCCTGCAACTTTGTTTTTTTCAGTGTTCAGCACTGAAAGATCAATATTTATCACCCTGTGTAAAGCCTTTAAACAAAAGGATTTCAACTATCAGCAAATCTCTGTTATGTAGACCACCTCTTCTAGACAGATTGAATAGTAAAATAAAAACACTTTTCACATGCAATTTACTCATACAATGCTTGTGGTTCATATTGGGGTGTGTGTGAACAAGTAACTATGAAAGAAAGAAGTGAGCTCATGTTTGATATAGTTTCTTAATAGATTTGTATGAACATTTTTGATAGAAATTATTGTGAGTAAAAAGAAAACAACAAAAGCTTCTTCCTTCTCCGCTTTCTCAATCGCAAGCAAAACTGAGTTGAAAACTGCTAGGGCACAAGGGAAGCTGCAGCTTGAAATAAGTTTTTCAATTCCAAAATGGAAAATTTCAATTCCAAAATGGAAAATTTCACCTTTTCTCTTTCCTTTACAGTTCTGGAAGAAAGAAACATACATTAAAACAGAATCTTTTTCATGACAGAAAAGATGTTATTATCTAAAGTACGGATAGCTATGCCTGTATATTCACTATCTGTGTAAGCACTTCCGTGCATGCTGTATTTCTTGACTTGTTTTGGACTCTAGCACTTGGGCTGAAGATTGCTAAAGCATTTGCAGATGTCTCTTTAGAAGATAAACGTACTTCCCCACTCAATGTGTCTTACCTTATTCTGATTAATTTGCAGATCAGGATGAAACATACTCCAATTACCAGGTACAATAAGCTTTTTTGTTTGTTTGCTTAGTGTGATAATAATAATACAAAGATGTGTTCCACATTGTAAAATTCTCATTTGTAAACCCATTCATATTTAAAGAATGGTGTTTCATTCCAAAGCTGATAAATAATTTTCGCTTGGGTCCTACCCTCCCATTTAGGCCAATGTTTAGAACATGTTTCTACACTGAAGTATTCCCACTAGAAAACTGGCAAGTCTAGAAGTGTGCAATTCATTTCAGTTTAACTAGGCCATAACAATGCCCTCAAGTGGATACATATCTGTAATCTCTAGCTGTTCTTCAGAGCATGGCATTTTCAAAGTGAGAGCTGAATTCTCTAAGTTGTCTAGCATAGTTTCAGCATGACATTCTTTAACCACTTTTTCAGGGGAAGAGGATCACATCAAATATTTTGTCCTGTGGCCGTGAAACATTCTGTGAACATCCTGTAGCACACTCTAAAGAAGCCAAACCACTCAGAGACCAGCTGAAATTGTTTAGGTGGTTTTGTGCACTTCTGTGAGAGGAACAGAACAGTAGATATGGATCCAACTTGTCTTGGGCAATATCAAAGCTGAAAAATGTCATCTCTCTGTTAAGAGCAATGACAGAAACTGGTGTTTCAGCCTTGAGTGGAGATGATAGATGGCAATGTCTCATGGGTATAGAACTTGTATTAGATGTGAATATTCGGATAATATAATATATTTTAGAAGCACCTGTGAGTGTTCCTAGTGAAGCCTTTCCAGTACTCTGGGCAACACAAACATGATGCTAAAGGGTTTGCTGGGTGTTTGAATATGTGGTGAATTCAGAGTCACTGTATTTAGGGAATGAGGTCTCAGAAGAGGCTCAGATGCAAAATAGCTCCCATCCAGTGAATCTCTCTTGGCTAAAGCTCATTATCTTTTCTTGTTTATGTAGAAATTGACATAATCTATTTGATGTTTTCAATTTCTCTCTGCCCTTTATGACTGTGCCTTTGCTCTCTTTGCCTGTTATTGCCTGTACTCATAAAGTATTAGGTCTGTGGACTCTTTATTCAGATTTTGAGTTCATTCTACTGATATTGTCCTCTTCTCCTTCCTTGTTTTATAATCCTATTTCCTCTTGACAGTAAAATGGGCTGCCTAAGACTTTTCTCACATTTTCATAGCTCATTTTGACCTAAATTTTTGCCACTTAACCATTTCTTTCCCCCCATGACTTTTTGCAAATTGCCTAATAGAAAACTTGGAGTATTTTCTTTTCCAAGTGAGCATCTATAAATCTTATTCTCATCTCTTCAGATAAGGCTGAATCTAATGCAAAATTTTTTGACTTTTCATAGAGTTTTAATGATTTGTCTAGGTAACCAGCATATGATTGTCTTCTGAAAGGCCTAAAAATGCCCCAGTGCATTGCAACTTCCTGCAGTGCTGAATGAACCAGGTGCATCCCCATGTTTCAGAGGTTTCAAAGAAAATGGTTGATGGTAACACAGCAGGAGTGGCAAAGGGACTGTGAACCCTTTTATAAATACTGAGGCAACAACACAGACAAACAATTGAAGCACTGACAGTGTTGGACAGAAAAATATTCTTTAACAGATCCTGAGTCATCTGTTGTTTCTTCATGTTTTGTATTACGGCCCCCTGCACCCTATGTACCAACTACAAGATGACCCCATCACAGAGATGGAAGGCAGAGTTTAAGGGCCGTTGAACACTATGATTTTTCCTACTGTATCACGATTACAGAAAACCTATGACGAATAACATGATGTTGGTTTGCAGAGAAAATTCACAGTAATTGTGTGCTAGCCACACTTCTTGCTGTCATTGTCTGTTGGTGCTTACGGTTTAGCAGCCTTTTTGGTTTGTGCTGCTCATTTGTGTACAGCAAGGGCCAGACTTCCTGACCGAAGGTTCCTACCATGCACCAATGTACTTTATTCTCCTTTGCATTGCAGTAGACAAGGGGCCCAAAACAAATCCACAGGCACGAGCCTCCTTGCATGCCTGGAAACTTAATATCCAGAACCAAATATGAAATTCATGGTTGACTGACCATGCAATGAATTAAACCTCTGTATCTAAATGTGATAGATACTATCTCAGACAAGAGACTGAGGTCTGAACAAGGAACTTCCAGTTCCCAATAAAATCACAAGATGTTGCAGCATAAGAAAAAAAACCCTTGGTTTTTTTGCTGTATTGTGCCTTGTAACATACCGCTGAGTGGCAGACACCTCCAAAATTAAACCCTAGTAGCTCAGGTTTATCTGTGTTTCATCTTAATTTCACAAGCATTTTAACTTGTGTATCATCTAAAAATCATACTAGATTGTAAGGCAGAAAATATTGCAGAACTTTTCACTTCAGAAAATCACTGTTAAGAGTCTTAACTACGGCTGGATATGAGAGAAGATTCTCCAGTTCTCCCCGTAGAGTGGCCAGGCACTTGTGTAAATCGTTGAAGGTGGCTGGCATGAAAATTAGGATTTTCAGATTTTTAAATAGCTACATATTCTGAATGAAGAGCCTAGGAACCTCTGGATCAATGATGCAAAATGAAAGAGAGAAGTAAAACTATTTTGTGAGAAGTAAAAAATTTATAAGAACAAAAAATAGTATTATTATGATCCAGTTTAACAAATGAATTTCCCTTACTAACTTGTATAGTAAATACTTCCCTGGTGGATGAATTATGGCATATGCTTCATAGGGTGGAGGGAAATGAAATCTTGATGAAATGACATTAAGTTTCAGGAGTTCATTATTACTCAAAGCTATTCTAGTCTTAGTGTTATGAATGTGCTTTATAGTGGGGAAGTCTTCCAGCCCTTGAAACTTGCTATGGTATGTTTTCTAACTCACAGCAGCCTTTGTGAGAAATTTTCCGTATATATTGACTATAATCAAATCACCTCTGAGCCTTCTCTTTAATAAGCTAGATAGACAGAACTGCTAGTAAGCCAAGTTTAGAAGGCATAACTTATCCTTTTAGCTCTTTTTCTGAACTTTATCTAATTTTCTTTCCATCTGTGTAGCAGCAATAATAATGCTTTCCCTATCTTATAAGACTAGGCCCTATTAATTTCTCCTAATTTTTAATCTCTACAATTATGCTCAAACAGAAATATCTAATAAGTATATTGTTATTGACAAGCATTTAAAAAAACAAATGTCACATTTGTAAGATTTAATTCAGTCAGATACTCATTTTCCCTCTTAGAGAAACCTGGGGCGGGTGACAAGGGAGAAGCTGTGAGGATGGCATTTGTGGTGAAAAACTGTTATCAGTGCCCTCTGGATGACAACCAAATGTGCCCCAGCAAGCATTGCTATTTGAGCAGTTAAACTGATACATCTCCTCCCATTCCAGTGCCATTTGTTGTGACTCAGCGAGCACTTTGGGGACTCTTTACAGCCAGCGTGCAGGTGTAGGACATTACACGAATGAAGTGAGGACAGTTTGCGTGATGATCGCAGCTGCAACAGTGACAGTCATTGACCCTGGTTGTTGAGAGTTATTTGCTTTTCGTTAATCGGTAAAGCAGTTCAGCTATTTATTTTTCTCCACTTTGAAATCCAGAGACATTAACACCAGCTTTGGAATGATTGCCAGAATAGGCCATTTTGCTTGTCTTTTCCACCTTCTCACTAGGATATTATTCTAAGTTAAATATATCTTTTGATGTGAGCCACATGGAAGGGGCGGTGTTGTGTCTCTGCTGCAGGAGTGAGCTAGCAACCAGCTGCAATCTGAAAGCTGCTGACAACCCAGCCTTCTGCCAGCACAGCTCTGTCAGTGCAGGAGTGTTAGAGATGCTGTTTTACTGGGAAAGGAGGAAAGGAAGGGAAATACACTTTTACCAGTACAAAGCATTTCAACCCTGGGGCTTCATCTTCTTACATTGCTGCAAGGACCAGTTACACGAGTAGGGCTATACCTGAATTTAGCCAGTCAAACATTATGCAAGGACAATAGCCCAGCTAGAGAGGGCATACTTAGAAAGTCACTAATTGAAACAGGTGCTTTTGATTTCTCTCAAAAGTTTGCTCCACTCCTGTGATGAAGGTGGCAATGATTAACCCCTTGTTAGGAAAGTCTAATAAGGTGCATTCTCTGGTGCATTCATGTTGCTTGTATCTCTGGGTTGGTCTGCAGAGCATTGAATGTATTGGAGCTTCAACAAAACTTCATTTATTTCTGTTCTTAAGAGCTCTGGTTTAACTTCCGGTGTCTAAAGAAGATTATTGTGAAAATCAATAAAAACATCCAAAACAAAAAAAACCCCACACTAAACAAAACAAAACAAAAAACCCAACCTATCTCTTTTACTGACACAGTGTTTAAGACAATGATTTTTCAGGAGCTTCAAAATGAAGTTAAGCTTGGCTGCCACTACTTATTTTTAAAAGAGAGGAGTCAATTGATAAATGGAAGAACTTCTATGTACACAGTAACTTTCTTCCTAGTATTCAAGTTATTCCACATAGTTTGGCAAGTTTTTTATCAAGATGAAAAATGAAAGAAAAAATGCAGAAATGTGAAATGGTTTGAATGAGTTTACACAACTAGTGACAGAGAAAGATCTTTCCGGATTTTGGAGTCCCAATGAGAACAGGCCATGATTTTTCTACAACAAGCATCTTCTTTCGCTGGAAACCACTAATATCTTAGATCAACACTTTTTTTTTTTTTTTTTAATCCCTGTATAATGGTGATTTTGTGAAATTTTGTCGGACTTAGGATACAACTGCTGGCCAGAAACAAGAAAGCAAGAAAGATACAAGGCAAATTTGCCATTTGCAATAGCACAGTGTGAAAACAGTCTCCCAAGCTAATGTATTCCAAGGGTCAATTTCTTCCTTTGCATCTCCTTCTTTTTTATTCTATATGCTCACACACACAAAAAAAGTCTTTCCAAAAGTAGAAATAAAAGAAAAAATCCTGAAATCTTCTTCTCCTCTGGTGAAATAGTGAGCTTGTTTTCCAAGCAGACATACAGAACTGCTGTCTGGTTAATAGAGAACAGGAGAAAAAGAGACTGGTACATAAGAAACCCTTTGCAAGTGCATCATCTAGAACTACTGGTTCTGAATTTTTGATAAAGAAGTAACACAAAACACAGTTCTCCTAAAATCTTACGCAAATCTTCTAAAAATCTTGGAAAAACAATATTAAATTTCTGGCCCTGCCATAGTTTCATGCACATCGTGTTTTCTGCTGAACTGATGTAATAAGAGTAAGAAAAGAACTTCACAGGAATGGTATTTCATATCTGCTCTTTTGTATCTTGCAATATCCTTTCTGATCAACTGTCCAATCTCTGGAGCATGTATTGATTTTCACAGCTGAAATACAATGTCTCAGCATGCTAACCCCCATTCACACATTCTTCCCTATTCCAACACTTTCTGCCTGTCTTATAATTATAAAATGTTAAAGGAACAGCTGAACATTTTCTTTTAAGTGAAGACATTTATTAAAAAAAAAAAAAATTACAAAACAAAACACAGAAACACCCCA
>Ga0181612_159323_pt1 | contig 15972 bp, 10 predicted proteins | sample HoacroProtozoa21_FD_119630 | JGI IMG/M metagenome (GOLD analysis project Ga0181612, IMG submission 119630) | Hoatzin crop microbial communities from Cojedes, Venezuel. Combined Assembly of Gp0051906, Gp0051904, Gp0051908
CTGGTTCTTACTGGCACAGTCACAGATCACGGAATGTTCTGGGTTGGAAGGGACCTCTGTGGGTCATCTAGTCCAACCCTCCTGCCGAAGCAGGGTCCCCTACAGCAGAGGACCTTGTCCAGGCGGGTCTTGAATTCATCTCCAGAGAAGGAGACTCCACAACCTCCCTGGGCAGCCTATGCCAGGGCTCCATCACCCTCAGAGTGAAGAGAGACTCCTGTGCTTTCCATAGGTTACATTACTATAAATATTATCACCCATAAATATGTTGTTTTGATAAAATACCCATGTTAATTTGCAATAACAGTTTCCTAGATTTTACAATAGAGCTCGTATGTGGACATTAGTTACTGTGGTGACACTCTGAACTTTTGAATTTGGAAAGGAATAGTCTACTGGTAGACAGGACTTTGGACCACACTTCTTACATGCCCTCTTTCCTGAAGCGTGTCACTTTAGTCAAAAGAATTTACAGATTTTTAAGGACAGAAGGGAACATTAGGATCATCTAATGTGAAATTCTGCATTAAAAAAACATTCATCATATAGCACACATAAAAATGGGCTGATAATGCTAGAAGTATTCATCAGGCATCTAGCATTTTCTCTGTCTAATGTCAAGTAACACAACATCAGCTCTGAGACATAGAGAAACATTCTTATTTGGTAGAAGGGAAATAGAGGCATGGTAGGATTTCTGCTGTCACCTAACCAGAATTAAGCAATAACTAGTTGCCATATCCATTTCAATGCTCAGTCTGCTAAATCTCATTGCCATTCAGATAGATGGAGATGGAGGTGGAGATGGAGATGGAGATGGAGATGGATATGTACCAGCCATCTCTTTGGAAGATGATGGTGTAAGTATCTGAGCATCTTGACACAACTGCTGTGTCATGTATTTTTTTAAATTCCAGTGCTGAGAAACAGCATGGACTTTTTAACCCATTTTTCCACTGTTGTTCCCAAACTGAAGCAAGCAGGTCATCTTTAAGTAGAGCATAGTACAGGTGCATAACCCAGTCTTCAATTTCCTCCAGCTCCCAAGTTCCCAGGGCATGGAAATTTTGTACCTCCTGCAGGGAAAAGCCACTGCTTCCTACCAAGTGGATTAGAAAAAGAGTTCACTTAAAAATGGTGATATTATCCCTGCTTCTGAAAATAGAAAGCAACCCAGCAGTACCTTGCAGTAAAAAATGCACGATACAACCGTCCAAATGGCAGCACTTTGGGAACCACACTGGGGAGTCAGGGGAAGCAAAAGAGTGACTGCCTTCGCAAGGATGCCCTTGCTGAGGGCTACATCTTCTTCTTTCTCTTCAGAAAGACCCGTTCCAAAACTAGACAGAATAACTGGGATTCAGAGAAGGCTTTCATGGCACTTTTACCTTGTTAGTTAAACAGCTCTATGAATTCACACTGGTATCACTACCCTTGGGCTGTGGCAGCCCTGGGATTTCTGGAAAAGGTAGTAAAGCCCAAAGATGAGGTGCATAATTTTTACCGAAACTTCTCAGGTCTGAAGGGAAGAGCACATCTCCTGCAATAAATTTTCTTTACTTTTTTATTATGCGGGAGGCCAGAAGGGAGAACAAGAAGGGATCTAGTTGCAGGGCTTGGCAGTGAAGCAGAAATAAAGACAACAGTTTTGGTGATAATTCTGGTTCACTTAGCCAGATAATGTTTCCACGATTCTTTACAACTACTTCCCTTCTCACACCATTGAGTTTTTCTAGTCTCTGATGTCTACTTTTCTCTCAAAGTAAAGATTTAACAAGTACCTTCTATATTGTTCCATAAGCAAAGGAGACAGGGCTACAGAACTAGCTATTTTCCCATTAAATGGAGAAGGACAAAGATTCATTTCCAGGTTTCCCTGTGTGTTAACTGGAGAGGATGGATTCAGGCTGCAGTGCTTTCTATATTAACATTCCCCAAATGCATCCTTTTAGTCTTCTGCAGTTTAACCTTCTCATCCTCGCATCTCATTTCAGTGCCTGGAAATTCCAGGCTGTTAGTAAGACTCGCTTTTGGAAAGGATTTTCTGTTACATTCTATTTCTTCTCTCAATCTGCATAATCCTAATAAGATGAGAAATTTAACTGAGTGCCCCATTAGTCTTAAATTCGGTGCATCACAGGTTTCTTGAGTTTGGAAGGCTTCATTTCTCATTGCTTTACTGAAGTCTCAAACACTGTTTTTTCCATCTTCTGCAACAATGATTTCTCCTCTGTTTCTCATTTTGATTTTTCATGAGCCCGAAAGTTATCCCTCATCAAAAAAAAAAAAAAAAAATCCTAACTTTGTAATAGCACCACCTTAATGTAAAAGTGTTAAACATTTTCAAACAATTTCATTTTCATCTTGAACACTTTCAGTCAAGAAAAATTGGTGGTCAGCTATGGATGAGAATCAATGTTGCGTTATATTATTAGTCAATGTGTAATAAACAGCTGAGAATGGAGCTTCTAGGTAAAAGAAGACTGCATGGGATGAGTAGTAAGTGATTTTCTTGTGTTAGGTGAAGGTAAATAGCACTCTTTGCTAGGGATGGCAAAAGAGTTAAAAGCTAGGTGTGTTGTTTTAAGACAGACTGCTAAACAAGGCTAATTATGAAAGCTACAATGTGCCAAAATATGAGATGGATACTAACAGAAGCAAGCTGGGGCTCAGCTTACAGACACAACAGTTTCCAGTGGCTGCCAATGTCATTTCGGCATAAAACTGTTCCTGCTGCTTTCCTTTAGCTTTCATACTTTCAGCTGTTGTTTAACCTCTACAAAGGAGGCTCCCCAAGACAGTGTGTCTGTTTAGAACATTCTCATCCAGAGTTTTGCAAGCTAAAAGCTATTGTATCATTGAAGTCAAGTGTATGCACATATTAAATATACTGAAATAACAAAAAATAACATAACTGTGTATTAAAAGATTAGTGAAAAGCAATGTATTATTTCCTTTCAAAATGAAAAATACAGCATTATAGTATTTGTACTTCACAAGAAATCTATTTCATGTATAAATTCATGCAAGCAAAAATGTTCAGACAATCATATTACTTCATTGGCTGAACATCCCTAAGTAGGTTATAATTTAGGTCTTAAGGTTTAATTAGCAGAATGCAGTTTGGGCAAATGAACAGCATGGAGGTGCCAAAACATGAAATCCTAAAAATAGGAACCCATAAATCTTCCTGCTGTGGTGCACATATGCAGCTGTACAGTATCTGATGGATTGAAAATGCTGCCTGAGAGCAGCATTAAGATTCACAGCAGCAGAGGAACTCTGCTGAACAGATTTCATAGGGCAGCAGGAATTTATCATGTTTGTTCTGTCAATGTAACTCGCATCTCACTCGCTAAACCCCATAAAGGAGTGCAGGAAGCAAAGAGAGAAAGGCAAAGGAGAAGAAATGGAGTGATCTCAGAGAGGGATTTTTAAAAGAGATTTATACTTAAGCTACTTTGAAACTTCATTGCTGTTCGAGAAAGAAAGAAAATGTAAAATAAAAGAACCATTAACTAGTATATTGCTCTTATTTTGTGCTGTGTTTCATGACACAGTGCTTTTCTGAGGTGTTCTGTCAAAATACCAATTCCCAGTCCTTTGCAAGTGAGTGCGTACGGTATTTCCACTTGAAGAGAAGTAGATCATAAAGCCATATGGTACACTCCTACAGCAATCACTTTGACTGTTCTTAGGACCATGGCCAACACAAATGTTTTCTTTAGAAAAAGGATATAATACAAGCCTACCCAGTCTTTCCTGTTCTTGTTTGGCCTTTGCTTGAATCGTGCAGCCTAATAAACAGTCTACCTTTCTGAACAGGATAGGTTTCATCTATGTGATTGGCAAGCAGAGGTACTGAAAAATAATGAGATTGGCTTTAAGATCATGGTATGAACCCAAGATCAAAGGAGTCCAAGAGAGAGAATTTTCTGTCACCAGTTCCCTCTGAAGATGGAAAATAAACATTGTTGGTCAGCCTTATTTGCCCAGCTGACATTATGGTTTCTACCATGAAGTCTACCACCTAGGTTTCATCACTGAGGGTGAGACTTGTTTTGGAGGTGCAAAGGTGGCGAGAGAGAACCATTGGTACTGAACTCGAAAGGGGGTCTGAGGATGTGTGCAGGATATGCCATGGAGCAAACATTTTAAAGATTATGAGTAGCAAATTCAGGCTTGGTATCAAACCCCAGGATCAGTAGAACATTGTGGATTGGCTCTTTGGACCATAAATGCTGTCCTAAGAAGCATTCAGATTACATCTGTGTAGGCAGGGGTCCCAGATGAGGGGTGTTTGTTGAAATAGCGATGCTGTGAACTTTGCAGTCAGCGATAACCAGCCTGTTAGCAGTGCAGAATTCACTGTATGGAGATGTGACAGATGGTGACTCCAGTTCCTGTAGGACAGCATAAGCAGAGCTGATATCCCAGTACAAAACCAACAAGCTCATCATTAATAAGGGGCCTGACAAACCAGTTCTTCACGAATGAGCTAACCAGGTAAGGAAGGAGGAGCAGCCATCGCAGAGAGACTAAAGGCATGGTCTGTGCCTCTCAGTGCAGAGAAGTCAGCTGTGTACCAAAGTCAGCATTACCTGCGGAAACAGAAGCAGGGACAGCTGCTCCTAAGCTGCTACAGAGCCCTTTTGAGAGGTGCTAAGGACCAAACAATTTTCTCTGCGTGGTGCCATCGTATACAACATGGACAAGTCAGTGTTAGCAGCCCTGCACCATGCTCCATTGTCCACAGTACTGGTGCCTGAGAAAGCGGCTCCTGTGGAAAGTAGATGGTGCTTAGCCATGGCTATGACGTGGGTGAACTCGAGAGGCCCATCTTGTGTTCTTAATATTCTTGTACATAAATAGATATGCCTGATTTTCGTGTGTCTTTTTAATGTGCCTTTCCTGTTTTCTTAAATAAGAAGATAATAGTGAACTCATATCCTCAAGGACTTCTGTGAGCTGTACCAGGGAAATGACATCTCCAGAAGTGGCCAAGGAAAGTGTACTTAAAATTCAAGGAGCTGCAGACAGGAACAATGTAGCAGAGAGGGGTTCAAACCTTAATTTTTTTGAGAATAAGTCCTTTCAAGTAATCTGATTCAAGCCTTTGTGGCTGTTATTGGCATGTGACAGAAGACTCCTGAGCTAAATAAATGAGTTCTCAGAACAATTTTCAGAGACATTAGGTGGTTCTCAGCCCTTTTCTTAAGAAAACACTGCTTTTGGCTAATGTTTTAGAACCTATCTCACCACGATCTCAGTAGAGGAAAGACAGTGAAGGATTATGCGAAGTAAAGCACATGCATTCAGCTGGGTTTCATAACAGATCGGGCCTTTCTGCTATATACAAAATAAAAAGTAAGGCAAGCGGATGCTCTGTCTGCTGGAATTGCAAGGCTGGAGCTGTTCCTTTCTTTGAATTTAGGGAGAGGAAGAAGCATTTCTCCTAAACCTTTAAATTAAGACATAGTATGCTTTTTTTTCTTCCCAAAGAGGCTATTTTAGATGCAGGCTGTTCAAACCTGCATAGGAAGAAGACACATATAGTCACAAAATAGACCTGCCAACTTGTCTGTGTTTCAGACATCTTTTCAGTCCAGGCTAACTGAGATGTAAGAATTGTCTAGAAAATAGCCTCTGCCGAGAGCGCTGGGTACACCAGATCTAAAATAGTACCTTAAATTGTCAAAAAATGCAGATTGAGGGCAATGTTTTAGTGACCGATCACTCTGACCTGTGTTGTAATGACATTTCATTCCAGAACTTCCCCGGTTTAGCCCACGTATTTCAAAGCAATATGAAATGTTTGATTTCTGTCAAATGACCTCTTCTGAACTTTTTTTGTTTTATATTCCTAAACGTATCTGTCATGTGACAATATGCATAACAGAGATATGACCTTTTGTTTTTCCATTTAAAATGAGCAAATTTCACTAAATAGAATACAGGTAATTTCTGCTTTTTAAAGAAATAAGAAGGCTTTCTAGACATTAACATAAAAATATGGTATTTGCAGCTTGCTAGCTTTACTGCTACATTCTTCCCAAAGGACATTCCTAAATGGGGAAAACAACAGCTATAGGTATGAAAGAATAACCCCCTCCATCAGGTGTAAATCCTGGAAGCTTGTAGCCATAGAGTTCATTTTGCTTTCATTCAGTGGGGGTGGAGTTTGGGCCCCAGCTCGTTGTTATCGCGTCTTACCAGCCTCAGAGGTGTGCTCAGAAACCCTCTGCACGTAATCCACACGAGACATAAAGCGGTGCCAGGCTGGAACAGGTTGTGCCAAGGTTTGCAACTGATTGTTCTTTTCTGCACTTCTCTGAACAACCTCTTCTCCTCTTCCTCCTTCCTACTCTCGGTTTCCTTTGTCCCTGAACACAAATGTAAAGAGCAAAGCAAAACTAAAGAAAACTTGCAAGTGCACCCCTTCTTATTCTGCTGTAGCCCGCTGCCTGACCGGCAGCTGCCGCCTGGCGCTGTGGCAATGCTGTGTGACTTGAACATTTTGAAGAAAAGTAGATTGGCACCCTTGCTATTATTAGTACCTCATCAAAAAGGACATCAGAGCAATCAGAAAGAAGAAATGAAAGCAGATGGGAGGGGAGACGTGGAATGAGGAAGAAGATGTCAGGGAACTGTTTGCTCATTCTCTGATGGCCAGCCAGTTGTCTTCCTAAACTGCAAGAATGAAGAAGCCCTGATAAAGTATTCTGTAATACTAATTGCATATTATCTGGCTGCAGTTCCTCTGTGATAATTCATCATGACACTGTGTCATGATGAATCTTGTTACGGACATAATCTTCACCATCCTCCCAATTTTGTTTGCATTGTGTCTAGGGAAGGATATTTGCTGGAGAGAGAAGCGGAAGCACGTTAGTTCTCCTCCTAAATCCCACAGCCTTGCTCCCTTTCTGTGAACCTCACATCCAAGTCATTTGTACTTGTGATAGCATGGGGCTATCTGCTGAATTGTCAGTTTATATGACAAAACATAGAACTGTAGGATAAATCCTGTAGCAGTCATCTAGTCAAAGGTCAGGACTAAACTCTCAAAACCTGCAGGGAGAAGAAAAAAAGCTCTTAGGTTGATAAACCCATGAGGCATATAGTGAGCAAGAAGAAGAGTCACTGTATGATTTAAACAGTTCGTTAACTGACACAGCATAGGTACTAACAGGCCTAGAAAATTCAAGGACAAAATTGTCGGCTTACTGTCACAGCTTTGTCAAAAGGTACTTGCTGGCTCTTCCTGATTAAATTAATGACTAATCCTGGCTAGTTCTAAATAAAGGAAAGTTTTCCAAAATGAGATGACATAATACGAAGTCCAAACCAAAAACTTAAGGGAAAAATACCCCAAACAGACAATAAGCTACTGTTCAGCATCCATCTGAGGCTGTGGCTCCTGTGACGTTTCTTTTTGGCAGCTGTTAGGTGGCTTCAGTAATTTGTGTCCTGTGGTTCAGCTGTTTGCAGCATTGTGCGAGAAGCAATAGCAGTGAATTGCTCTGGTTAAAATAACTGTAAAGAAAAGGGAGGAGGTTTCTTTCTCTAGGTCGTTTGTCGTCATGGTTCCTTGTGATGCTCAGCAACCAGAGGGACCGACACAACAGGCACGGCACAGGAGCAGGGAACCCACTCTTGTCGAAAGAAGTGCCCAAGCAGGCGGTGTTTCCCTGGCAAATGTCCACGAAAGCACAGCCTCAGGACACAATCGCTAACGTGGCTGAGATGCAGCCCAGCAGATGGAAAGTGTGGTTGCCTGCCAGGCTGGCCGGCTGTGGAGAGACAACTGTGAGAGCAAAGACAGAAGAGGTGTTGGTATGCGACAGGCGGGACCTGGGGATGGAGGACAGGGCAAGGAAGGCAAGAAGCTATGGTGGTGGATCCATGGAGATGGGAACAGGACTGTGCTATTCAAAAGGAGAAAGCTGTAGGCTGAGGTCAGCTGTCTAGTCTGACTGCACCCTGACGGGGTGGCGTAGGTATGCGTTTCCCCTGTTTCCCATGATGAAGCTGCCATAAGAAGGTCTGAAGGTCCCAGATCTGCATTTCACCCTCCCTGCAGGTGGGCTTTTGCAGTGCTTGGCGACCTAGGCTCCAGATTGGGGCATCTGTGCAGTGGTGCAAGTCGAGTGAAAGCTGAGACTGGCAGGGTTACTCCTAACCCAGCGATCCAGCAGTCCCTCCAGCAGCTGTCATTCAGCTGAAGGAAGAGAGAAGTGTAGTCCAAAAATGGGGAGAAGTCGCTTCCATGGGAGACACAGGTGAGAGCGCAGAGACTTCCTACGCTGGATTCACCACAGAAGAAAGCACATAGTGGAACTACGCCTTAAATCCGTTTATCACTCTGTCAATCAATGAGTCAAGCTGAATTAACCTCTGCGTGTGAGCTCAGCTAACGAGCGCTCCAAAATTCCTTGTACTGACCCTCTGGTAAACTTAAACTGACAGAGTTTTTATTTTATTCGATGGTTTTTTTTGTTTTGTTGTAGGATTTTTGTGTACATGCTATCTCATAATCAATAGTTGTACTTTGCTGAAAAAAACAGAAAAAATGCTACATGCTGTAGGGAATAAAGTAGTTTTGCCAGAATTGTTGAGCAAATCTGGAAATTCCAACTACTCAGCTTGTGCCTGTGAATCCACAGCAATAAACTTGTCCAACTCCATGCATTCTCAGCAAGCTTCAAGACTCGTTCCTTAAATACCTATATACATAAAAATTAGATCAGTGAACTAGTTGCACATTCCATTTTGGCTGGAAGAGGCTTGTCTCCTCACAAAAGATGTTCGACATGGTGCCAGTCTTTCTAGGACTTGTACACAAAGTACCATCTCTCTGATGTTGCCGGGCGTCGTGACAAAACACGAAGTTAACCACTTGCACGAGCCCCTGCAGGCCCAACTCCTGTGTCAGGATCCCTTATCTCTATCAGCAGCAGGCACTAAAATTGGAAGCTCCACTGTCTAAGGCTGAAATTGATTTCCAGCTAGTAAAACATGAATGCCAGCTTGAAACTGCTTCTCATAAAGCTCTACTGTGATGCTTCATTCTCTAAGGATGAAATAGGGTGTGAGTAAAAGGGGTCCGAGCTTTACATACTACATTTGTCAGATTCACTTTTGGAATACTTTTAGACTTTCTTCTTGTGACAGCGGTTTTGCAAGCTTTCTTACACACAACTGCGTTTATGTACACTCGCAGGAATGCAGCTTCACATTTGGAAATCACTGTGAGGTAGATCCCACAAAAAGATGCAGAAAGCAGCTTTCTGGGCTGCATAAAACATGACTAGCTCCAACTGTAAGATCAAAAATTGCATATATATAGTTCTTCTTATTTGGACCTTTTTAATTATTTATTTCAAAAGCTTAGTACACTGACAGTCTTGTTTTTTATTCTGTAGAACTATATAGCAACTATTCATCCCCTTTGCTATCTGATATTTCTTAGAGTTCACCTCCTGAATACAGTTTTAATATTTCAGACTTGCTACCCAGGGGTTGTGAAGCCTTGAACAAGTCGATGAATCTCATTCACCTCTGCGAAATAGGAAGAGGCTGAGCACAAAGCAGCAGAGACTTTCCCTGGGCAGCTGACGGACATAGGTTATGGCATATTTGTAGTCATTTAGATATGCCTTTAGGGGAGCTGTCATTAGATTAGCTCATCTTCCTCTGTGGACTGAGCTTTGCAGGTGGACTTCATCTCCCTTAATGAACAGGACAAAATAATAACGTATACGTTGCTGCAAAGGATATTGATGTTAGGCATCAGGAAGGAAGTTTCTAGTGGATTAGAAATTTTGGAGTCCCTGCTACTGGAGATCTTCAGGAAGAGCCTAGAGGGACGTGGTAGGAATGGCACAGGCACAGCTGATCCTGCCACAAGGCACACGCACAGGCGAGCTGCCATCCCCAGGGCTCGATTCTGTGTCCGTGTACCACGGGCGGCACAGGGACTGTCTCCCCTCCCTACTGCTTGTCCTCAGCCGGAGAGGCGATGGCAAGGGGAGGTGGGAGGTGCGGTCCTGTGCTGGAGCCTCTTCAGGGCTCTGCAGGGGGCCGGTGGCAAACTGCCATGGTAGTTTGCACAGCCTATGCCCGTCTTTTTCCATAGCATTTGTCTTTTAAGGGGAAATTTGTTTTCTGATCCAATAACTAGCTGCCATATACATTTACTAAAAAATATGTAAATTGTTGTAAACTGACATTGCAGTCTCTAAGCGTAGAGGCATTCTTGGTCTTTGCTTCAGGACCTGAGACAAAGCTCACAGAAGGGAAAAAGAAAAGGCTACAGTCTCAAGTACTGATAAAACAATCGACTTGCACCAAAAGCAAGGGTATTTTAAGCGTACCTGCATCCTCACGGAATCAGAAAGCACGCCAGATGAGATGCATGTGCTGGAGAATACGAGACAAAGCTTTGTTCAAACAAGTTGCAGTAGGATTTTTGTTCAGAACAAAAATGCAAGCACTTTCCTGGAATAATTAGTGTTATTTATTTATGTATGTATGTGTGTATGTATGTATGTATGTATGTATTTATTTATTTATTTATTTTAAAATCTGCTATAATAATACCATCCAAGAGACCCCCATTTAGCTCTGCAGGCAGACAGAGGCAAATGGGGCAATAAGATGAACAGGTGTTAAAATGCCACTTTTTGTCAATAAAAGGCCTTCAGAAGCTACTCTGCCAGACTGACTGTTGGTGATTCAGAGGGAATCTGAGACACTACTATCTAGCCTTGTAATTTAGAGGCACAATGCACTACTGCAACTGCAACAAAGGGATAACTACTCCAAAAGTCGTGAAGTTGGATGTCAGTAAATGACTCAAAATTGTTTACTATAAAAGCTTGACTGAGGAGCGGAAAAGTGAAGACTAATGCCAGAAATCAGATAAACAATTAGTTAATACAGCTGTACTACATGGCCATTTCCTGCCACCTTCATTCAAGATGCTACTTAAAGTAAGCAAGAGTGGCAAAATCTGTCTCACTGTATTTTAGAAAATCCTTCTGAAGCCATGTTCTAATGCGTTTCCTTTCCTACAGTCTGACTGAAATAAATTTGAGTACCGTGAAGCTAGACGTTTCCAAGGAGAGAATAACTGAGTACTCTTCTTCATCACTTTGATACAATAGTACATTACACCACTACTAGTTAAGATCCAGTGAGATAACTCCAGACATAGTCAGCTGTTGAACACAGCTGAAAGTTTTAAAACATGTGCTCTTACATGTTCTGTCCTCAGTCCAGCTTGCATTGCCCTACTATTTTCTTTCTCTTTGCAAATACAAATGATCATTAAAATAAATATTACCCCACAGAAGGAAGTAAAGACTAAGACAGTCTCAGCATCCAAAATGTTAAGGTCATCCTTGCCATTATTAACATGATGTTTTCTTTTTCTTTCTATTTTTATCAAAATGTTCCGTAAGAAATGTTGAAGTGTCTCATGACTCCAAAATGCTCTTTTTTCCCCACTTCTCTGCTTTAGCTGATAATTTAACTAGAAATAGTAAAAGATAATTAATATTTAATTAAAAAAATGCTGGTCCAAGCTTAGAAATATTTTTATCCATCACTAGATGTAGAAAAATGTTTATTAATGTCTCTTTTTAAAACTGCATTTGTGCAGCTTGAAAATGTTGGGTTTTATTGTTTCTAAATGAAAAGGGAACAACAGCAATTCTACATCAGGCTAACAAATTATGCAGAACAAATTGAGACGTATTTTGGGTACCTATCTGAGTAACAGCAGAAGCTGATTCAGGTCCAGACTGCATTTCCTTTTTTTACAGTGGATACAGCCTTAATCCCTTTGATTTTGCCTTTGATTTCAATACTAGCAGAGGTCAGGTACTGCTTGGAATATATCCCTCAGTAGGTACACGAAGGTTGGCAAGTAAATACCAAGCAAGGGAATAAATGGCAGCAAAGCACAGCAAGGTTCTGACAATACGCCAGAAAGATGATACATAAAGATGCTATTAAGCCAGTTAAGATTTGGAAGTTGATGCCGAGAGGCATTGTACAGTCTCTGTCCTTGGAGGTTTTTAAGACTGAGCTGGAAAGAGCTGTGGGCAACCCGGTCTGATCTCAGAGCTCTCCCGGCTGTGGGCAGGAGGAGACCCCTTCAAACCTGAACTATCCCATGCACTACGAGCCTGTGCTCACAGTGTAGAAGTTACAACAAAGGTGGAGGTTTGAGAACTGTGAGAAGGTGGGAGGAGACAGAGGGAGGTTGAAAGAAAGCATTAGGGCTGCTATGTCCTACCCATTTCTGGTCACGCTGGTTACAGCACCTTCTGGAAGCCAAACTGCCATGAACAAACTGGAGGCTGCACTGTTTTCCCAGAGCAGCATACACCAGTGTATACGGACCGTAGCCTCCCACCAAGCAGAAATATTCCAGAAAAAGCTTTCTGGGATCAGGAGAGATATGCTGATTTAGATTAGTTGATGTTCTGTCAAGGGACTAGTGAAGGCAAGTGAGGGACAGCAAAGCAAATTCAGTAATTAAGAGAGTAAATTAAAATTACTGGGGCAAGCAAAGGAGATCCAAGATTTGTCAAAGAGAGGAAACTAAAGCAAAAGGAACATGGAAATCTGTAATTCAGTTAATAACGGGCCTTTAAAGGGACAGAGGAGCTGAAATGTTTCAGGAATGCCCAGTAGATCCAAGACTGACAAAGCAAAGGAGTGGCTGAACGCAGCAAGAGAAAGAGCCACTGTGTACCTCTCAGGCAGCAACCTCCAAGAAGACAGGCAAGCAAAGGACCAAGTCAGAACAGAGAAGAAGCAAGTAACAGCTGCCAACATCTGCCTTAATTCATATCCTAACAGCAGCCAGGTCCTGCTAAGAAGCCTTCAGGATACTGAGAGTTTGTAGTTGTCCATGATTATAGCTCACTACTTGCTATATTAAGTGCTGGGAAGACATGAATTGGAAGTGAAAAGATTCCTCTTAGATTTTCTCAGTATATTCAATACATATTTTTAAGAGACCTTAAAAATTATGAAGGAGGTTATGTGCAGATTTCTGGTCTGTGTCATACAGAAACTCTGTCTCAAGAAAATTTATTCTTGCACCCATGAAAGTCTGCAAGGGTTTTCTCAGCAGCCTGTTTATGAGCCTGGAAAGCTTTGAAAATGATAATTAAAGAGTTTCAAGGTTGACTACCCCTTGGCCTCATGGATTTCTATGAATTCCTCACCAGAGAAGGTGTTGGTCAGAGTCTGTAAGGGCAGCAGAATCCGGCCTCAACACAAAGAGCTAATCTCTAGTTATTTTATAATCCAACACCAGCGGGGAAAAGCTGACAGTGAAAGAAATGTCTGAAGATTACAGGCCCACTCAAAGCTTTTAAAACACATGCTGAAAATTAAGCAGGAGTGGGTTCTTTGACTTGAGCAGAATTGTTTATCTGCTTGAACTTAAAAACATATACATGACAGGAACTAGATAGGTCAATATGATTTCCCACTTTTCTGTAAAGACCACTGATAGAGCTAAATGTTTAAATCCTTTTCTGTCAAGCAGATGATTAAAGAGATGGTGTAGCGAATCAAGTTCAAATACATCTGGGTTATGGAGCAATCTCAGTGTTATTTTTAAAGCATTCTGAGAGATACTTTGTAAGAAAGCGTTTGCTTTGTGATCATCAGGATGCACAGCTGTTAGTGACCTGAGTATTTTAGAGAATGAAAGAACCAAGCTGTTATCTGCAAGCTGCTCACAAGCTGAGATATCTGCCTCAGCAGCTTATGCTGAAATGTGTCAAAAGTAAAAATAAACATCTTGAAACACCCAAAAGAAATAGCAAGATGAATCATTTCACTCCGGTGGGACCTACCATAGGAAGAAATATTCCGTAGTATTAAAGCATACCAAGGAATGTTTTATTGGTCCATTAATGCACAGAACAGGAGTACTGCAAAGCACAGATGATACAGAGGTGAATGAATTTCAGTGAAGGGTGAAATGGTCCCTCTATATGTAATCTCTGCAGTCTTCTGGGATATTTCTGTGTGAAAGCAGGAGATAAATATCATTAACTTTTGTTGCCTTTGCTTTTGGGAGGATGCGGTGATGTCAACTTCTCTGAGCCATGTGAAGTCATCTTCACACACATGGTTTCCAATATGTAGGGCAAGAGTTGCCTAAGAAATTTCTGTAATGGAATAAACAAAAAGCACTGCGCTAAATCACAAATATATATATTAAAAAAGGAAATATCAGATAAAGCTACCTTTGTCACTGCTTACAAGTTAAGAAGTTTTTTACACTTGGAAAGATGTTTGATAACAGCTGGTCACAAGCACACCTTGTTTATTTTTACATCGCAGTCACAGATGTTTAGAAAATCTACAGATCACTCTAAGGGTCTGCAAATACTAAGCAAAGTAGACATTTTATTGATACTCTGAATTCATTATACTAGGGTCCATGCCTTAACTGGGAACTTTAAGGAATCAAAAAAGGTGGAAAACACAGTGTAACACAACATAACACAGTGAGATTTAGCATGAATGAGTCAACATTCAGGGTCTTGCTGACTTGTGTCTGTTAGAAAGGGAAACTCGTGATGTAGCCAAGTATTGCTCGCATGCAGTCCTGCTTCTTTTTAGGGAAAGTATACAAATTTTTTGTTCCCTCAACACAATAAAAATAAGTAAGAGGCAATTTCTTTTTCCAGCACTCCAAGCTGGCTCAGTTTTCTGGCTCCCTCTCAGCACCAGCATACCAGTGCATCTCGAATTTTCTCCTTGTCTTCCTGGCTTCTCCCACTAGTGGTTTCTTGCTTGTTTGTTTCTTCCTGACAGACAGAGCTCAGAAGCATAGCTGCCGCATTGCAGCCCCAACGCCAGAAACCCACGGATCCTGTGGCTCAGCTTCTGTTCACTGTGCTCTAAAGCTCTGCATAATGTTCCTGCCGTTTCACCTAGCCTACTCTCTACGAGGCTAAAGTGCTTTTTATGGTGGTTAGCACACCCATTAACCTCTCAGATATTCAAGGTCTTTGCCTATCAGCATCTATGCCTGCTGGTAGCCATCAGCCTTCCTTAGCATGACAGGTTCACATGGAAGCTGCGATTTTAAGAGGGCTGGTGACCAGGAATTTCTGACAGTGAGCTAAACACAAAAGTACCCTGTGGCAGAAATCCTACAGTACTTTCAGGAGCACTGAAAACTTACCAAAAACTGTCTATTCAGTGCTGTGTTACAGCTTCAAGAGTGGCAACTGATAGCCTAAAGTGAAGAGGATGACTTGGTTTTGACCTGTTCTGTTTCTTGGATGATGTAGAAGTTTCTGGAAGTGGGAAATTTGCAGTCTTCACCACCATCATGTCAGGCAGACTTCATAACAGCAGCTTTTGTGGAAAGTCTTTGGGGGTCAGGGTTGCTTTGCATTAGAAGTTGTCACCGTCCTCAGCATCTGATTTTTTTTTCCTTGTTATTCCAAATTAAGCAGAGACAATCTAAAGGTTTCTTACTGAGGAGACCTCTTCCTGCATCACAGCTGGAAAAAAGCAGAATGGCTAATCTGGGTGCATGTGTGCCTCTCACTGAATCTGGGCCAGAAGCAAAGAGGAAACTGAGAGGGGGAAAGTCATCTGAAGCTAAAGGGTTTTGCAAAGAATGGCTGGCTCATGCTCCTCTAGCAGAGCTGGTGCTGCTGGGTTCCACATTTGACAGTTACCACTAAGAGCCTGGGGATGACAGTAAGCAATCACGATTTTCCCCCTAATTTTTCAGATGTGCAAAGAATAATGCAAAGAGAAATTAGAAGGAATACAAAAATCAGAGAGAAATGAAACATGACCAGAGGGGAAAGCGGAGCTACATTTTTGTTACTGCACCTGCCTCCTCAGTCACCTTCCTATCCATTTTCATTTTCAGCTGCTGAAGCTGGGAGGCTGAAATACAACTTTTGATGTTCA
>Ga0181612_163839_pt1 | contig 15971 bp, 14 predicted proteins | sample HoacroProtozoa21_FD_119630 | JGI IMG/M metagenome (GOLD analysis project Ga0181612, IMG submission 119630) | Hoatzin crop microbial communities from Cojedes, Venezuel. Combined Assembly of Gp0051906, Gp0051904, Gp0051908
GACACGCACCCCCACGGCCCCTCTTCTTTTTTCTTCGAATCCCAGCTGCCACCCCAAGGTTTGCACAAAAATAAATAATCCATTTTTTTTTGCTTTTTAACATTTTTTTTTTTTTTTTTTTTTCCAAGGGGAAGAGGGAAACCTTGATTAGACAGACGTGGCTACTTAAAAGCTGTCTCTAGCAAGACCATTCTCCGATGAAACAATTGGGGCAGAATGGCTCTCTCTTAATGTTACATTTAGTCATTAAAAATGTGCATTTGTGATTCTAAAAGCTGCTGGAGGCAAAACACAACAGAGAGATACATACTCAGATTTACATTTAGTTTCCAGCCTGGCAGACTCAGTGAAACTAAAATTAACATCTCTACCTTTCATACGCTTCTACGGACAAACACACACTGAGTAATAACCACCACTGCTGTACACATTTGAATCCTCTTTCAGCAGAGGACTAAATGCCTTTTGAAAAAACTAAATAATTTAGCATCATAATAGTGTGAAGTGTGTAAAGACACTCTTATATACTACTGCATTTAGCTCTGAGGTACAGCACAGGGGATGTCGTCATCTTAAAGCAACAACGCGATGGCTTTGGGCAGGAAATACACGCAGCTAATAGGTAAATGGAGCAAAAATACTTGAAACCATCACTAAACAGTAACAACAGATAATCCAAATAAAAATAACAGCAAAAAATAATACAAACTATACTGCGATCTTTGATGAGGAGGATCTACAAAGACCTCGGTTTCACAGTTCATCCATGCTTGTTAAATGACATCTTGTAAAATTAGCTCATTCTCACCATTTATTTGTACTACAGGAACAGATAAAGATGCTTCAGCCAAGAGTCACAATGCAGTGGCCTGAGCACCGCATAATTAGAAAAAGACAGTCCTTACACCTACGATCTTGAGGTCTGCAACTACAACAAAAAAGATTAATTGCTTAGGAAACAGGAGGTGAGATTAAGGAGTAAACTGCTCACAACCACTGTACAAAATTCTGGGTATCCTTAGCTCAACAGCTGCCTAGCAAAAAAAAAAAAAAACCCAAACCCAAAACACCCTAAAGGAAGCCCTTTTAGGATTTTGACAGCAAATATTTCCCATACATCAGGGACCATCTACTGAACCACCAATACAAACGGGTAGCAGGAGGAATTAGCACCCCTTGTATTTTCTGTATTCCAAATACTTTCTGCTGTCTTTTTTTTCTGATCAGTAAAAGAAATGGTGAAAACAAGGTCCAGATACTGACAGAAATAAAGCTGTTTCCTGTCTTCCTATTACCTATCTTTTAGTATTTTTGGTGTCTCAAAAACAACACACACTGGGAAACAAAGGTTTAAAAAAACAAAAAGGCAATCTGAAAGGTTCAACTTATATAAAGGCAAATGAATGAGACAGACACACAGTTCAAATGCTGTGGCCACACTACCCAAGAGTCTCCTTCACCACCAGCAGCTGGAGAAAACAAATCTCAAAGCTGTTTAATTTTTGTTCTGTCACCCAGACTTTGCTTTCCTTCCAGACTATGGAGACCAGGAACAGAAAACTATTCCTGGTTTTCCTGTAACAGTTTCCAAATTTCTCAACCCACTTCAAATAACTTCTGGTAGATTTTTTTTTTGCCCCCAGAGCTCCCTGGAGCAGGGAACATTTAACAATTTGCTCCTGCAGTGCCAAGCAGAATGCCAAAATGAAAAAAGAAAAAAAAAAAGAAACAAAAAAACCAAAAGAAGGAAAAGCCATAGAGGTATGCAGAAATGAATCAAAGACAAACTAAGCTTCAGCGTAAAAAAGTCGGAAAACCCCCCAAACTAAGGTGAGGGACTGTACGAAAGTAAGCAGGTGAGATGAAACAGCCACCCACGCAGGTGCTCAGAAGCGATGATCTAACGGTCTCTTCTGATTTCACAGTTCAGGAGCTCCTGGCACACCACTGCCCTATCTGCAGCATCTCCGCGCTGGGAAAAAAAGTCTCCATCTACAACTCATTTGTTAAAAACTGTCTCTTTAGGCTACTGTAAGACCATAATTTACAATGCCTAGATTCACTCTGTGCTTTGTTGCTGAGCAGAGCAGAAACAAACTTACTGTTCCTCTTCTACAGTGGTTTAAAAGCACAGTGCAATTTCAAGGGCAGATCAAAGTTAGACTAATTATTTCCTTTCTGCATATCCTATAACGACATGTAACAGGTCACTAGGGAAGAGTGAAACAAAAGATGAATGTATTTGCACACACTAACAACAAACACTAAGAAGCAAGGACATTATTTATATAATAAAAAGATGCATAAGGGAAAACATCAAAGCCTGTATTAAATACACAAACCCACAAATGTATCACCAATGGTGCCTAAATAACCAGGGAAATAAACTGGCTGCTCTCTTTCTGCACACTTCAAATTAAACATAACTGCTGAGGCGGTTAAATCCTTCAAGAGCCTTCAGCATTACTGATCACGAAGGTTTGGTAAATCCAGTATTGCCCACTTGAAGTTAATCCCAAAACTAAAGAACATAAATTTCCATTGTTTTCTGCTGTTTAGAAACATTTGAGTTTACTACGGCCATACCTTAAAGATTTAGCCTGCAGTCAGGAAGGCTAGAAACATGCCTTACTGTAATTTTTAAATGAAACTTGACATTCTTATTTGTGAAGTTTCAGGAATCAGAACTTTAAAATACTCCGTCATGAGAACTGAAGAGCGGTTAAGAATACAATCTGCCTCTAGAAACCTGCAAAAGCAAATAGCTACTGTTCTGCATTAATTCCTCTCTAGGAAACCTCGACAGGGATATTTTGATTATGTTACTGTTCCTTTGTCCTTTTCCCAGGTTACTTCACCTGCTAGTCAAGAAATTGCAAGCTTTGTGCAGAAAAAACCCCCAGTGTGTAACTCCAGCGTTTTGTCCACTTGTCAGCAACTGCAAAAGCAGTCTCCGTGGCATATCCTTAAGCATTCCTACTTCAGCCACTGCTTCAAAGTACCTACACGAGGTAAGATGACCCCAGCATACAGGGACTCCTCCAGACAGCACGCAATACACAGCAGCATCTGTCAAGGCTCAGGCAAGTGTCCAACTTCTGTTAAGACCCATTAAACTCTCCCGGATTCATGAGAGCTTTTGGTACAGGAGCAGCACTGCTTCTTGTTTTGAGTTCTTCCCTTGAAAACCATGTTCTTGGACAATATGCTTTTTTCCCCTCAAAGAGCACAAGAGGTTCACTGGAACAGGAGGAGAAAAGGGAATGGGCCTTTTCAAGGCAGAGAACTGGGGGTCTTCAGAAAAAGCCCTCTTGAACAAAGAGGTGGCTCACAGGGAAGGCACCCGAGCAGACAGAGGGATGGCCACGGCTGCACGGAGCATGGTGCCACCAGCGTCACCTGGGCCTCCAGAAGTGGCAAAGCGTGCAGTCCTGCGGGAACAATCCTTTGCATATTTACTGCTCTTTTCTTTCACTCCTGAAGCCTTAGGGAAGGCTGTCGCCTGGCTCACATCCAGGAAAGGTTGCACGGATCAGACCACATGCCGACCGAGGACTAAAGCCTGGCACGTAGAGGTCTGAACGGCACACCTAAATTTCTACAGTAAAGCTAGGAGCAGCCCCAAACTCCTGCTCCATTTCTACACACAAATGCAGGGCCTTTTATTGGCTTGACAGCGCTCTGTATTTTTTTAATGTGTGCCCTTTTATCGTTCCTTGACTAAGAGTACAGATACAGGCATTTCTCACCCACACAGTACTCAAATGACTTCTAAACCTTTGTGTTAGCCTGTCATTTTTGGTAGCTTTCACACCCTTACTAAAACAAAGCTTAGACAAATCCTGAAAACTAAGGATCTCTCCAGACATGTCTAGACTCTCAGTTCAACACGGCACAATATTTTTGAACTCTCTAACCTTTAAGGGAGGTGACCAAAGCCAGCTCAGACAGACTAAACTGACACACCGCCAGCTAATACCCTGAACACCTTAAAATGCAAATAGCTCTAATCTTATTAAAAATTATGCAATTCGCCCTACCGCAACAGCAAAAGGGGGAAGGGAAGCAAAAATACTGTTGATAGCATAGGCTACTGTTCTCATCTGACAAACAAAACCGTAACATTCATGAATTATTTCCATTTTCAGTTAAAAAAGGCAAAAAATTTGGGTTTTTTTTTTTTTTTTTAAACCCATATCGAGCCCGGTAAAAGACTATATCTAGGCTATGCGTGGGAGGTGAAGAACTGCCACCATCTCCCAAAGACATGACTAATACAAGATTTGGTAACTCAGGAAGACAATGCCAAGTCTTTCCTCATACTGTACAACTTGGATGAAAGCAAGTATGTAGGAAGGTAGCTCGAGCATGCCAGCGTAGGCTTATGCTGTGCCCGGCACTATAAAACAGGTACCTCACTAACTTAGACGGAGCAAACAGTGTAGAAACGTAGCAGAAAATTAGCTTTCTGCAGCCAGAGCTGTCCTGCTACCCTGCCTCCTCCCTCCAGCGCGGGACAGCAGGAAACCTGCAGCCCATGTAACGGAGGAGCTGGGCAGCTGCGAGGCAGTTCTAGTTGGAAGAGGGACCGTGCCACCAGTGCGGTGAGCCTCACACACCACCCAATTCCAATGGCTAAAAACCTGCTCGTTTACAACCTGTTAAAAGTACAGCCTCTGTTTCCAGTCCTACAGGGCGCATGATCTGAACATAAGGTAAATGAGGATTGGTGAAAAGTTCCTTATTCTGATGGGCTGCTTGTATCCAGCATCCTGGAAAAATAATGCTGCCTTGGATTTCCACATGCCCTTCCAGCGAAGGATTTCCCGATTCCTCCCAAAGACTTCCGAGTTCTGAGTTTGGCCCTTGGTGGAAATGCCTCAAGTGAGGCTGCGCGACTCCAAGCTTGTGATTGCTCGTGTTTCTGGATATCCAGTTCACTCCATTTCCAAGAACAGAAGCGTATGACCAGCCAGGGCTACCAAAGTATCAGAAAGGACACTGATAATGAACTGGTTTCTATCACGCAGTATCAGCGAACGAGCTCTGCTGCAGTAGCACAAAAGCCTTCCAGCCACTCTAGCAAGCAAAGGCGTATGGGAAGAAGGACTGCTGGAGTTTTGGAAGCTATTTACTGTGGTATTCTGCAACTGGTGTAGAGCAGCATGTACAGAAGGAGCGTGGCAAGTTGACAGAAAGCAAGTAGCAAGCTGCTTCTCTTTTACTGAGGCTTTGCTCAGCTGGGTTGCCTTATGCAACCACCATGGGAGCAAATTCACCATGGGAGGCAAGAGGAAAAAAAGACTGATTTATCTGAAACCCTGTAGAGCTTCCTCATTCTCAGTTTTGCAAAGAGTGCAGCCCCAAAGCACAGATCCTAACACATGAAAGATCTGTCAAAAATAAGAAACTAGTAATTCCATAAATGCTGGGGCATCATCAAACATACATTTGCCTCCAGATAATGGATTACTGTTAAGTTAGGACAAATCTCTTTTCAAGTGACATCTCAAGGTAAAACAAAACCAACAATACCACCCAAAACCAATGAACCAAAAGCCCTACAACCTGCTATCCCAACCAGGTGCACACATACCCATGTTTCTGTCTATTTTGGATCATAAGAGCTTAACTATGCACCTAGTCTCAGACAAACATTCCCATGCCATTAAAAAAAATGCTAACCAATCTTCAATACTGAAAACCCTGGTTTAAGACATGCCACAAAAGAAAGAATGGAACGGTCCCTGTAAGTAAGCGGAGTTTTGCTGCTTCTCTAATGGATTTCAAATGAGGGATCTGATGACAGTCTGCCAGTCATCAAAGGGCCAGCAAGAATGTCAGCAATTAAGGGAGAGCTGGGGGAACAGGCAGGATCTGGAAAAATCCTCCAGCATGAGACTGGGGAAACAGGGCAGCCTGCCTGTGCCACGCCAGCTGGAAAGCAGCTCCCTGCAGGGGTTGGTGATCTTGTAAAGAGAGTTTCAGAAACAGCGGGCAGCACAACTGGCTCTCTCTCTCAAGCCACACTAGATCACAAAACAGATCAATTCCATCCACAAAAAATGAAGTTCTGCCACTGTGAGGCACTTTGAGCAATACCCACACTATGGTTTGTTTTTCAAGCTTACACAAGGGTCCAGCTGACCAGTATAGCAACTCTGCAGAAAACCTTGCATGGCCACTGCCGAGTTCACTGCTATCAATTCCAGACTTTCATAGCCTCTAAATTAGTGCTGAGTGTCTTTGAGGTCCAAAACTAAGCCATCGTTCCTGTCGCCATTCTGATTGCTTTGCAGAACTTCTTCCTGCAGGATCTGAGCGTTCATGTGGAACACGATGGGTCTTTACGCTGATTTTAGCCTCAGAATGAGCTGGCAAAAAAAATGGGAAATCTGTATGGACGACAGAGCACTGGGGCAGCAAGACAGGAGTTCCAGGATTTTCTTCACAGCCTTGCAGACTCCACAAAATTTAAACCCAGATCAAATGTTAACACTGTTGGAATAGGATAGCGTCAAAAAGAGGGGACAGGAGGGCTTCCAGTTACAAGCCCCACCTTCAAATTGCTAGAAAGACTTGGGTCAGTCATTCCATGTCAATAACCTAAGACCCCTAGTGGAGAGCTTCACCCAAGGAAAGAATTTTGCTCACGTCTTTTGCTCCTCTTCTTTGGCTCCGGTCCCAGTACAGCACTGCTGACTGTCTAGCTCCCATGAACTGGCATGCAGAGGCAGGAAACTGGAGAGGCACCACACTATTGGGAACACAAGCGGTGCCAGCATGGAGACTAAGAGGCAGGACATGAGAGATCTTCTCCATAAGCCTCCACAATCGTGCTCAGTAAATGCACGTGAACAACGATCTCTGTGCCACAGAGAAGGAAAAGTTCCCTAAAAAAGCAATCTTTTCAAGACTGAAAGAGGAATTGGGAAATTTTGTGCCATTTTCCCTCACATTGCTAGCTCATTGACATTACCGAGTGCAAGGGACGGACGGTAGATGGGCCACAGTTGTTCTACACGGCATGCACCACCGCATGTCAAAGATACAAAATCAGAAAAACAACAGGAACCTTAATGACAGTTAAACAGTGCTGTTACTGCTAGCCCTCCACCTTCGAAACCTGCCAGGGATGGCAAAGTGCAGAGGAACTGCAGTGACCACCAGATGAAGCAGAGGAGAGATCTGGGCACTCGGAAAGCATCTATGATAAAAAAGATCTTCTTCTTGCCCGTTTAGGCAATTTTCTTGGATCACCTTGCCAGCACCCGTGAAAGCTACGTAAGCCGTTCCCATGCACACAGCACACGCTGCACCATCGCCCCTGAACTGGCACAGCCCAGAGCCACAGAACCCTTCAGGCCGGAGCGGCCCTGGGAGGTGCCTCGTCCGACGCCGTGCCCAAAGCCGGGTCAGCACTGAATCCAGATCAGGTTGCAACTTACATTCTGCTGGTCAGATCGACTGTAAGGAATGCCCTTTAACTCATCAGGACAAGGAGGGAACTGCACTAATTTAAATGAATTCATCTCTAAAAAGACATGAAATCAGTATTGCTTGGGTCTAAGCAAGGCTGGCAAGGGTTTCTGAAAACAAGACATCGTGGCGACAGGAAATATCTCTCCCACCATGAGAGCACTTAACAGAGCTCATGAAGTTATGCGGGCAACAGGCTCTTACCCCTACACAGCCTACACGAGCTAAGAACCCCTCAGACAGTACAGCTTAAACCTGTTTCTCAGAAGGAACAAGCTACACCAGCAAAATAACCTTTCTATTTTTTTTTTTTTAATTATTTCATCTACCCTCCAGTTTCTGCTGGCACAGCTGAATGTGTTAGGAGAGTGATTTACGCACAACGCTCACTGACGTACCATTTTCCAGTGCCGACTAAGCTGCAGTCATTAACTAAGAGAACTTCAGAATACGACGAGTTTAAAAGAGCTCCCCAACCAGTTCAGAAACACACGTCGAGCAATGTTTAGAAATACAGCAAACAAGTCACTGATAATCTTTCCTTTACAAATGAGACTTGTCTTTCAAAAGGTTCAGCACCATCATTATGGTCAATTTTCGAAAGCACCTTGTGATATTTAAGATTACCCAAAACAAATAGTGCTGGAGGAGGGAGGCAAAATTTCAGCAGCAAAATACACAGCTTTATAGTCTGAGGAATGCCAAGTACATACATTTTACCCTTGAGTTTGCTGTGACGCAGCGTGGGGATTATCAGTAGGAGCCGATTTGTTACCTGAAGAACTCACCAGGTAGTACAAAAGCGTATGTTTTCAGAGGTGCCAGCACCGTAACAGCTCTGCATATGGCCCACGAGCTGACAGCGACAAAAGAGTGCATAGGAAAACTTTTCCTGTACTTAAATTAAACAGAAAAGTTCTCAAATCAGCCAATGCTTGCGCTACTAAGGTAAGCAATTTTCCAAACACACTAATTCAAAGATGCAACTGTCCTACACGCAGGATTCCTGAAACCTCACTGGAGCACTACATTTTTTTAAGGGAATAATTACATGTGCTTTCGTTATTTTCCTTACTCTGTTCTCACTTCTGATTCCAGAGGGTTTGTTTTCCCTTGCCCCGAATGACCCACGACCGCTACCACAAGCTAAAATTACACATAGCTGGCACATACACTGAGAAATATGAAGAATCATTTTTAATGTGATTTGCTTTTAAAGGCAAACCAGCAGTTACTAATCGGTTGACCTATTTCTGGTCCAATTTACCATACTTTTCACACACAATCCAAAAAACTCTCTTCAGAAATGCAAAAGCACTTCAAAAACTTAACTGGGGTAGAGAAAGAGGTAAAGATGCCATTATATACTAAATTCCTTGTGGGGAAGAAAATTGGTATTTAGAAATAAAATTAACTACAATAAAAAGAAGAAAAGAAAGGAAAAGCTTAGGGAAGAGACCCAGGTCATGAGGATGGTATTTCCAAATTTTTTAAAGCTGCAACACAACATTCCCAAGCTGAGAAAAACATGTTCCCTGCCCTCACAGCAACCCCGCCACAGAGATGCCAGTGGCCGTGTATGTCCTCATCCAGTTCTTCACGTCCCACACCTCCAGACCCAGAGACTGACTCCTCCAACCAGGCACCAAGCTTCCCGCACGTCTGAAGGAAGGCTGGCAGAACTAGAGACATTGCTTATGAAACATGTCCCTATGGGTATTAGCAAAAGCGTCTATTTTAACAGTATTGTTTATTTTCACCTATTTGTGCTTTTTGAAAAAAATAAAATAACCCACACACTTTCTCCTTGAGCAGGCCACAGAAAAAGCCTGATCGGTTTCCCTTTTCTTTGCTGGCACAGATCCCGGTCCCGGGGCTGGCGAGGTGCCTATTGATTTCAGTGAGAAGAGGATCAGGCCCAGTCCTGCAGATGTTACTCATGCAAGTGCTCTGCTCCACCCTTCGTTTCCCACATCGCTCCATGCTCTGCTACTTAAAAAACAGGAACAAACTGGAACGACAGAGCCCGGCGTGCAGCGCTTGGCCTCTCGTGCCTTCTCGTACGTGCAGCCCTCAAAGCCCTTTGTCACCGCTCAGCCGGGGACTGATAACCCGCAGCATTGGGGACTGATAACTTGCAGCATTTTGCACCTACGACTGCCAACATCAGGCCGTTCGTAAGCGGATCTTAGTGGGAGCCATGCACTGTCATCTTTGGTAAGGACCACGGCTCTTCTGGCCTGTGGGAAAGTCAAAGGTCAACAGAACCGCCCCAAATACTGCAGCATTTGCTCTTGTTCTTAAAGTCACAGTTCCTGGAGTCGTGTTTCTTCTAGAGAAACTTGGCTTTCATTTAAAAACTAATCCTTCTGGGTTCCCATAATTGCAGAGGATAGCCTGAAAATCTGGCTTCAGAGTTTCCCAAGAGGAAATAAAAAGACACTAAACAAATAAAAAGGACTGGAAGTTTTTCTTGGTTTGATGTCATTTGTTGATTTTTCTTAACATCGCTATTTTAAGCAATCCTTTTTTTTTTTTATGTCTTGGCAAATTATTTTTGAATGCTTTAGAATGGCAATTTGCTCTGAGCTAAATTCTGATTCAGACTGCCATCACTGAAGATTAAAAAAAAAAAAAACGTTTCTTCATTTGTTTGTCAGCATTATTCACTATTCATTAATTATATTTTTATATCTATTCTTTTATAGTAATGCTTTAAACCTCTTCATTGGATTAGAGACAAACTTGGGAAACAAAGTCCGTTCCCAATCTAGAAAACCCTCCAGGCAACTAAGACGCTTGGATCTCATTTTATGCTTATGAAGCTGGTATAGGAATTGTAAATATACACCTATGAGACACTTGAGATTGGGAAAGAAAAGCTGACTGCTGCCCCTTTGCAATTGGACAATTTACAAATAAGTACGTAATTGGGCTTTAGTTGCTGACCTGTGTAATGTGCACTATTTCAGTATTTCCAACTCAAATAAAATGATGCTCATTAGAAAAATGTTCAGCTTGCATTATTTCAATACGCAAAACTGCTCTTCCCTAAGCAGAACTGAAATGGAAAAGATGGATATATTTTATTTACATACATATCTACACATAGAAACGCACCTTTTTTTTCATAACCACACTTTCTGCCTTTAGGAGAGCAAGACATGCAGCCTGGACAACTGCAGATGTTTAAGAAGAAACCCTTACAATGCTTAAAGAAAAGGAAAAAAAGAAGATAATTGTGTTTGTGCTTAATGTCTAATGTATTTTATGCATGTGGATGCAAGAGCTATCAGCTGTAACCCTCACTTTACATTGTTGATTAAAAAAAAACGACAGAGAAAAGAATGAGACTTTCAGCGCAGCTGGGTCAGCTCGTACCACGGGGGGGGACTCGTATCTGGCACTGGCGTGACCCAGCTGCGCAAAGCATCTGATGCCAATGTCGTGGCCTGGCTATGACAAACGAGGGCTATTGCGCAGTGGTGGCCATCTCCAGCAACAGGCTGTCAGGGCTGTGAATACGCAGCCCTGTCTTGTCCCCGGCCACCTGGAACCGTGCCTCGCTGAGGAAAGTTCCTGCTCACGGACTGGCACCGAGACGTCGATGCATCCCAGAATTCATGACCCCCGCCCCCCACTTCAAGCGCTTACAATAACCTTCCCCACAAAGCACCGTCAGATGGGCTGGGCTGTTGGTGCCCAGCTCACCAGGGTGGAAATGCTTCCCCCACCCCCAGAAAGAAACCCCAGGCATTTCCCTCTGCTTGCCCAGTACCAGCAGCCATCCTTCTCCACGACCTTCCATCATAAAACCAGCTGCCTACAGACAAATAGTCACAAGGAGCTATTTCACACAGGTTTTTAGCAGGAATGTGAGCCCGGGATCCCCAAAACACACTCATGAAGGTCTCTGGATTGACCTCTAGCGAATTATACCACCATCCCAAAATGAAAATGCCATTTATTTAAATTTTTTGACACCAGAAGTAACAGGCAGGAGGTTGCAGAAGAGATTTTCAGCAGCAAGGAATTAAACAAACTAATAAAAAATCCCACAACAATGCTGCAGCAAGCTTTGAGACAACTGCAGTATAATTTACTCGACTCCAGGTCTGGTCCTGCCAGCCAAATAGGAAAAGTACAAGTTACGTTGGGGAAGTCAGGCTTGGAAACTGAGGCTGGACTGTTCTGCCCACCCCTCCCTGCATTCTGGGTTCTTGCTGAAGCTTTCTAAATTTTAGGGAAAAAAATCGGCAAGTCGGTATCCTGGACTTTTATGAGAAAGGTAGTGATGACTGAAGAAAACATGCTTTGGTTCTGGTGCACGGACAGGTGAGTGGGACTCCAGGACGTGTTTCTGAGAACAATGACAGCAACAGGCACTGCGCTAGCCCATCAGGTGATGGAAGAACCAGCAAGAGAGCTGAAGGAACCGCCACTGCTGCGAGAACAGTACGACGCTGTAGAGGGGGTGCCTCAGCTCGGGGAGAAGATGGGGCAAGATGAAAGTACCAGGAGAATACGGTGCTGTCAGGGCTGACTCCAAGTTTCTACACTTGCAAAACATTCTCAGGTGTTAACAGTAAAGCACGGACCTTTACTTAGGATTTTAATATAGACCAAACAAACCCAAGAATAAGTCACGTAGGAATTTAAAATTACCAAGTCCTTCTCAACTCTCCCCCAAGGACTTCAGGTTTAACTTAAGCATAAAAGACATTTGAGGCATTGAGACTATTTCTCAATGGTGAAACTGTAATTTGGGGTCAAAACAAAGACAGCTGATTCTTCTGGAAAATACCTGTTCCCTTTTAAAATGGTAGCAAAAAGCACCTCTTTGGGATTTGCACAAACCAAGAAGACTGATGTGTTTGCAACACAAAAAAATAACGTATCAGTCCGTGCTGAGAAGTCAGCAACTGTCAATTGACCTCACCATGACTGCACAAGGAGCATTTTTCCCACAGGAAAACTTCAAAGACTTTCCAGATACTGAATGCAAGTCTTCTGTTGTTGTTATGATGATTTATTATGATGCAGGAAGATCTAAATAATCTTTTCCTGGTTTGTTCTTGAATTTTAAACTTAACAAGATCAGAAAAAAAATCAAGTTGGTTATTTCTTTCCATTCCTAGAGAGGACTTTTTTTCATGAATTCTCTGGAAAATGCTTACATTTAACCAAGTGTAGCCTTTCAACCAAGTGTTCCCTAGGATTAAGCTAGTATTCACGACATCACAGAGGAAAATTTTGCAGTGAGTACAAATCTTTCCTCCTCTAAACTGCTCAGCCTTCGGTAGGTTCAAGTCATAACAGTCTTGAGGACTTGTGGAACTGCAGGACTGTGCAGTTCTGCAGAAAACAGCAAAAAGCCCCAACCAAACATGTGACAAAACCCTTCAAACCCTCCCCCCATTCTCTTTTTCTCCTTTTACGTGTGTATGTTTCACATCATCCTGATTTTCCTACGTAGAGAAATCTGAGGGTGCGTTCCCCCATACTTCCACATCTTCTTTCAGAATTTTTTTTTCTGCTCTAGATGTTATTCTGGGAATACGGACATAACTAAGGAGAGGAGAACTCTTTATGTCCACGTGGAAAATTGGACTCCAGTTCTGATTTCTCCCACAGTGGCTGGAGTCAATGACAATCTCAGTGAAAGCAACTGAGTTATTCTGGTGGAAATTTCAGAGAAAAAATGTAGAATTAGCCTATCGCCTCACTACAGAAATAGATCAGTGATGTATGTTTAGGCAGTGGCATTTTTCAACCATGCACTAATAAGAACACTCAGTTTGAGTATTCCACAAATTACTTAAGATCCCGATGCCTCTTCCTGGGACCAGCTCTTCGTTAAATTTAATGACTCCTTAAAACAGAAAAGAGAAAATGTCAATACCACCTGCTAGCAGTGAAAGCTATCTAGGCAAACTTGGTAAAAAAAAATTACACTGGAAACTTCCATGAGATTTAGCGGGATAGTGAACATTTTCTGGTCCACACTCATGCACACGTAAAGGGAAAAAAATCCAACTTGTTCAAAGCGAAATTCCTGTCTTCGCCTTACAGTCCTCCCCATCCCCCCAACCCGAAAATGTGATTTACCAGAAGGAGCTCACAATGCTGCTCTGGCTGAGAAAGTACACTGAGAACTCCACAACGAGCCCAAAATAGCCTGAAAAGAGGAAATGGGTGGGGGTGAGGTTCTTTCTTCTGCTCACAAAGGACTTCACCAGCCGATATAGATCAAGCAAAAACAGTCCTGACATGCGGAGCGGCACTTGGTGACAGTCCTCCCCTCTTTTCCCAGTCTGGTCTATTTTAAGATCACATCACAGGAAACTTGGCAGCTACATGTTTCTCAAAGCTGCCCCTGCCACTTCCACAAGTTCGAACCGTTTGTCAGGGCACAGTTCACAGCACAGAAAATTCTGAGGGGACAGAAGAGGTACTGCCGGGCTACCAAAGGCAAGTCATTCCAAGAAAGAGGACGATTACTGATAATTAAATGAAGCTGAAAGCACGTTTGCTTTTCAGCACCATATTACTGTTTTTCAAAGAAATGCAACATTTACATGAGCCGTCCAAGCGCTGATAGTACTTGTGATGGACACCATGCGTCTGCTCAGAGAAAGAAGTTCTCCTCATCAAGAGATCCAGCTGTGTGGGTTGCACCTGGATCATTTTGTCATGGACTCTCTCTCAGCTTTCTCCAGAAAAATTTCATGTTGTCAAATACAAATAAAGTAAGGACACATGCAGACACGGAACCAGGAACAACGAACAGCACAGTTGTTGCACATGAACCTCGACTCTGATTCCCATTAAGCATGGAATAGGATAAATGTTAATGGCATGGTCTGATCAGAGAAATTCATGATAATTAAAATACTAACAAAAAATGCAAAAGCGCATAAACATTGCTAATACCTTCACCCTGCATTATAAAATCATTCATATGCACAAAAGCAGCAATGGGAGATGAAGCAGGAGTTTTCTGAAAATAGGAAAATGAACAGTAATTATAACCAAGTAAAATTCTTTAAAAAACACACAGTTTTCTTATTTCATAACCATGTCTTTTACAAATGCCAAAGCTCCACGGTCCCCCTTGTCCAGAGAATTCAGTTTCTGAGTAATCTGAGCTCAAAAAAATCATTGAAAAAATAAAAATCCTGCAGGGGAAAGACATACTATTTAATCTCAATGGACTACAACAACTAAATAGATGTTTATCTTCCTTTCCAGAAGTAATTTATCTCTGGATATAGGAAGAGCATTCTCATCCCCGAAAGTCAACTCTGCGATACCCGTAAATAACTTAAATACAGGTCTTAAAGCTCAGTCTGTACAGTAAACTGATTATTGGAACACCATAAATCTTGAGTGGCATTCTAAAGCTATTAAAGCAAAAAAAATATTAATATTGTCCACGAAGAAAGAGAAGAGGTGCAAGCCCTTGCCTCTTTATGGGTGAAACCATGTGAAAGCTTTCAGGGAATTTCACGTGGTCAGTGTTTTGTGTTTTGGTGACATCTGCTTCAAAAGAAAGGCCACCAGAGGAAAGGCGTGTTAGATCTCTTCTTGCACAGCTCACTCTCTGCTCCCATGCTGAACATCACTGCCCTCTTGCACGAGGGCTCTCTGTTCAGCTTCCACACACAGATTAGCTTAAATTGCTCTAAATAACTCCTACTTGCTATTCTTGAGCCCTTTATTCCAGCCTGCTCTATATTCTTGAACTGTACCTGAGTCACCTTCACGTGTTATCCTCGGCACTCTGGGAAACTTGGGGTTTAGTAAACAGGTTAAGCAAATGAAAAGATTAGTCAGTACTGTGCTTCAGATGGATGCAAGATGAGATTACACTGAAAGCAAGTATCTTAACAAAATTAAGCAGAAAGGTTTTCAGAATCTTTACACTAATCTAAATAACATGTACTGCACAAAAAGAAAGCACTCCCAAATTTTGTGCTTGAGTCTTTTTGACCCTGGTATTGAAGACCATTGCCCATACTACCAACTTATTGGGCAAACTGGTTTTTTTGGTTGCCATACAGGCTGGATGACATGGCCATTACAAGTTCCTGATGACTGAAAGTAAAGAAATTGGAAGGAACAGAGATTAAGGTGGCAACTAGATAATAATAGTAGTTACGGAAGACAGAATAGCACGGTATACTTACATTTACTCCTCACCATGTGTTAACACGTTATCTCTACAGCAAACAGCGTGAAATACAATATACTTACATATCCTTTTCACCACACAAAAGAAGAACTTAGGCAAGTTAACGCAAGCTCAATTAAGAATGAATACTGACTTTTACGAAAGACTCAAGATAACATTTCTTCATTCTTTTTTGTGGGTCGTTCCCCCCCCCCCCCAACAAAACTCCTAGGGACCCCAGGGCCTGAAAAACCCACACCCGTTAAAACTGAAACCTTACCAGGAAAAAAAACATTGGGGGGGAAGGAATGGGATCCAA
>Ga0181612_105192_pt1 | contig 15970 bp, 13 predicted proteins | sample HoacroProtozoa21_FD_119630 | JGI IMG/M metagenome (GOLD analysis project Ga0181612, IMG submission 119630) | Hoatzin crop microbial communities from Cojedes, Venezuel. Combined Assembly of Gp0051906, Gp0051904, Gp0051908
AGAATTGTTAATCACAGAATCATTAAGGTTGGAAAAGGCCTCTGAGATCATCAAGTCCATAACAGCCTGAGCTGGACCCCGGCACAGCACTGTGAGGGTGCAGCTGACTGCTTACAGACCACAACAGGACCCGGACCCCATGTGTTCCCAGCATGCTGATTCTGCACTGCTCATCCCTGCACGCCTGAGATGGCTTCGTACACAGGGCCTTTGGGGTGTCTCTGCACTCTGTTCCCAAAAACACAAGTTGGGGTTGGAGGATGGAGGCACCTGAGGACACTGCACAGGGTCAGCTCAAGCCCAGCCAGGTTTAACAGCCTCATCTCAGTATGGGTACTCCTGCACCCAGGTCATTTCGTGAAGAGCTTGGGTATCTCTGGGTCGTGCTCTGCAGTGCTGTGCAGCGCTTCACCTAGCCGAGGGGCTGGGCTGTATCGAGCCACGGTGCCAGCAAAGGCCTTCTCTGGGCCGGTGTGACGGCCTGGAGCCCAGAGTGCAGCTCAGAGACACCCGGGACCTCGTGCTGCTACCCCAGGTCTGGCAGAAGTAGCCCCAAGCCAGAGCTAATGAGCTCTGCTGGATCTGACCAATTCTTCGTGGACCATCTCGGCTGTCTTCATGTCATGCTGACTAACATACTTGGGGGATTCTCATTACTTATTTTTCTTCATTGCCTGGGGTGCTCCAACCCCTCTACGCTGCTCTGTAAAAAAAAAGAGAAAGAAATCAATCCTGAGCTTACAGGTGGAAACAGGAGAGACAGGGAAGGCCAAGGAGTAGCAGATGCAGCACGGGGCACCACGCTTATCTTTGCGCTGCGTGCCAAAACATTCTGGCCTGTGCTTTTTATTCCCCCATTCTCCCTTAAAATCTCATTTGATGCGTTTGGCTGCTACGCTGCGCTGGTATGTGTGTGTGGGCTTCTGGAGCTGCCTCCGAATCTATACCCGGGAGGAGGAAGGAGTCTTTAAAAATTAATACTGCGAAGCAGCTTTAGTGTCAGCGCTGGCAGAGCAAACGGAGCCGCTAGCAGGGAGAGCCCGGGATCTGCAGGGGCGAAGAGGACCCGCGGCTCGCTGCCAGCAGAGGTGACGCACTCCTGCGCCCGCCGAGAGGAAAACGGCCTGCTAGCAGCATTTGTGTTTGACCCTGCTTTGAAGCTGTAAGGATGAAGGCTCTGAAAATAACCACTAAAATGTCCCTTGCCTGGCCCCCTTGATAGAGGCCCTCTCTCTGTCTCACTTCGCCTGCTAACAGAAGAGATCAGACATTCAATAGAATTTCCTAATGTGCTTTGCCTTACGCTCCTCAGCGTGTGCCACTGTGCCCGGGCACACAAACTGGGCTGGACTAGCTGGTCTTTTTCCTAACGTAGTATCACCCGGCTTTAGTAATCTAAAGGACTTCAATCTTGGCCCTCTCTCTACCTCGTGTTCAGACCTTTCCTCTGTGCCAGGACACCAAGCCTGGGGCAGCGACGTGGCCCTGCTGATTCAGCTGCAGCGGTGGGTGATGTCCGTGCTATGCTAACACTCGCTCTTGCCTTCGCCAGTGCATTTATTTTTTGCCAGCTGCAGGTACCCTTTGGCTTAGTGGATGGGGTCAGCACTGAAGAGCAGAGTTGGCTGGGGAGGCAGGAAAGTAGCCATGTTTTTTCCTTTCCCCCTTTTTTCCTTTTTTCCCTTTTTTTTTTTAATAATCTCAGGCTTTATTAAAGCTTCTAGCGTTTCATCTCAAATAAATACACCTAGAACACCTTTAGCAGTCCTGGCATGAAGCTAAAGCACAGGGACATTGAATCGTCTGTCTAAAGGACTCTGGCTGGTGTGACCCCTGCATGTCTGATGACTAGGCTGCGGAGGGAGCCGCGGTTTTATGACATTAAATATTAACCGCTGGATATTAATAATGAAGGCTGACAGCTCCTTTCCCGGTTCCTGAGGTTGTTTCTCTCCCAGCTGCAAGTCCAGCAGGATTTGTGTTTTTTTACTGCCTGAGCATTACGGTCAGAGCCCCCTGATCTCAAAGGGTCAGGGAAGGTAAGAAAAATAAGACGGAGGTGTCGCTGCTGTGAATAGGAGTCGTCGCCGCCTGCCTGTGCCCTGCACTGTGCGGGCTCTGCCTGCCTCTGGTTAGCCTTGTCACAGCACGCTGATTGGAAAGCAATTTACCGTTAAAGGCAGAGAAAATGTAGCAGGCTAATAATAAAACAGGGAGAAAAAAAAAAAGTGACATTGGGACACCTAACAGCAGATCTTCCTGCATTGCTTGAAGCCAGAGGAGAATAAGCTGTTCCAACACGTTTGTGTTTTATTGCTGCTTGGCCTGTGCAAACAATGCAGTTAAAATTTTCATGCTGCGCCCTCCAAAATTACATTTTTCTCTCTTCCTTGCTTCTTTCCCTTTCTTGTCATCAGCTGCAGCTTCCTTCCAGCCTAGGACAGCTGAAATGTTGCTTCAGTCTGTAGCTATATTAGTCTTGTTCCTAAGATCATTTACAAGAGACGCTAACGCACAAGGCAGACTATTCCCTCGGACCAGCAGCATCACCACAGCTGGATAAGTCATGTCTGTAGCTCAAATCAGGTGGCTGGAGGACAGAGGAACACAAGTCCTTTCTTGAACTCGTGACCCTCAAACCCTGCCTTGCAATGTACTAAATGTTGCTGAAAAAAAAGTCATCTCAGAGGAATTTGAACAGGGCTTTATCTGAATAAAGAAATACAGCCCAGAACACACAATAGTGACTAATAAATCACAGGTCGGTTTTATTTCGCTAGTGTGACTCTGCCTTATTTTTTTCCATATTGGACTTTCCTCCAAATTACATTTTCCCAGTTGTGCACTTTTGTTCTTTTTACTATGTGACAAATGGAGGTGCTGTTTATTATTTATTCTTTGGCTTTAATGTTGTGCAAGCTAGATCAATTCAGTTTTTGATAAATAAGTCTGCTTTTTGCAGAAATTACCTAGTTGGATCAGTACTCTTTTCTTCTTTCTCTGCAAAGGCTGGCCTCTAACCCTGTCTACTCTACAGTGAAACTCCATTTATCCAGACCACTTTCAAACTCTGTCTTGGTCAAATCTAGACCACGTCCTCTACTCTGACCCCTGCATCAAATAACAGCCTAGTACCCTTTTATGGAAATAGTTTCTAATGTTCCCCATGCTTGCAGTTAAACAGAGTGAGCCGAAGCTTTGGATTGACAGCACATAACTTGGAGTAAAACTCGGTTTTAATTTGAGTAAAAGGAACTTACAGCAGATGGCTAAAAAGACACGCAGGGAGAGAAGCTTTGGGCTGCATGAGGTAGATCTGGGCCATGACGTGAGATGCTGGGCATGAAGAGAGACCTTAGAAAAAGGTAAGGATGTTTTCAGCTTCTTAACTCTTCTTTTTAACCCTCTTCCATGTGCTAAGGTCTGCCTCCAGTTCAACATTTTCTCACCTCTGAACACAATTGTGTTTGCTGTGTTATTTGACATTAGGCACGGCTTTTGGGTCAGAGACAGTGAGGAAAAGGCATTTTGGAAGTTTACCTACTGTCTGCAGTTGAGTTGCTGTGCTTATGGTGCTGCCGAGTCCAGCCAGCGTACAATAACAAGTCCGGCTGCTCCCTTGGTCATGAGATAAAAAAATCTGAGCAAGGAAGAGGGTGTCTGTCTTTTGTTTGAAACTTTGAGGTTCACAAAGTCAGGAAGCTATACGAAGGACATATGAAGACACGAAGAAGTATATGTGGAAAAGAGATCGAGGTGAGATTGTCATGTAACCTCAGTCTTAGAACACAGGCATTAAAGAGCATGGGGTATCACAAAGTCTTTGGTAAAATGATGAGACTTGGCAATACAGGGGTTAAAATTCATCCCAATTTGCTCTTGCCTGCACTTAAAGTTAAAATGTCTTCAGCTGTAGTGATTTTTTTTGATGGTGACCATATTCAAACACACTTATATGCTGTAGTAAGACTAAGCCTATGGACTTTTTTCTTTGGTCTTTTCCATCCATGTGCCTGTACCCTGTTCGGAAGAGGTACAGGCTGTATGGAAATAAGCACTGGCCTCACCAGCTCTCACTACAGCTGCAGCAGTAGTAGGAACAGTGACAACTGGAAGGACAAAAAGATCATCTGTGGTACGCAGGATTTTCTGTCAGACAAGTGAGGGCTCCTGATGCAAAAAGTAGCCCAGGGAGTGGCAGAGGGAGGCTGATCTGTGACGCTCTTCTGCAGATCTGTTGGGATGTGAAAGCATGCCCAGATGCTCAATGGGCAGAGCAGGTGGTGGGTAATGCCAGTGACGTACTGGACACCTTTAATTTACTTCTGTCGGTGTTAATGGACCAGGTGATCTGGGAGTCTCAGGCGGGGAAAGGTCTAACACAGCAGGGTCATGCGTATTCTGGGGAGAAGGCCAAGGCTGTGGCCTGGAAGGAATGAGTGCACGGGGGAGGAACAGCTTTTGCAGTTCTGACTGCAGATTTTACCTCTCCACTTAGCTCGAGGGACTCTCTCCTCACCCACCTCTTTCCTTAAACAGCAAGAGGCTGCGTTCCTCGCTGGCAGTAGCAGTCTAGAGCCCGTTGTCTGGAGGTGGAAGTGGCAGAAGAAGCAGGATGGGGAGCGTGGGTGAGGATGATGCCCAGCCCTGGTGAGACATTTGTTGGAAAGCTTGGCCACAGTGCTGGAAATCCTGGGAGGGAGGGGATGACAGGGGCCTGGGAGGCTACGTGGCAGTTGCTGGCGGAGAGATGGGACAAGGGGGGGAAGGGGACGAGCATCCTGATCCTTCCCAGCCTAGGATAGCAGCGAGGTGATGGGACAACTACTGAGACTGTACTGCTCTTACTGAAGAAATGGGGAGGACAGGTGCTGGCGCAAAAGCAGTTTTTAAATTAAGTCAAGACAGAATGTTTCTGTAAGGGAAATTCCCTGGGTCAAATCAGTGTGAAGTCAGGGAAGCCCAAGGGCCTGCAAACCAGAGGGTGACAGAAGTTCCTTGCAACACTGTATCTCCGAAAGCCGCTTCTGCTCTGGTTCAAGATGAGCAAAGGCAGCTTCAGGGAGCGGGTGAGAGGATGCTGCTCTACGATCAGAGGCAGGGAAGGGATGGTCTCGTCCCTTACAGCCCTGAGGTGCTTCACTCTCCTGTGCACAACGGGTGTAAATGCCTAGATGCCCAGGGGCTGAAAGAGTTTAGGCACCATGTTATGAAGGTGAGGGGATATAGGGTTTGTGCATGGGGAGATGGCTGGGCTGGACTTCTGCTAGGTGAGATCTTCCACAGGCTGGAGGTTAGGGATGAGGGGTAAGGGGAAGCTAGACATGTTTAATTGCCTATAACTAATCAGGCATGTACACTGATCATTCCCCTCCTTGTTCTTCTGAAAAAGTACCCTCTTGTACTCTCCTGATCCCTGCGGAGCCAGCGATGAGGCAGCTTATACGGAGACGCACACTGGGAAGTACAGAGCATCGCCGGCCTCATGCTCAGTCCCTGCTGTCAGGCTTGAGCATTAGGACTGGCACCATCATGATGGTCTTCATTTCTGTGCCCTCTCAGCAAAAGGAGCTATTAAAAAATGAATAGCAGCTGTGACAAACCCCAGGAATCATTAGAAGAAGAACTCAGATCTATTTAACATAAAATCACGTAGTATTGCTAGGGCGTAGTTCTTTGCTGAGACCCTGAGGCAGGAAAAAGATGCAGGATGAAGGCATGTTTGTTCGTAGCAGGAGCTTAAAATGATGTGCAGTGAGTTTCTTCATACTTAATGTTGGTTTTGAACATCTTGGTGCCCAGATTTTCGGTGGAAATAATGGACGATGACCAGCTATGAATTTTAAAGTGAGACAGAGGTGATTTTGGATGAAATGAGAGCTGTTCTTCAGAGGGAAAATGTTGAAGGAACAATTCCCAGTCCTTGTACTGAGAGTGAGCAAAAGGTGAATAAGAAAAGTTCTGGGGAAATCTTGTGGCTCCCATTAACAGACTTAGCTGCTCTTTTTAAAAAATGACAGTTTCTCAGCAGAAGGGGTGCCTCCTCAGCAGGCAAACCTTCCTCAGGAATCCGCCACAACCACTGCTGCTGCTCAGGAGCTCATAGTGGGAGTGGGAAATCGCCTGGGATGAAGCGATGGGCAAATCTATGTGCCTCCTCTCTAGCCTTTGAGCTGACTGCTGTTCTGAGTCACTGTGCTGGGGAGGTTGAACCCCAGGGCTTAAAGCGGTGATGACGATCCCCTGGTTTAGGGTGAGACTCTGGCTTAGAGTGAGACACGAAAAGCAAACATACAGCTCAGCCCTAGGGAGTCCGGTTGGTTGGCAGCATTAGCAGTTAGGTGGCTATATTAGCATTTTAATCAAATAACTAGATATCCTAGAATTATATGTTTGAATCTCTGTAGGCTAAACATAGCTTCAGAGGCAAATAATTCCCATGTAATTTTAGGGTGGAGAACGTCCTTTGGGTAACAGCTGCCTGCTCTGCATGGGCATTAAAAATCCTGTGGCACTTTATTGAAAGCAGAGGTTTGTCTCAGAGGTCTTGCTTAAAACATCCCTCAGCGTGCTGGCTGTCTGCCCGGCTGCAGTCCTGACACCCAGGAGGGAATGCAATTCAGGGAGAGATACTGCAGCTCCTGTTCACTACATTGTTTGTAGAGTGTCCTGGGAGCCCTGATATAAATGCGGACGGCTTGCCCAGGTGACAGCAAGGATGACCTTACTGGCATCGGTCTGAGCATATTTGCTCATGTGGTACAGTGGGTGCCTAAGCTCTGGGAATGGTAAGATCTTTGAGGACAGGCAAACAGATTGTCCAGTCACAGGCTGGTCCAAATCCTGCCTTGTCAGCAGTATCGGGTGGCTGGCTGTATTGACCTGGGGAAGTCCACCGGTTCCTGCGGTAGACACGCAGCTACCGGTCCAGGGTCAGTACAAAAAGCTCTCAGGAGGGCATCCAGACCATGCTAAACCTGGCCTTACATATTTGTTTTGTAACATCAGAGATATTAAATGTTCTAATGATAAAACCATCTGGAATAAGTTTATTTTCAAAAGAAAAGAATGAAATAGATGTGAGCTGGCAGGAGCTTTCAGAGAGAGATTTCCCCCGCCCCTCTCTGTTTATATATTATGCAGAGAACTCTACAGGAAAATGGGATACATGAAGTTGAGCATTTCATGACAAGTTGTCACATTCTGTGCATAAATTTCTGTAAAGTGTTAGGCACCAGTGGTGGGAGGAGATATTAGGTCACTCATTGCTAATCCTGGAAAGTTTAGAGGACTTTGCATGTCCTTTGAGAGTATCCCTGTGATGGAACAAACATCACCTGTCCACAATGATTCCTTCATGGTGCATATAATCCACCCATTTATTTGATAAAGGTACCCATAAAAAACCAGAAATGACACAACAACACTCCCAGTACTAATCTGTCCTATCCTGCTGTTTGTCTTTGTATCTTCCAGCTTTCTACAGCACAAAGTAATGGAGAACGAAGAGTAATATTCAGTCTCTTTTCTTCTTAAAAGCACATTACAAATACTAATCTGAATTCCTCCTCTGCCTGTTTTCAGCAGGTTAAATATCAATTTTTTGGAGGGTTTAAGTACCCGTGGTGCATTTGAAGGTCTTTGAGTGACGGGTGTTAAGAACCTCTGAACATGAGCCCTATTAAACACTCCCCAGGTGCATGCGAGGGACGTATCAGAACCAGCATCAGAATTCGGGTGGTCCCAGCTCCAAACTGTGGTCTAATCATACATCTTTCAGACGCTGTTTGCAGCTGATGCTGGAAGGGCATCACATTTCTGATGACTCAGGATTTGCAGGGGAGGTTTGCTTTAGGACATAGCTCTCCTGCGATTATGAGCTTCCGTATTACTCCAGCATCGCCCCTGAGTGCTGCATGGCATCATCTTTGGTCCCTAGGAGGAGGGTAATACTGGATGAAGCACAGCTATAGGAGATTAGCGTGAAAAAATAAGGGTTTTTTTTCCCCCTTAGAAGTGTTAGGACACAATTTCAGCCTCTAATTTCTCACACACCCTACCCTCCCCCTGCTATTTCATGTAAACTTCTGTTGAAAGCAATAGTCTTTCTGAAGTTCTGTTCGGAGTGTTATTGCTTAAGCCCACAGGGAGAGCACATCCCTCATGTAAATTGTGGTCGATGGTGAATCTGGACAGTGCTTGTACCATTGCACAGACACTGGCTAGATGCAGGCGTGAACTGCTAAGGTCGCCAAACCCGCAGTTTGCCCAGACATTTTCAGTGGTACACTCAGAAGGCAGTAAGTACTGATAAAACTTGGAGCACTGCTGTGTAGACCCCGGAACATATCTCTCTTCGACTCTATAAAACCACTGTTAGGTAGGAACCCCCCCTGCGTAAACCTCACTGATGCAAGTGCCCTCTCCACAGCCTGCCCAGCCCGTGGAAAAGTCCCTGGTGTAGGGGACTGCCAGGAGCACGTACAACATTGCGCATCCAGGGTCTTCACAGACAGTATGAACAAGGCAGAACTGCTCTAATTACCCCAGAACTGGAGCCAAATCGCCTTGGTCAGGCAGTTTGTTTGCAATACATGGATAAAAATACAAGCCTCAATCATAATATTAAATCTCCCCCCCCCCGCCACTGCCATGCTGTATTGTCTAGGTGAAGAGGAAAGAGGAAACTTTGTTTTAATTTCCTTCCAATTAATTAGAAGTTGAGGTGGGGGGAGGACTCACCTAGACAGTAACAGGGGTTATTACGTTTCATAACTGCATCCAATCAAGGATGCGTTGCGAAGAATTCAGAGTCAACAAGAGTCTCTGATGTCAGAGTCAAGTCAGTACATCCACCAGCGTAATTCAGCTCAGCACACCACCTGTGACAGAGAGAGAGGGCTGGGTGGCCCTTCAGTCTTCAGCTCTCCGAGAAGGCTGATAAGATACTGCTTACCGGCACACACACCAGTCCTTTCCAAATTTCAATTCTCAGTGCTGCATCTTCTCTTTGCGTACGCCTTATCATGAATGCAAGTGGTTAAGCTTTCCTTCTCCTTTTTAAAGATCACGTTTAATTTTTCTTTTTTGCTCTAATGATTTAGATGAAATATTTAAGCTCACCCCTGTAAATCTCCTTGGGGCACCTGCCAGAAGGTTGTGAAACCTGGGTGAGCGATGGTGGAGGGGCGTACGCTGTTAATTAGTGGAGTCTGGCAACCTCCTAACACTTCTGCTCACGCTCTTGTCGACGGCTCCGCGGTCTGGCTTTGCGGGAGCCGATTCATGCAGGCGTTCGAAAATAACCGGACTCTGGCAGCAGCTCCCACTCCGACAGAAGAGAGCCAGCAACCAGCGTAATAGGTTGCTGCAGCCAGCAAAGTCCTCCGGTGAGGAGCAGTGAAGTGAAGAGAAACAAAGCCCATTCCAGCCGCTGCCACAGCAGACAACAATTGAGAGCAAAGAATCATTCTATTGCATGTGGAGGGTGGGAATGAGGGAAAGAAAAGAGAACGAGATGGTATTTTTTACAGCTAGGGCTTTAATGATTTCTTTCCTTTCTCCCCTTCCCATTAAAGGGGACAAAAATACACAGAAAGAGAATTCACAGATTTTCATTCTTCTTGTAAGAGAAGACGGCGCAGCCAAAGCTTCTTCCTTGCATGAAGTTTTCAGAAGGAAAGTCGGTTCCCCTTTCTCTGGCTCCTCATAGCGGCATTTTTCTGGCTCCAGCAACCTAATAGGTTGATTGCTGAGCCTCTTCTGTTTCAATTACTTTTGATTGATTCTCAGGTCTGTGTCAGCCATTTGGTGCAGCCACTGTCCCATGAACAAATCTGCAGCAGTTGAAGATGAAAATAACTTCCTTGGCCAGTTAGGAGGGGAGTTCAAGCATCTTTTCTAAACATGAGGTTGCTGTAGCCTTCTCTCAAAACTGTCTCTCCGGCCAGGGCTGCTGGTGATGAAGTTCCTGTTCCTGATGGCTTGCTGGGCTGGGCTTAGCCTCAGATGCAGCTAGAAAGGAGGATGAAAGCAGCTTCAATACCTTTAGGCTGCTCAGCTTGCAGTTGCTGGAGCGCACTGCGTTATCCCCCAGGAGAGGGACTGTGGCCTGGTAGAAGTCCTTCTGGGTTTAGGGAGTGGAGGCGGACAGGGAGAGGTGGGACACATAGCCTGTGAGGTGAGTCCTGGGGGCTTGCTTTCTGGTTCGAGTTTTTACTGAAGGAGCCATGGGTGAGGGAAGGGAGAGAAACGGAGCTGGGAAAAGGAGTGGAGGTGGTGGCGACTTGTTCATCACAGAAACAGCCAGCCTCTGCAGTTCCTTTGTACACATCTGACTCTTAGCAGCAGCAGCCTCAAGCCTTCAGACTGGCAAAGGAGTAGTGAGGACAGATCTGTATTGCTGCCCTGGCTGACAGCTCGTCTGGCTTCCTGCATAAGTCAGAGCAGATTGAGAACGAAAGCAGTCTGGAGAATTGGGGCTATTTGTGTCAACAGTAGGATTATATTTCTGTATTTTTAATTTCCTACTGTTGCTGTCCAACTCAACTCAGCGTGGGACCACATCATAATTCAGGCTGGACGGGCCCCTGGGAGGCTCAGAGCAAGGTCAGCCCCAGGCCAGACCAGGCTGCTCAGGGCTGTGTCTGGCTGGGGCTTGAAACCTCCCAGGACGGAGCCTGTGAAGCCTCCTGGGCTGCTGCTTCTCTGCTAGGCTATCCTCACTGGGAAGTTTTTCCTTGCATCTAGTCTAAATCTCTCCTCTTTCAGTTTATGTCGGTTGTGTCTTGTTTTCTTGCTACGCACATCAGTGAATTTCCTAGTTCCCGTTTCTTGATGACCTTCCTGTAGTTATGGCCAGGCCTCACATTTGCCTTTCTTTAGTTGTCAGGGAAATCCCTGGACCTCCACAGTCTTTCGAAGACGTTAGAGAGTGGCTTTGCAAGGACATGGGCCAGCTATCTTGGCACTCTTGGAAGCAACTGTAGGGTCTCACGGACCTGAAGAGACCAAGATCTCTCAGGCAGTCCCTGAGTCAATGCCCATCCGCTTGCTGGTGCTTTTCCGCTGAGCCCAAAGACCTGGGACACCTTGCTGATGAAGACTGAAATAGAGGAGGCATTGAGTACCTTAGCCTTACCTGTGCTCTCGTCACTAAATCACTTTCCTTATTCAGCAACGGCCTACATTTTCTCTGTTTAGCTTTTATTGCTAATGTAGTGGTAGAGGCTCTTGTCGTCCTTGATGTTCCCTCCAAGTGTCAACCCTAGGTGAGCTTTGGATCAAAGGTAGCTATGAGGGACCCTCCAAAAGGCAACTGGCTTATCACATGCGAAGAGCTGGGCTTCCAGTCCCAGCCTGAAGTGGGCTGATGCAATAGGGTGCTGCTTCAAACGACCCCTGGAGAGAACTTGCACCGTTGTCTAAAGCAGCAGTTAAAGCTTTTGTGCAGGGGAAACCTGGTGCACCCGCTGTTGAACTCAGAGCAGCTTTGCCAGCAATCTGCCTGCCTCCCTGTGAGTCATCCTCAGCAGCCAGGCAGGAGGAGAGGCGTGTTTGCGTGCCTCCGGACTGGTGGGGTGGACGGCTTTGTCCGGAAGGCACGCGTTCTCTTACAGTTAACCTGTCTTCTAGAAATCCCCCCTCCCGTCTGCTGGGAGGAGCTGGCACAGGGTAGCAGAGGGGCATTTAGGGGGTGGGCTGACAGATCTCATCAGGGTCCTCTTCTTCCCACCCTGAAAAAATGGAGCAGTGGTGCCAGTAATGTGATCCAGCCCCACGCCCCTGCCCACGCCCCGTGAGCACCGTGCCCCCAGGGACCCAGGGGTCCCACCGCAAGAGAGCAGCTGGAGACGAGGTGCTCCCTCCACCCCTCTCCCTCCAATACCCAGGGGTGGCGAGGAGGGAAACAGGCTGTGAGGGCGAGTTAATATGAATGGACATGCTGTGAAAAATGGATACTAAATTATCCCCTGATCCAATAAACCTCTCAACCCACGCTCTCAGAAAAGCCTCGGTGAGTAGACAGGCCTCACGAGTTGCTCAGCAGCTCAATGAAATCTGTCTCTGCCCTGTCACATCGAAAAAGGGAAACAAATGGCAGAATTCGGGGCCCTCTCCCAAGGAGTGCTTGGTCCTGCGCCAACAGCTCTGCCTTCGATACCAGCTCCCTGCCTGCAGCAGGACCCTGAGCTTGTGAAGGTTTCCTTCCTCTGTCCTTGGCTTCCAGGTATTCTCACCAAGAGGGATTTCACCCCTGTGCACACGGTGGCTTTGAGACGTAGGAGGCAGCAGAGTGGTTGCAGCCAGCCCCAGCAGAGGGGCTGCGGCGGGGGCGAGTGGACGGAGGGACAGCCCCAGCCCTGCCATGCACCCCGGGTCGCTCTGCTGTCCGGAGGCGGCTGCTGGGGTGATAGCACCCTTACAGGGCCGTGTTCGCCCTCGCGGGGGGCTGCAGTCGATGCCCTGCCCTGCCCGGAGGAAGGGCTTGATCCTGTCACGCCAACACCGGTTTCTTCTGCTGTGTCCGATGGGGGTGTTGCACCTCTGCACATAGGTGTAGGATGATTCATGAGCGTGCGCGTGTGCTGTATCTGCACTCAGGTCGTGCTAATCCTGTTTAGTCATTTTTCAGTGGATTTCATTTAGATACCGGGCTGGGGCTCTGCGTGCCCTTGACAATACTGAGCAACACCATTGCTCATATTTAAACTCACTGACATAGCTAGTGATGGTGAAATTAAAGGAGACAATGACACAGAGCTCTCACCCAGTAGCAGTTTGCCTCCTGCCAATCACTGCTCTGGTATTTTCCCTCCCTTGCCAGAATCCAAGGGAAAGAGGCAGATTTTGCAGTTTACCTGGAAGACCAGCAGGTCTGAGCTCTTCTGGACCGACCTGCATGCCCATGAAGCTCCAGCTAAGCCCGCAAAGTGCCGAGGAGCATCGGGCACCACCTGCCGTGCAAACCCTCTGTGAAGCCACAGCAAACCCGGAGCAGAATGTGAAGCAGGTGATCTGTGCCAGCAAAGACTTTCGGCCTCGCTGCCGCAAGCAGCTCGCTCGTGCTCACCCAGCCGGTAGCAAAGCCAGAAACAGCCTGGGCTGCTGGGGCCCAGCACCCGGCTCTCGCCTCCGGTCCATGGCTGCTCTCCAGCTCTGACTGTACACGCCAGTTTGCTGTCGTGGCCTCTCTTGCTGGCTGGTGGAAGGAGAGGTCTGCTCCCCAAAATGGCAGCTGAAGACATAGATGTTACACGTTTTATTCTGTGGCTTTTGATAGTCAGCAAAGAAGTCACCACGAGTTTGCCACACTCTTGGGGTTTTTTGGGGTTTTTTTTTTTGGTTACTGTTATCAGAGATGAAAATATGGCTTCTATTAACACTGTGGCAATGGAAAGAAAAGGCTTGTCCTGCGGTTCTGGTTTAAAAATAAAACCAAAACAACTACAGAGAAACATCTTGTGCCCCTTGTGAGTAGATGTAGGCTTTAATTTTGTCTCGGGTTTCTACCATCGTAACACTTGACAGCAAGAGCTGTAGTCATGAGGATCCAGATTTGGAAGGGCATTAACAGTGTCTGATTTTCATTGGTTTTAGTGAGCAGCAGGTGCCTAAAAACCTTTACTATCTGGTCTAGGATTTCTGTGACTGTGCCCTCAGAAACCGCTTCTTTCTATTAGGTACATAGTTTCCTTTGCTGTTTTCAAAGACAACTACAGAAACAGGGCTTTGTGAAACTTAGCGAGTAATAGTCACTGGCCATAACGTCTACGCAATTATTAGCTACCTACAGAATACATGAAAGAGTAAAAGGCAGTAATCTTCTTTCCTCTTTGTTGCTCGCTATTAATGGCTTCCTAGTCTACATACTAAATGGTTATCAAGGCATTGTTCTGTTGCAGAAATTTTGTAGCGTTACAATTTAAATTTACTGAGGGCAGAGAACAGGTTCACTTGAACAACGAAGGCTAAATGATAAGGAGTTCTGGCTTACAAGGACTTTGTTCCAGTCTAAATCCAAACAATGCTTTTCACATACTGGTGGTCATTGGTGGCACTTGAAACTGGGAGCAGACAAAAGGCTTTGTAGGAGCCAGAGGTAGTGCTCGGCAGTCCGCCCTCCGTGGACCTGTAAGGGTCTGTGGAAAGCAGCAAGGAAAACTAGTTTCAGCATTGTCATAAATTCTGTCCTGTGTAGACAGCCCCATGGCTACTGAGTTTCAAAAGAGAGGCACTTCTACCTTAGAAAATATGCAGGGTCTACAAATTAAAAAACGTTAAACCCCGGCGCACTGGGAACAGAAGAAAGTATGTACGTGGCATCCAGCAGACATGGGAAATACTGAATGCGGGATGAGGAGCCATGGCTAGGCTAGTCATTGCCATGTAATGAGGAGGGGAAAAAATCAGTCTTTCCAGCTCCATGCCTCATAAAATCCAACTGAAATCAATCCAGGATTTTGCCAGTCATAAGTTATTCAGCAATCCCAAGGTCAGGCCAACGGAGTCTCCATCTCACATCATCATCTGTTCTCTTTATCCCTCTACTGCAGACAGGAAATCAAGAGACAGGGCTTGATCACCGCAATATAGGCAAACATTCGGGCCCAGACTGCAAAGTAATTAAATGTGCATTAAGGCCCACTCCCGTTTAGCAAAGCCCTTATGTACATGCTTTAAGTGCCACTGGAGCTAAAGACACACAAAGAAACACTTACATTCCTTCCTGGATCACTGCTAACTACAGTATAAATATTTAGGAGTATATTTAAAGAATCTCTGGGCTGAGCACAGTTCTTACTGCATAGGCAGGGGCTGGAAGAATTGCGATCTTGCAAATTGCCATCACAAGCTGAGGTGCGTGGTAGGTGCTGGAGGCAGACAGCCAGCACGGAAAGGGGGCTTTCTGTGGCAGCAGGAGAGCAAAAGTGAGTTAAGAGAGGGTAGCCAGGGTCTGCAGAATTACAACTGCGTTCTATGTGCATTTAAGGCTGAATGTTTGTACCGAGATTGTTGCATCTATGTTGGAGGTGATCCTGGGAAACTGAAAAAGCAGAAGCCAAAACAGTTCCCTCTCTTCTCCATGATGTATTCTTTTCTTCTCTGATACAGCCTCCCAATTTCCATAGAGGGGAAGGAGGGCAAGGACCTGATGCAGGGTTTTGAACTCTTGGGGTGGCAGTAGAGCGAGTAAATCAATGGCAGTGTGGTTTCAGGGATATATCAGCTCTTGTATTTAAAAGTACACATGCACGTGCATCCAATTAATATTCTTGGTACGAAAGGCAAATGACTGCTTGAACTGCTAGGCAAGGAGGAGGGCCAGGTCCCTGCCCTGAAGAGTTTACAGATGAAATGTAAAAAAGGGAGCACAACATGAGCTGAGGAACAGTTGTTATTCCTGGCACACTCTGAAGCCTCCTTCCCAGTCTGTTGCTTGCCTTTGATGTGGATCATTCCTCCTTTATCAAAAAGCTTTCTTCCCGAGGTGCTCCAGAGCCTTTCAGGCTCCTGGTTTTCATCCTACCTCTCTAGGTGTTCCTGCATTGCCTTCTTCCAGTGCTTTTCTCCTCCCTGTTATCAGCCTTCCTGAGGACATTGCCTAAGTCCCTCTCAGTGCCTCACTTTGTCCCTACGTAGCTTTATCCCGCCGCACACCTCAGGGATTGTTTCAGTGCCGACAGCTCACAGATCTATTTCCTCAGCACTACTCGCTCAGTCCATTCTCCAGCAGCTCCTGAAGCGCCTTCTCCTTCATGTCCCAGCACCATCCCCCTCACCAAGAATTTAATGTCTCTTCCCAGGTTGGCCCTCAGTCCTCCCCTGTCTCGCACACCACCATGGGAGTTGCAGCAAGCCTCCTACGTGTCCCGGAGGCTGGCTGGCTCACTGCAACGCGTCTTCTCTGTCCCCTTCATCCCACACAGCAATGCGGGCAGGCTGAGGAGCAGCCTCCATTCTCAAGGTC
>Ga0181612_111401_pt1 | contig 15970 bp, 10 predicted proteins | sample HoacroProtozoa21_FD_119630 | JGI IMG/M metagenome (GOLD analysis project Ga0181612, IMG submission 119630) | Hoatzin crop microbial communities from Cojedes, Venezuel. Combined Assembly of Gp0051906, Gp0051904, Gp0051908
TCTGTGATTCTGTGATTCTGTGATTAGTAAACAATTCTTTCTCTCTGTCTTACTTGGGCTACCAAATACAAGTAAAGAGTATAATTGTAAAATGAACTCTCTAAAGGCTTTTGCTTAAGCAATGAAATTGTATCCAAATACTCCACATTTCTTACTGCAACAAATCAGCATTGTCCAGACACTCTACTGAAGATTAGACATGCATATGTACTTCTGGTTAGGCATCCCAGAAAACAACAACTGGAACTTCAGTTTAGGTGTACCCTACTACATTAAGTTGGTTGATTCCATATTTGGGGGTTTGGGTTTTGTGAAGCTGAGATGTGCTAAACTGAATAAAACTGTTTCCCTTTTATAGATCATGAGCAGGGCAGGGGGTTTTGTAATATGATTTTGATCTTAAGGTGAAAGTCAATGTTCCCGAGATGAGTCTGGTGAATTTAGTGAAAATTTTGCTTCTGTCGTGAGATTGGAGTCAAAATTTCTGGATTACGGCCTTGTAGGCTACTAAATAATCTATAAATTTTTATGGGTTTTCCAGCATTACCAGGCCGGGTTATGGCAAAAATGACTGATTTTCATACCAGACCTTTCAAATCAGATGTTCTTCACTTAGTCAAAATTAAGATAATTTTCAAACTGTGTAGTTTCAGTGGGAAATCAACAGATTCAAGAAAAAAAAGTTTTAGAGCCTGAATATCAATGAAGAAAAAGTTCAGAAACAGTTTGGGGAAAAAAAAAAAATTAACGTGGGATTTTTTCAGCACAAAACCAGACATGTCAATGATATTTTCATGTCTTTTCTACAGTAAGTTGCAGAGTGAAGCCAACCGATCTGCAAAAATTACACGTATACCCTAAGTGAACAACTATTCCTCCTATTGCCTGTGCTGTGTGTTCTCAGTCTAGAAGAGAAGCAGAACTATAGTTAATGACTCTCACAGCCAGAATTTTAATTTAAAAAACCATCCCTGAGCTTTATTGTTCTTTGAAACATGAAACTCCCATCTTATTTTCCTGCTCAGAGAGCTTGAAAGGGATAACGGCAGGATCCTTCCATTAAATTGCTGACAGGTAGCCGGGTGCCAGGAGTCCATCTGTGAGCCAAATTCACAGGGGTCAGGGGTGGAGGTGAATGTTATGCATCCACAGACAAGTCTTATAATAGCCCATTTCAGAAAAGAAAGTATTCCAGAAGCAACCTCCACAAGGATGTCAGAAGCACAGTTTAGGGAATGGGGAAGATATGCTTCATCCCCTTGTACTTCCATGTTGGGTGAAGACGTCTCTAACAGAAAGCAGTCTAGGGATATTGTCAAGTGACAGAAATACTGGAGATACTCTGTCCATATCTCGAATACCATGTCCACAGAAATAAATTCTTCATGGGTGGCTCATGTGCTATGTCACCACCATGAAACAGTTTTGTTAGCACTAGCTTTACTATTTAATTTCTTGGACTGAATAGCAGATTCTTCACTCCTACAGAAACATTCACACTTTCTGTTTAAAAGAGAAGCTGAGGTTCATCACTGTGATGCGAGTAGCACAAACGTTTATTCTTTTGGAGATTACCTGTGCAGAAAACAGAATCACAGAATCACAGAATCAAAGAATAGTAGGGGTTGGAAGGGACCTCTGTGGGTCATCTAATCCAACCCTCCTGTCGAAGTAGGGTCGCCTACAGCAGGTTGCACAGGATCTCACCCAGGTGGGTCTTGAATTTCTCCAGAGAGGGAGACTCCACAACCTCCCTGGGCAGCCAGGGCTTTTTGCTCCTCATCAGCTGGCCATCAAAATGCCAAAGGCCAAGCAGAAAGCTGCCCTCACCCAAACAGACTTTTGACAGCAGGACACGTGGCAGGGTATCTACAATTCAGAGAGGTCTCACATACTCTATGAGTGCAGGCACATGTTTCCTTAGCATTGGCAGAGGCCTCTCTGTTGCACTCTTTCTGACCTGGCAGTGTCAGCAGGTCTTCAAGTAGGAAGTGCAATATTCCTTAAACCTCACTGTGCATGCATACATCGACTTTTGATAATTCTCAGAGCCTGACAAAGTGTTTGCAGTACAGACCTATGGCACATATGTTGCAAAGAGCAGAGTTGCTCCATGTAGGCATAATGGGAATTTCCCCATGATTTTTGAGGTCCAACAGCCTGGACCGCTGGAAATCCAGAAGTCAGGTACACCACAGCTCGCATTAGTATGGCCATAAATCATCAACAAGATCGGTAGTTCACTGACCAAGTTGTTAAAGTCAGCAAGTCTGTGTACTAAGCGTGTCGATGACTAGAGGACATCGGGTTTTTCATTGGGACCTCAACACCTTTTGCCTACTGCGATGTTCAGCTGTTCTGAAAATCTGGACCTTAATCTCCAAAGGTTTTTAACACGCTCTGATATACAGGAACACATCAAGCAGAGGGGTTCATGAGAAGGCAAGTGATCATCACTGAATACCACGCAAACTAAGTTTTTCCACCAGGTCAAAAGAAATAAATACATGTAGTTAAATGAAATAGTTACTGTTGAAGTTCTGAGAAATCCAGGTAGTAATTTACTGGGTGAATGAAGGTTTCTGCACAAACAATGTTTTCAGAGTATTGTTTGTCTTGGAGAAGAAGTACTCATAAATCTATGGCCTATGCCATTGCAAAAATTATCTCAGCTAATTTCAGGCCCAAACTAATTAATCAGCACTTGTTGCCATGTTAATTAGCCAAAAGTGACCTCAGATGTATTTGGCCTTTTCCCCGGCTATTTAGTCCTAATGGGAGAGTATGCACCTGAGGCAAAACCTAGGAATAAATAGAGGTGAAGCCTGCTTCCAGCTGGGTAAATACAGCTCAGACTTCCTGGTTCCTGTGCTTGTGAAATAAACTGTGCCCCAGCCTTGCCTCTCTCTGCTTTCTGGCCTCGTGGAACATCTACGACTCTCTGGGCTTTAAAATCGAGCCTTTGCAACGGGTTATTTACACAGCGGTGGCCTTGAAAAACTTTACAGCTTGGTCTTGGCCACTCGTAAGGTTATTGCTGCAGTATTTCCTGCTGGGAAGGCTTGCTCTGTTAGCAATAAACCGCGTGCCAGGCATGCATGACTGCAGCAAAGCCACCTTCGCAGAGGGAACATGGAGGGTTGCTGCTGAGCGCCTGCTGCCTGCAACCAGCTCGTGTGCCTGATGCCAGCTACCATCACGAGTGAGGTCCTTCCTCCACCTAACCCTCTTCTCCAGCCTCACTCCTCACATTACAGCTAATACGTAGGATTCACCCTTTATTTACCAGCTTGTTTGCAAGACAAGAGGTGCAAGGCCAATGCTATGACAAGAAAAGGGGCCCCATTGCCCTTCCAGCTAAGGATTAGTGGTGGTCAAGAGGGGAAAGCCAATGACACATCCCCATTTGAAAGATCATTTACATGTACACACCCAGTTCCTGTTGGTTTTCCTAATTTAGGTGATCATCATCTTTCCTAGACTGAAATTAAGGAATCTGGCTTTCCCATTCAGAAAGCTTCTTCTAGATTAGGGCACGAAGATGTAGTATGTGAGCTATCTTGAGCTAAATCATCGATTAAGACAAAGTACTCGAGAACACACAAAGCTAACCAGATTATTCCTATAGATCTGTTATTGCATATAGGTCTATTATACATTATGAAAGATCCTTTTGTTCAGTCTTGTAATTCTTAATATGCTTAACTTTGCAATTCTCTGACAAGAAAACATGATTATCCCCCTTTCATTGATGAGGTGACTTGCCCAAGGTCTTGAGTGAGAAACCAAATCCTCCCCATCAACATGAACTCAGCCTTTCCAGCTGCTGCGTGCACAGGAACCTGGACTTCACACTGCAACTCGGTATTGGCACAAGTAGCTGGATCAAGTGGGCAAACAAAGTACAAACTCCCTTTTCTATTAGAGCCCACGCTGGGGCTCCCAAAGGCAGTGCAACCTTCACTGAAGGCACCCTCTACCACGGGAACAAAGCTGGAGCCCCCCCAGCCACTGCTCCCATCCTGCCTGTGTGCAAGTTACTTACTTTGGAAAGTTTCTGGTCTAAAGAAAGTCTCTGGTTTTGGAAGTGTTTTTTAATCTACTGGAATATTTTTTCGTCTAAAGAAGTTGCAATTCCCACTCTGAACTGTTTCAGCAAAACACCAGTTTTCCTATTTCCCCCGAGCCTCTCTGACTCCTACCAACTCGCTTTAAAAACCTTTTCAACTGAATCATCCCCAGCTGAAATTTCTTCTTGTTGCTCTTAAACAGCCATTAACATTTAAAAAAACTGTTTGAAAATCCCAAATCTCTCTTGAGTCACTTCCAATGAACTTTTACGAATCATGGTTTGTATCATACCACACCACTCGGCAAGACATGGGCTGGAACAAAGATATTAATGGGCATGACCAATCCTTAAAACATCCAAGTGGGGAATAACAGTTAAACATTGTGACGGTTACCACCAGGGATGTAGGAAGCCATAGGTGAGCATGTGACTGCTACTTAAAGGCCGTTTCATTTTCTTCAGCTCTTTTGAGCCTGCAAAGAACGAAACATTCAGTGTAGGAAAGGGAATTTTTTTCCAAGGTTGAAGTCAGGCAACTTAGAGTGGTCTTATCTCTGGAGCATGACCTTATTATGCATAACTCAAAACAAGAACAAATGATGTCGGTCTCTCTTGGGATCACACCAAAGCATGTTATGTTTTGAACTGAAGCTGGTTTGAAATCAGTCGCTAACGCGTCTGTAGGAATTCTTTAAGGACTTCTTCTAATGTGGTGAATTTAAAAGCAACTTTACTTACAACTACTTCACTCTTCTAACCCGCTTCAGCTCATTATTTTGGCACCACGAGGTGCAAAGGGAAGGCTTCTTGCATTTCACATATTCTTTCTAAACAAATGGAGATGCCCTGCTGCTTTTGGAAAGAATGATTATTTTGTTTATAAATTAAAAAAATGCTAGCTTAACTGTCTCTGAGACCCTATTCCTCTAACGTTAATGGCAGAACTGGGAAATGAGCCAAATGGCACCCTCCCCAAATCATCTCATCTGTCTCCCGTGCAGCGACGAGACCGTGCACACTGTACAAAGCTCCACGTGATGTTCTCAGGCTCAGACCTGGTGACTGGGGCAGTGGGAGATGAGTGCCTGAAGAAACCCCACTCCTGTATCTGCAGCCTCCAGTACATGACCAGAGCATCCCTGGGAGGCTTCAAGAGCGAGTCAGGTCAGCTAACATCGGCAGAGGATAACTCCCTCCTCCGCTCCCTCTCTTACCTTGCTCACATGTATTACACTTCGGTGCCTTTCACTGCAGGTTAGTAAAGATGCATTATACATGAGCAGCTACCAGCTGGTGTTGTTAATGTGGGGTAGGGTTACCCAGAAGCAGCAGGTAGAGCCGAAAGTTAAAACTGATCCCAGCCTTTGTCATTTGACCGCCTAACACCGAGTACTCAGACTGTCCCATGATGGCTTTGTCTGGCTCCATCTTTTGTTTTGGGCTGCCCTGGTGTACACCTGCAGGCTCTGATACCCTTTCAGCATCATCACAGATTCATTTTTTTTTTATTTTACTGGGAAGTGCCGCTGAATCTTTCCAAGCAATGGCTTAAGGTTGAAATTTAAATTCTAAGTCAACAGAGACCTGTTCATTTAATGGCAAGTCATTGGTTCAGTATTGATATACAGAAGAAAGCAGGAAAAATAACTTGACAATGATGCTCAGATGGAGTCACTGGGAGCAAATCTGGTCAGGCTCTGCTGCAAACTAAATATGAGTGATGATTCCACTCTGAAGCAGTACTAAATACATAAAAGGCATTTCATGGTTATTTCTTTTTAAATCGGTGAGTTGAATTCAGCACTAGGGTAAAAGGGAGCTATGAGCATCCCATTTGGATGCAAGGATTTGGGGGAGGACATGGCTCTTTTGCCCTGGAGTTGGCTGTGCCTTCACTAAAACGTTGTTTGCTCTGCTAAGGGGCACAAAGGTGCTGCTAAAAAAAATGAGGAGGAAAAACTCCCTCCCAGGGGATTACTGCAAAGGGAGGAGAATGGTTTATGCACACAGCTTTTCCTAACCCTGGTCATGGTCATAAGATAAAGTTTGAAAACTTGTCTCTCCAAAGCTGCAGCCCAAAAGGGAAATAAAAATAAGCCAAAGACACAGATGTATTTTCCGCTGCCTCAACATTTAGGGGATTGACATATGATTTTTGAAACACTCCGAGCTGGCAATATTAATAAAGCTGCTTTCATTGTCAGCTTTTCAATGTCAGGTTCATTGAAGCAAGGACTGAAGCTGAGCGATTCTCTTTCCCAAATGCATGCCCTAACCACCAGGCTGGAGAATCTGCCGTATGCTCGCTTTCTAGCTGAGTGAATGTTGAAATAGCCCACGCAAGAGCAACACCGCAGTAGGAGGGACCGGGGGGTCGGTCTCTCTCTTGTATGACGATCAAGCAGCTCTCTGATAGACTGGAGCTCAAATCCCCTAACATTTGGGCAAGCGAGCATTAATTACCGATTTAATGTTGGGGAAAAAGGCTGCAGCAGCAATAACTTAAACCTTTAGTTACTAAGGCATGAAAACAAAAGGTTGCATTTCAGGTTGCAGCAAAACACAATTTTCTGGGTTTTCACTTTGGGGAGAAAAAAGCAAACAGACAAACAAACAAATTACTGCAGACTAATCACAGGCATAAAAAATACCACTTCCTCTCTCCAGATGGAAAATAGAGTATTTTTACAGCCCGTTTTCAGAGTGTTTCTTCCCTTTGAAAGGCCATCAGAGAACTAATGAAAAATACAAAGGCAAAAGCTGTATCTGGTAATATCCTGAAGATCTACTGCAATCCTCAGAGAGTCTGGGACAGCAAGAATAGACTGTTTCTGGAGACCGTCAGACTTCCCCGCCTGCATCTCCCCCATGATTTCTACAACATCTAGTGGAAATGCCACAGCAGGAAGAGTGGGGCAATAGGCAGGAGGAAAACTCCTTGCCAGGGATTCGTATGTACCTAGGTGTATTTTCCAGAGTCCCAAATCAATGAATTGGGCACGTTCCCCATCAATGTTAGCGAAAACATCCTGCGTGTTGTAGAAAGTCTACATGAGCTCCTGCCTTGAGAGTTGATTTGAAGTTAAATCAGAATTGGGTGTAAAGTCCATTCACATCAATAGTTTCTGGACCTGGTCCTTAAAACAACAGGAACTGAGCAGAAACCCAAACCCCAACTAGCTTCTCATCCCCTGACCTTTCCCTGTAGGACTCTTGTCCCCTCAGCTTCCATCAGAGGGAAGCGGATGACTGGGTGCAGCGGTGGGAAGCCATCAGCTCAGCGTTCATCCCCTTGTGCGTGCATTCAAGTTTTGAGGGTTTAAAGCGAGCATGACTCAAAGGGAAAGTTCTGCCAATCCCGAACGAGGGTTTTGATCCCTCCCCTGCCAGATTCTGTCCAAGATCCTTCCTACCAACGCCACGAAGAAAAATAATGAAGGTGGATAGCACAGGCAACATCTGAAAGTACCCAGTTTAACACATCTACCCATTCCTTTCAAGCTCTGGAGAACCAACAAGCCAGACACTGAGCTCTAAAATGTTTTCGATCCTGTGCAGCAGACATCACACTACAATCTCATGTTCCCTTCTCTGAAATACATAAACCACATGTTCACCCTCAGCACAAAGGTGACTTTAATCCACGGTGCACATGTACAGGCACACAAAGCAGGTCACTGTTTTATGCACTATCTGGAGGGAGGTGTGCGTGTGCCAGACACATCAATCCTCTGAGAAGCGAGTGAGCATGGAAACACTCGGTGACACAGGCAGTTAACTATTTAGCACACACTGCTGCAAACGTCTGTAGGACTGCAGGGCTCCCACATGCTCTGGTCTCTGTGTTTGTTGCCTTTGGCACATCTTGTTGCAGATGCACTGCTCAGAGTTTCATCCTGGTACAGGACGGGCAACATCCTCCTTGCTTAAGTTTTAAACCTCACATCTCTCACTTCTGCTTTTCAACTCTTCACCCAATTACCCCAACCAGAGTGGTGATGAACGTCCTCACCCGCAGTCCCACAGCCGTGAGGTGATGCTCGGCCCCATGTCAGCTTTCTCAATGAATCTGTGGCCCCAGCAGCGTGCACCAAATGGTATCAGGTCATTCTGAGTCCGAGAGCCAGGGTACAACCTGATCCAGGCTCGTGCAGCCCAGAGGAACCCTGCCTCATAGTAATTGCCATCATTGGGCTATTTTAAGCCAGTGCAACTGCTGCCCATCCCATATTACCCTGCAAAGTGAGTATGAATGATGACAGTTGTTTACGTCAAGCTGTGCGGCGCTGTACATGGGAGAGTGGCCTCAGCTGTGTCCCCTCCTCCCCCCTCTGCATGATGAAGTATTCCATTTTTATCCCTCTTAATTAAAGTGGGTAGCACGCTTACAAGGGGAAGCAAGAGGTTATGCTCAGCAAACAATGGTCCACTCAAAAGAAAACGCTCCTAGGAAACCCAGAGCAGGAGAGTCAAGTGCTTTCATTTATCCTCTGCTGCCTTTTATCCAGACTTGATTCTGCTTCCACAAGACAAGTCACATTTCTTTCTCTCACTCCTCTTTCTCACTTCCACCCACCCAGAGACCAAACCTTGCCCAGAGCATACACCTTGATGTCTTAAACCAGTCGCCTGGCAAATGCTTCCTGAAACTGTCCCAGCAAGGCAGGAGTCTGTAGCAAATAACAAGTCTGACAGGTAGCTGACCATAGTTTAATGAGGTTTCTGTGCACAAAGAAGGAATTACTGAATATGCAAAGTTTTATGGTAAAAGCATTCCTATTCAAGATTCGCTTTTGAAGTGAGAGCTGTGTACTGCTTTCCCTCTTACCTGTGAGTGCTTAATAACAACTCTGGGTTATTAGACAAGACCGAATTTTAACTTCTAAGCTGCTCTTCCCTAGTGTTGCAACTCTTGTGCAAGCTGGCAGGATTGCTTTTCAACTACTTCTTCAGCCATGTATCAGGATCATCTTTCATTTAAACAAAATAATAGGTTTCTAGCCAGATTGAACAAAAAAGCCAAGCTGAACAAGCTCAAAAGACAAGAGGCAAATGGAAATCTCGTGTTATCAGTTTCCCCAAAATAACATGATTTTTAAGATGCTTTTTTTCCCCTGGCTCCCAGTTCTCAGACACTTGAATTGGCAACACTGCTCTGTTATTTACTCCATTTATTTCCTTTCTGTACTCATTGGAAGTAGAAAAACCCAAGCTGGCTGTTTTCACACGTCATTTATAGGCAGGGGTGGGAGCGATGTTTGGGTCTGTCAGTAACCTCTTCCAGAAGGACAAATTTCCCCAATCTCCAACCAGCTCCACAGAAACCAGCAGCCAAGCCCCGGTGGGACCAGCTCATGCTCACACCCCCCAGGTATCTTCACAGCCCTTGGGTCCTGTCTCCAGCACCCACGCTGCAGCTGCTGGGGACCTGGTGGCTCTTCCTTGGGAGTTGCTGGGGCAGCGAGGCTGAAGCTTGTGGGCAAAGCGGCTGCCCACACCAAGCTTCTGCTTCCATCCCACACAGCCCCGAGGAAGAGGTGAACATGCAAAGCGCCAAAGCATGGAGGGGATCTGCCACAAACTGAGGGTTCTGACCAAAACAAAATGTGGGCACCCAGCTCCCCCAGGGTCTTTGGGAGCGATTCCCACAGCATGTGTAATTTATTATGACTATTATCATGATCAGGATAACTTATTCGTCCTTCAAAGCACATTTTCTACATGTCAGGTGCTGTGCACAATGGGCACAAACCAGAAAATAAACAATTGAAAACCTGTTAAACTTCAAGTTTAAAGCCTGAGAGGAGGCTCTGAGGACGTCCTTTTACATCTGCATCAGAAGAATCCACTTCCACAACTCCCTGGCCAGGGCACAGAAGGCTTTGGAGAAGCCGTTTGTCATTCTGGGGTGCATCAGGGACCACAGAGTTTGGCAGCATCCAGCAGCCTTGCCAAAACTCCCCATCCCAGCCCTTGTGGCAACAGCACCTTTCCTTGGACACAAGGTCACCGTAGCACCAACTGGAGCAAAGATGCAAAAAATGCATTAAAAATGCGAAGAATATAACAAGTGAACTTCAACCTTCAAAGAAGAAAGCAGAGACAAAATTCACTGCCTTTTGCTCCATTTCACACAACAGGCTGTTCAATGGCAGATGTCAAGTGTATTTATGCTGCAGGAACATTTCCAGATACTTCCTGGAGTCTCGGTAAGATCGCTGCGATTTGCCTGAGAGAAACTGGTGTTGCCAGGTTAGAAACGAGAGTTTTCATATTTACAACTCATTTCCGTCTTCCATCAACCATCCCATGGTGCCAGAGGAAGACACTCGAAATCCTGCTCTGCCACAAACGTCCTTCACTGCTTTGCACCCTCTGCCTCTGCTCCCTGCTGTACCATGGGAAAAAGCAATCTTTGTTTTTACCCATCGGCTCCAGGCTCTTCGCAGCAATGCAGATTTGCTCCTGCGCCTACGCAGCACCTGCAGCAGGCTGGTGTATGTGTTAACCAAACAGCCCTCTACTCTCGGACAACCGGTTTGGTACTTTCAAGACAAAGCATTTCTTTAAAAAGAATGGTATTACAATTGACTGAAATGAAGAGTAAACTCACATTAAATTAATTGGGTTGTTTGGCAACAAAATCAGGAAAAAAATGAAACATCAAAATGCTTTTTCCTTGATATTTTCATTTCATTTGGAAACAAAGCTCTGTTTCAAAAGGTAACCATATTTAATAATTAAAAAGCGGGAAACAAAAACAATCAAGCACTGCATTCTGAGACAAATGTTTTCCTGACCCCCAAAAAAACCACCTTAAAAAAAATATTTACAGTTTTCTTGTGGGAAGCAAATGAATTTAAGATAAAGTCAGAATGAATCTTATCTTGGGAAGAGGGTTATCCCGTGAAACGAAGTCAGCTGTTTGCACAGTCCGTCTCCAATATTTGCCATAAGCGGGGCTGCTTCTGCCAGTAAAGTTTTGATAAGCTACAAATTGGTAGAAAGCAAATAAACAAGGCAGAGATGGAGTCAGCTGACACAAACCCATATGAGAAGCCAACCAGAACCAGACGGAAAAAGGAAGACGGCATTGAGCACCAGACAGAAAAAGGGGAGATGGCATCAGGGCAGTGGCACAGGAGCCCAAATCACACTGTTCATGGGAAGAAGCAGCCAGAAAGAGACGACCTTCAGCACCAACCTTCATCGGACTGAAAACGCCTTTTTTGGCTGGCTGCTGCTCCCAAAGCTGGAGCAGGAGCTAAATCCAGGGGGGAAACCCTCTCCTGCCACCTCCCCCAGTACTCCTGGCAGAGCTGCTGCCTTTGTGGCAAAAGAGGAACGGGGCTGAGGAGCTCGGGAGTGATTGCTACTGCTTTCTGGAAGACCAGGCTTCCAGGTCACCTTGCCTACCTTGAGGCTGGCACTACATTATTATGCTGACAGCATGAAAGCCCCAAATCTCACTTTTTTGAACTGTAATCCTTTATTACCCGCTGTCAAAAATACCCTGGGCCAGTTTCAGTTCCTCCCACCTGCTCCCCATTTCCAGCTCTGCCTAGAAAACACTGGGCAAAACCCAGCCCAAGGGACCAGTCCCATCCTTTTGTCTGTGCTGAGGCAAACAGGGTGTTCCTGGTGGTATCAGCGCTGGGTGGGCTCTTCAGTTGTACGAGGTGCTAGCCAATATCCAAAGCTACAATATTTTTATGTGCATACAGAGTGTTCCCCCCTACACACACCATCGAGGGATTTTATCTCCCCTTGGGCTCAGAAAACTGATGAGGGTGCAGTGAATGGGGGCATCTCCTGGGGCCAATTAGCAGAGCTTTGGGTAGCATCCAGGCACTGCTGGGGGATCACTGAACAGGCTCTGCCTTGATTTTACAGCCCGCTCTCCTCAACGCCTTGTTCGCTTACAAACAGGCGGACGCAGGGGGACTTTGATGCAAAATAGATTTTTGTTTATCCAGACAGCAGGGCTCGGGCACCAGCAGTGGCAACTTGCATGTGTGTTTGCATCCAAATATATTTGAAGCCGTAAAAGCCGCCCTGGCATCGCAGCTGGAATGCAGACAAAGCACCAAGGCTGCCATTTGGACAAAGACAGGGTGCTGCTGATGCCTGCTGAAACCACCTTGTTGCCTGGAAAGCCGTATGCCACGGTGTCACCAACTGCATCACCTCCCTGGGATGCACTTTGCATTTTTTTTTGCCTACGCAAACAAAAGCAGAAAGCAATGAGCTTTAAGCAGCTCTCCCTGCGACGACTCTGCAGCAGGGTGAAGGGGGGTCTGCCAGGGGCTTTGCTGGACCTCCAGCTCACTGCAAGGGCACAACAGTAGAGTAACTGGATGCTCTTAAGTGAAAAATTGGGATGCTCTTACATGAAATCTGGCCGATTGCAAAGAACAAGCTGGAAGTGCTGGCAGACTGCTTCTGGTGAAAGCTGATGATGCCCCATGTGCTGCCCGAATCTCCCCTGGAAAACCAGACAGTATTTTTTCCCCTCTGTTTTTCCACTTGCAGTGATGCTCAGGTGCTTCTTGTAACTCCAGAGCAGAAAGCAATTTTCTACAGAATCATGATGTATTAAAGGTGATTTTATGTTTTTATGAGGCTAGGAGGGAAACATTTCAGCCACAACTAAGAGTTTGCTGTCTAGACACATACTTGACCAAAAAAGGGACACTTAACACAACCCCTACCACAGCTTACAGAGTATCGAGCGCGACTAATCCAAGATCCTTTTAAGCATCACCCCCCAAAAGCCTTTCTGCCCACAGTGAAGTTCAGCACAAAGTATACAAACTTCAGGGACATCCCCAAATCCTGCCCTCAGCCCAGGCACTCCCCCCACGCATCTGCTGGCCCAGCACGAATTAAAGGCTGGATGTGAAGGCTGAAGCTAACAGAAACACCCCCAACTTCAGAGAGCTTTGAACTCAGTCACAGAGGAATATCTGAGTTTCCACACCACGACCAGGGAAAACGCTGCGCACAGAGGACAGCACTTCGCAGGGAGCAGGCAAGAAGTGACAGCCTACTTGCAGCAATTGCATCACCTCAAGCATAATCTGTTGTACAAGAAACCTATTGGAAACATCCACTTTGGCTGTTCAGCAGCACCCTTGCCGCTGTACACCTTGTCCTTCTGATTTATGCTTGCACGGGTTCCATACGCTGTGGCAGTACTTTATCAGCTGGAGGACCCTGCACAGATAAATAGCTCAGCCCTGCAGAAGTAAACACCTCAACTGGCGACAAGCATTTCTTTCATTAAGGATGAAGGGACTGATGTGCTTCCAATTGTCCGTGTTTGGGTGGTGGAGGCACTAATTCCGTTATCAGTCATCTGCAAGAAACTGGATCACCAGCCTGAACGTGGGCGCAGTAACACAGGAGCTGGCAGCTGGCAGACAGGCACACCGGGAGCAGGGCTTTGAAGCTGCCGGACAGGTCGGAGGTTTCCCTGTCACATGGACCTAACCTGGTCACGGACACAGGACACGGCTGCTTATGGCAGAGGTCCTGAAGCGCAGTTACATTTCGGTGGTCTTTACACTGACCCCAGGTTTCAACCACAGAAGGCATCCCTTGAGGGTGGGATGATTTCTCTGAAAATTAACAGAAGATTGGAGTTAAACACCGCCTCTAAAGAAATGTCAATGTCAAGTTTAATAGCAGAACACCACAAACTTCATCTCCAAGATACCAAGAAACTGCTGCAACACAGTGCACAGAGTACCACTGCAGACACCAAACACGTGCTGAACTATACTGTGCATTTGCTGATCTTTTTTCATCACGTGCAACACAGGCAGGGCCAAGTCACCCCACAGACCACTCCTGATGACCCCACAACGATGTGAGCGTTCACATTCTGGTGGGTCTGATTCCTACTGCCCCCATCCCACATCGAGTTGCTCCTTTGCCCCCTGCTTCACAGCACAGCCAGGCACTGCTCACCTGCAGCAGGAGGTTAGGGCAGAAACAGGCTGTCCTGGTCACCCTGGTATTGATATGGAGAGTACTTCACGCAAGGGAAAAAACTTATTTCTTGTACCCTGACCAGAAATCAACCCCAAATCCTCCATTCCTGGCCAGTTCAACAAAAAACACATCATTAACCTCATGAAGAAGCATTCAGAAATGCATTAGTCTGCATTGCCTGATAAGGACTGGAAATGTCCCTGTCCCCAAAGTTTGGCCAAGCTCCCCGTGCCACAGGCCCCTTTGCTCTGCCTGACATGGCAGCGTGGCACAGGGCTCTCGGGGTTCACCACTGGGATGGGGCCGGCTGGGGACTCGGGCCACCGCAGCACCAGGACACCAAACTGGCCATCCCGGGGAGAAAACAATAGGAAATGGGTCTGGCAGAGACACTGCTGCTCTTCGGGCAAACCAAAATACATTTTCAGCGTTCAGAACAAACTTTCTCTTTTAGCTACTATGGAAATTTTCCAGCAAAAAAAGAAGTTAAGTTATTAAAAATTTTCTGTCTCTTGGAAACCTACATTTTTCTTCAGCTTTCCCATAAAAGAGTTATTAGACAGTGCAGAGTTACTGAGTCTCTGGGCTTGTTTTCTCAGCTACCAGCAGTTTTCCCTACGCAGCTCCTTCTGCCTTCCCTTGCCATCCAGCCCAGCTCAGGCTCCCTGGGAGCAAAGCACGTCAATCAGAGCAGCAGAAAATGCAATTTCTGGTGACTTAAGAATGGAGACAGATCAAAGAAGTGCGAGAGAAACTGAATGAAACATTAAATTTTAGAAAATAAAAGCATATGTTCCATTTATTTCTGTTGCCAAAATCTGCAGATATTTCCTTCCTTGCTAACCCTTCTCACATGTAATCACAGGAGTGGGTTTTGCTTCTTTCTGAAGGTTACATGGCTCACGCTAGATGAACAGAAAGGGTGGCTGTGTACTGTGTCTTTGAATTTCTGCTGTTGGTTATGCCTGGTTAGGAATAATTACACTTCAGTAATGGTTATTACTCACCAGTTCCTGGCCCACTCCCCCAACTGCAGCTCTACCTTCCTGGGTTTTCTTGTCTGGGAATTGCTTTGCAGTTGGGTTTATAACCTTGACAGATGATCTCTGCTGCAGAGCCATCCCAGTGCTACTGTTACTTCTACCAAACTTAATATAAATGTTATGGGGAAGGCAGAGAATAAAGCGAGTGTTGCTATGAGGTGTGAAGGTGCCGAGTCTTTCCTCCTGCCTTAACAGCAGCAGCTTCACAGCCCAAAACATCAGCAGAAGTCCTCTCCGAGATGGAGATGCTAGAGCGGCTCTTAGAGCAGAGCACATGCAGAGCAATCCCCAGGTCTCTGTGCTGTTACAGGACCAGGTTAAGAGATGAGGTGATGCCGTCACTAGGCTTTCATTAAATGTCCTCAAACCAGCAATAACCCAGTGTGGGTTGCTGGGAGATGCACTGGAAGGGGGTGATAAATCCTGGACAATGACGCAGAGCAGCCCAGCAAGGGGAATAGTTTTCGGCATCAGAAGGACATGTGAAAACACCTCCAGGATGGCTGAAAGCTGATTTGGCCCATTTATCACTCCCTCTAACAGAGCTCCTAGTTGGCTCGAGCTGCTGGAAGTTGTTCACTCCTTCAACTTCCCTCCAGCCATTGGGATACCAGAGATCTGCGCTTCTGCAGACTGATTAAATAGACATCATTAACATTTGTCATTGGTACACTTCAGATCACGGTATTAGAGATCACACATGGAGCAGAGGCAACAGTCCAAACACTAAGCTAATAGAGAACTAAGGAGAACTATGTGTTAAATAGCACAAGACTGGAAAAAATGTAAGAGAACAGATTTCTATCCAAAAACATAGTGGGACCTAAGTCCAGAGGTCTGTCAAATGTTTCAGCTGCAA
>Ga0181612_167095_pt1 | contig 15969 bp, 7 predicted proteins | sample HoacroProtozoa21_FD_119630 | JGI IMG/M metagenome (GOLD analysis project Ga0181612, IMG submission 119630) | Hoatzin crop microbial communities from Cojedes, Venezuel. Combined Assembly of Gp0051906, Gp0051904, Gp0051908
CATCCTTCCCTGTAAAACAGAAGCACACAATGAAGTCAAAAACAACGAAGTGAGAAATTTACTACTTCCAGGTGCAGAATTTCAGTTTTTAACTGTAAAATAGGTATAATTTCTAGCTGATGAGGATAACTGAAATTCATGTTAGTATTTAGTGTTCATACGCTTAGAACAACATAGCCAGGGTATGGTATTCACACATATAGAATATGAACAAAGAAGTAACATTTCTTATACAGTTTGCATTTCTAAAGAAACATAAAACATTCTAAAATCCTTCATCTTTCTACTCCTGTTCTAGAAGTCTGCTCTAAGATGACAACTGGTACCTGTGTCACACAGGAGAACAAAACACTACCCTGGGATCTTTTGGCACAATATCCTGACAGACTGCAGGGCTTTATTATTCAGATTTAATCAAAGACTTTTCAGTTACATACAATTTTCAAAGCTAGGGTGAGACAGAAGGGCTCTGTTAGTTTAAATAAAGCCTACGGTTTAAAGTGAGAACTTTTACTTCCCTCTTTGTTTTGATTTTTCCATTGTCCTTAAGTTAATCAAAGCAGATACACTGGCAGATTAAAACAGCAGCACGACAGCATTTAGGAAACTGTCTCTGGGGACCATAAGAATATAGTAGTTTCAAGAAAAACAGAAACATGACCATGAGGACAAATTTACAAATTAAAAAAACCTGTAAAATAAGATGTCAGACTCCTGCACAGTGCCACAGAAACTAACTGTCCTGCTTTCAGATGGGACAGAGTTAATTTTATTCCTAGTAGCTGCTGTGTTTTGGATTTCGTATGAGAATAATGTTGATAACACATATTATTTTTAGTTGTTGCTAGATAATAATTATATTAAGTCAAGGACTTCTTTTCTTTTTTCAGCTTCCTACAGAAGCTGAAAGGGAGCATAGACAGGACAAGCTGGCCAAAGGAATATTCCATACCACAGATGTCATGTTCAGTACACAAATGGGGGCTGGTCGGTGTGGGGGCAGGAATCCATGATCACTGCCTGGGACGGCAATCAATCAATGGGTGGTTAGAAACTGTCTTGTGTATTACTTGTTTTGTATATTTGTTACTATTATTATCATCGTTATTTTCTCTTCCTTTTGCTGTCCTATTAAACTGCCTTTATTTCAATCCACAAGTTTTACTTTTTGTCCATTCTCCTCCCCACCCCACTGCGGGAGAGGGAGAGGAGTGAGTAAGTGGCTGCATGCTCCTACTTGCTGGCTGGGGCTAAACCACGACACTAACAAAGGATACTGACTACAAAACTTAAGACAGCTTTAAGTCCCAAGGAAGCATTTTGTTACACTGATAAAATTATCAAGTATTTACTTGGTGTTTGATAATCCTTTATGAGAACATGGTACAGAACTGTACAATCCAGCTTGTCAAAAATAAGCAAACAAGAAGTTAAATTAAGTCGGCAAAAATCATTCTTGTGTACTGAAAATAGTGCTGTTTCCCATGGATTTTTTTCCTATAGTTGACTGTCTCTGATGCCTACAAAAGTTCTACTGCACGTGAGGAATCTGTAAGGTCTCTTTCCTGTGCCAAATTCTTGATGCCTAAATGCAAGTGAATTCATGCTTCACCATCTCTATCAGTCATTGCACTGGAAAGGTCTATTCATTCTGCAGTCATCTATTTTAATATAACTTGTGGGAATTTAATTATCTCTGGATGTCTAACCCAAGGAAATTTGATTTCCACAGGAATCTGGGGAGGGGAAAAAAATAAACAGAGGTTTTGGATGACCGTTCTGGAGCTCAAAGGGTTTAACTTATTCATTATGGAATTCAAACACTGTTCCTTACCATTGGAAAACTGAGCTTGCGAGCTATTTCTACGAAGTCTTCGTTTCTCTCCTTAACTTGTGATTGCCCTGCAGCAAAATGACTGCAGACAAAGCAAAGGCTGGACGTATGAAACAACATCCGAATTGCTACTGCGCCTTTATTACCAGTGGCTCCTCCCATGCCGGTCTTTACAGTATCAACAGCAACATCCCTAAAAGAGTTAAACAACTATTAAACCTTCAAATACAATGGTAGAAAAGTCAACAGTTTTAAGTATCTCCGAGTATAGCATTACGTTGGTAAGAGAACATTTTCACATTCTTTCAGCAGTAAGGCCACTGGGCTATTTAAAAAAAAAAATGGCAACAGCTACTGAGCCGGTAACAACAGAACACTTCAACTTTTCAAGCTTTCTTGGCAACTGATGAGGCATTTAAAAACTAAGAGAAAAATTTAAGCAAGTAGCTCCCCAGAAGATGGAACAGGTCTTATAGAGCCCCATCTGCTTCTCAGTACACTTGTACGTTAGCTTGCAATACAAAGCAAACGGAAGGTGACCCAACTTGGGCACAGCTGTGCGTTCACTGACCTGATAAAAGGAGCGTGCTGGGGCCTGATGAACACAAAAAGGCAGACGCCCACCAACTGCTCAGAAGCCAGCAGCACGTACTTGTAATCTCTTGATATAGTCTTCTGCAGTTCAGCAGCCCAGAGCTTCTGATTGGTTGTGCTAGCAGTGAGATTAAAAATGCCAGTTTTACATTAAATCTAATTAAGCAGGTTAACAGGCAGAACTGTTGATCTAGTTGAATAAACTTCGTATGATAACCTTAACTTAAGCTTGGCACGGTAAGCCAAAGCCAAGTCGTGAATGGTGCTCAAATGCCTCCTAGCACAGACACAGGCTACAGACTGTCATGACACCATCATTTCAAATTCAGCCTCAAAAAATGTTGCCTCACTTTTCTCAACACCACAGACAATGTTAGGAGCCAGGGCTATCTTTCCTCTATGTCTGAGGCTAGACTAGAGCAAAACCTAATTTTTCTAGGGATTTACTTCCTAGCCTAGAGCTCAGTCAGTACTGGAAAACAGAGACGTCTGTGGTCTTAGATCAAGCAGAAACTTCCCTGGAGACCTAACAGACTATGGTTTTCAGAGCTAGCATTGGAAACAAATGAAAAATATCAGACCTGGGAACAGCATTAACTAGACATAGCATAAAATTAGGGGATGACAAACCGCCACTTTGTCCTCAAGACAAAAGCCTGTGCACAGGCTAACAGTGTTACAGGCTTTAGATGCTTTCTCCAGCGAGTTACAGCTTGCAGAAAACACGCAAAATTGGCAGAAAAAACAATGGGCAAAGTGCATATGATCCTAGGACTACACATAAAGACTTCACCACTGGTATCACCCACCACTGGTAAAAATATATTTTCATAACGTGTTCCGCTAGAGGTGAAAAATCCGAACTCTATGATAATATATACACATAATATGTAGAATGACAGCAAAACTGGCAGCATGGAAGGAAGCACTTGCTTTATACAGATCAAAACTTGATGTAAGACACTACATAAAGGCATACGAACAATACATGCTTTTGGAAGCAATTTCACAGGACTTGCTGTTCCCAGCAGTAGGAAGGCACAGAGACTGCAGAACACGGAACATTGGAGGTAAATTCCTTCACAGTGTTAAATGAAGGAAAAAGTTCAGGGGCTGCTCAAGGTGCAATCCAAAATATGGTCAAGCAATGGCAGTTTGGATCCTTGAGATTACATTATACATGATGTAAGTGATCACAGCTTTGCTAGGGAAAATTGCAATGAAGTCTGCAATCCTGGCACAGAAACTGGTAGAAAGAACTGGAACACAGTCAAAAATTAATCCAGACTAATCTCAACCATTACAAAACAGGAGGAAAAAACCATTAAATAACATTTTATTCAAAAAATGTGATTATCAACTAAACTAGTACCGTATAGATTGTATCACCTACCTGGCATTCACAATGTTTCCTGCATTTAACTCCACCATTTCTTCAAATCCAATGGCAAATATGTCTACAGGCTTGCTTTTGCGATCTGCATTAAATATTTTAAAAGTTATTTGTCGTTTATAACCAACTTAAGAACCAAGACCTCATACATCTATTTTAATGTTTGTGATCTAATTATGAAAATCAGAGTTCTCAAGAACAAATTGACAGAATACAAATCCTACCTTGGAATTCATGAATACCAGCTAACTTTGGTGCATCTAGAAGCCAGTCAGTGAGCGTCTGATTTCTAAAGGCAATGCTTCGAAATTGCTTCCCCCCGTTGACATTCCATGTCCCAACGCAGACTCTAATTTTTTTCGGTTTTGCATACTTATAAAAGTTTTCACACATACTCTTTAGCACTTTTACAGATGCTGCAAAAACATTTGAAAAGACATTATTTTTATATAGAATGTTTCTTCAGAAAACTTGGCAATGAGATCTTTCCCTTAAAAAAATGGCAACAAATCTGTGCACAGACATACAGAAAGACAAACTGTGAAAACAAGATGAATGCAGCTTTTCACAAGGGAAAGTACATTTGCAGACATATTACTTGTCTGGGTAGGATACCGACTGAATGAAAGACAGTAGCTATTTGTTCGAAGTAATATGAATAAAAATAATACATAAAGGAAACATAATTTCTATGTTTTATAAATATCTGCCATTCTTTCACCCTATCTGTGTTTCTCTATGGAAACCATTATTTTTTCACACATACCACCACAGATAGCTACCTCATTTTCACAGATTACATTTATGAAATTCAATCTCCATTACAAAAACAACTTACATATATGTTAATTTGTAGAAGTGTAAAGATGACTGATATACTGCATTTAGTAAAATAGATATTTTACTAAAATAGATCATTTTATTATATTAGACTATGCCTACTTAAGCCACAAATCTGAATTAGTTTTTAGGTCAGCTGAATTCCTAAAATTCTGCTTTAGTGAGGAAAGTAGGCTAGGATTCAAAACAATTAAACTCATTTCTCTATCACACCAGCCTTTCTCTGTGCCATGTTTCTAGCTGCCAGATGGGAGAGAAAGTAATGACCCATCTGTAAAGGGCATTGTAAGAAAGAAGCAAACAAGATTATTCAATGGTCAGATGCTAGAGTTATAGAGATTCTAAAAGCCCCTTCATAAATCAGCTGCACAAAATACTCACACAGATATATTTCTTCATGCAGACAAACAGATCTGAATATTTTTTTCAATTATGCTCCTTTTTTTCTTTAATCTCAGTGGAATAAAAATTGCATCAGATATGAACAGTATTGTTTGCATTGCACTTTACCTAAGTGAATATTTTGAACACTCTTATGGTTATGAGATTCTGTGAGAACTGTATAAACAATATTAGATGGAATTCTTCTCTTCACAGTGTGCTGCCTTGCAAAATGGTCAGCTACTGGACATAATATTTTCATCCAGATACCCAAAACAGGATGATTAGTGAGCTGTTGTTGTCTTTTTAGTTATATTTTTAAAGTTTACCACCTTTAAAATTGCTACAGAATCTTGGATACCCAATTAAAATAAAAATCAGGGATTCTGTAGCCCTCATGGTTTTGAAACAAACTGGAAACAACAGACGAAAATAATACATTGTATTTGTTTTTCATTAACTCTTTCACTGCTGAACAAATCCTATGTCTGTATATGGGCTAATCACACATAAAAGACAACGAGCTGACTGGTGTCTCCTCGGGGTACTACAAGCGGATCGCGCTTTCCTTATCATAATCCAGGTAAATTAAGTCAAGAAAACAGCAAGGAGCCAACAGAATACTTTACACCTTGAGGTGAGAGCCAAATAACCAGTCTACTTCAGAATGTATCTACACACTAGGTAACAGTCAAGAAGTCCACAAATGCCAGAAAAGCCTCTGAGGATCAAGGACAGAAGCTACCCAAGCACCTGACCACTGAGGAGAAACTAATCCAAGAAACGTAGCCACAATACATACAAGTGCCCAAATAATCCAAAGGATTAGCTGAACCCAAGGAACCCAAAATAGCATCACAGACAGCTTTGAAGATCTGCACAGATTAGCCTTCTTAGTACTCTGAGCAAGTTTAAAAGCAGAAGTTTGGACTTTCATTCTCTGCACTTCAGTTCCTCCTTCTTCTTTTGCAAATTCAGCAATTTTCAGCTTAATGTTAAATAGTTACTCCAAATAATTCATATTTGCTACCAAGCAGCTCTTAAGAAAACCTGCAAAATTGAATTATTGCCTATTTAACTTCTGACATTGTCATGAACCCCTAATGTGAAAAATCTTACCAGGATAGAATCTAACTTTAGAATTGAACTGACAACATGCTTCTTACAAACCTGAAATTCATACCTTTAAACTAGCAAGCTTTCTAAACTGTAGAATGACTTTTTCTAAATTAGAATAAAAAAAAATAGAGATGAGATTTGCATCTATTTTTCAAAATACTGAGTGAGCCTCCTGCATTCATTGTTTTCCTACTCTTTTCTAGCTATTTATCTTTTCAACAAAATCGTATCTCACTCTACAACATTAAAAATCCAGTCAACTACATTTTCTGTTATTTTGCAGCAATAACACTTTAACTGCTGTTCATACTAGGCAGGCAGACACTTGGAAATCGGTTCTACAAAGGTAATACTAGTTTAAAATTGTTGGTGGAATATTCTGTGCAACTGAGTTTGATTGAACTATTTTACTACAACATCCAAATTACTGTAGATATGTTTCAATATATGCAATTTGTATCCAGATGAAACCACAGTGAAATGTTCCATCAGGAAGTTAAAACATAGTTGATGTGTATGACTCTTCATGAGATATAAGCTAGGCTGATATAGCCTAGATGGTAACACCACAGATGACAATGTGACTGTTTATTGCAATAAACAGTTTTTAACACTGGTAAAATGCAGGTAAATCAGTTAATTTCAGGTGTGTACTACCTGTGACTCAGATTTTATTATTTAAGTATTCAGTAAGAGTTAAGTAGATACAGGAAAACACTAATAGAAAAAGCAAAGCTGAGACAAACGTAAAGTGAAAATATTTAAAGCTCAAAAATACAGATCACAGTTGAACTGGTTTTCGGGGGGTGGGGGGGGAGCTTTAAACACTTCATATGTATTTGAACAACAATCTAGCCAACAACAAATCCTCATGCTTTCCTCCAAGGATCCTCCCCTGTCAATATTCAGTATCCAGGGCTAGGGGCCACTACCTGAGCACACAGGTCCAGGGGATACTGTGCACACCTTCGCTGTTCTCTTAAAATGGGAGACTCATCTGAACAATTATTAAGAGCTTCCTTGTTTCTTTCCCTCCTCCTCTCTCTTCGTCTTCCCAGGAATTAAGAATGGACTTTTTTGCTCTCACCCAGAAACTACGCATCTGATTTGGTTTCACTGAACCTACTTCCAAGAGGTAGCACAATGAACCCTATAAAGGCAATAGCTCAGAAATAGCCATTGAATTCTTCTCTACACATAGTAAAATCTGAACATATGAGCATTAGGAATATTTTATTTTAAATAGTGGTTTCTGGGAACAAGAAGATGATGAAGTGTTGCACAGCTGACAAGTACTCGCAGCTCTCCCTTAAAAATACGGAATATGTATGTATCACAGCTCCCCAAATAGAGCAGCTTCATGTAAACAGCTTAAGTTACAACAAAACGGAGAATTTCCACTAAGACTTAGAAAATTTTGAAAACAAAGTTCAAGGCATTATGTTGCTAACTAACAGCAATAATAACTTAAGTTTTGGGAAGCTTCTTAAACTGAAGAGATCTTCCATGTCATTTTCCTCTATCTGGTTCATCCCTACGCATTCTTATTATTACATATCACTTCTTCATGTTCACAACATTGCTGAATCCTCCAAAGCCAACCTCTCGTATTTTAAGTCCAACACCACAGACAATGCTCACATATTACTGCACTGTCTTAAAGTAGAAGATGGGGAATTAACTATTAAGTTCCTTCTTCAGGCCTTCTCTTCACCGAGAGTTTTACCTAAACAGATGCTCTTAATGCTTTCATTTTGTGCCACGTGCAAAGGTAACTATCTTAGCGGTTCTGACTGCACTTTTGCTCCACAAAACACAAGTGTCAGCACATTATTTCAGATCATTCCAGTACAATGTTAACCTTTGCTTGGAGTTATCACAAAATCAGTCCACTTCATGCAAGAACACAGGCAAGTGGAGCCTTCTAACAGCAAATACCATGAAGTTACAAATTGTACTGAAGAATTTTACCTCTTATACTAAACAAATCATTTAGACAAAACAAAAATACAGAAGCTCCCAAATCAGATTAAAAAGCTAATTCCTCTACAGCTAGAATAAAGCACTTGTAAAAATAAAACCTAAAGAATTGGTTGCCTCTTTTCGTAACTCACACTCATGCACACCTGCAACATTTTTCACCCCTTATACTTTCACTTTTCTTGTATTAAAGAGCATTTCTTGGATTAAGGGATTTTGGGGCACAGGAATGTCAGATCCAAACACCACTAGGAAAATGTGAGCCCACAACCAAATATTATGCAAATAGGCACAAGAAAAAAGCCAAATAAGAACAACAGCTGCTCAGATATTTACAGCTTAATTTACTATACTATACCTGATTGTAATGATTGCTCTGAAACTACGGATGCAGTAAGAAGGAAACAAGAACAAAATTAGTCAATTAAGTAACAGTTTGTAAAATTTTCCAGCAATATGTGAGAGAACATGCTGTAATATCCTATTTATTAGACATAACCATTTGCATCAGTTAAAGCACATCTTTTATGCTGCAATATCTAAAAAGTTCCACAACAGTATTAACAAATTATCTTTTCTTGCTTCATTAATAATGGATTTACATATGATGAAGTATCTCTCTAGTTAATTCACCACCTAGCACACAATGCAAAGACATTATGTTCATTCAGTGAAGAAAGATGAATGTTCCTCAGCTGACAGGAGCTGCAAATATTGACAGGACAGCTTGCATTCTCAAAGAAAGTGAAAAGAAATGAAAATGACTTTCAACTAATTTTGAGGTGAGGCCAATTTAGCAGCCTTCAGATACAGGAAAAATTACACTAATGTGAAACCTTGTGGTAAAAAAAAATGAGAGGAAAACAGTCTTTCAGGTTCCACACAGGACCTACAAAAATGCCCACAAGATGAAGACTACAATCGGGCAAGTATTTATTTTTGTTCCACAGATTTGTATGGAAGCTTTGACACATTTTTATCATTCTAGGTTGAGAAGTGTCCAGCAGAAAGGAGGGAACAAAAAAAAAAAAAAAAGAGAGAGAGAGAAGGAAAAATTAAGAATGTTATTAATCCCTAAAACCAATAACCCACCATTCAGGACACTCTTACCTGGGATTCTGTAAAGAAGACTCAAATTTAAGTTCCCTCTTTGCTCCTCTGTGTTTTTCATCCCAGGAGAGGACTCTAAACACAGCCCTACACCTGGTCCACTTACTGTTTCCCTGCCCATCAGATCTGCAGAAGGACGGGACATGACTGCATTCCTGGGGACCATCGTTTGAGGATGCAGGATGCTGTGGTTCAGCCCCCTGTTCTGATGAGGTGAACCAGCTGCCTGTCACCAGACCTCTCAAGTCCCACACAGCTACTCTGCCTAAGCAGAGTTTCTTATTGAAATCCCTCTGATTCTGATGTAGAATTTCACCCAAAGCCTGACAAGCTTTTGTGGTGCACACACTCCTGGGAAAGATGACTTCTCACAAAAAAACATTTTGTGATGGAAAATTATTCATCAGGAATTTTCTGATAGCTCTTGTTACCTTAAATTTTCTTCCATTACCAAAACTCCTTTTGTTTCTCAGTACTTTCGAAATCAAAATGAAGATAAGTACCAGCATTCTTAAGCTTGAGAAAAGAAGAAATGCCTTCTATCTAGTTTAACACCATGGTGAGAATTTCTCCACTGACAGGACAGATCAAATTAAGGAAGACATTTGGCAAGCAACAAAAATCCCTACTAATCTTCTAATAAATCAGGATTCCCCCCCCCTCAATTCAGCATGTAATTGTCTTGATTAACACTTGCTATAAACGGATTTGAAGAACTAAACAGAACATATCTAACATGCATCTACCATAAAGTTCTGACAAAAATGCTCCACAAATATTTACCTATTGCACCGCCAGTCATCAACAAAATATAAACAGTAAAGAAATTACTTCAGCATGTTAGTTTGGTAATATTAGTAAAGCAGAAGTAACTTCTAATAAGCCAAAAGAATATAAACTAGCATTTATATTTTCCAATATTGCTTTGAAAACAGACTCCATACAGCTTTCTTACACCAAATAGTTATCAGACAAATTAAAATCCTGAAAGACACATACCGCGTAAACTGCTGGTGGTTAAGAGAGCCCGTGCTTTATCTGCTAAATCACTATTTAGGGTATTTCCCAATAACAAAACATCAATGGCCTCCTGCTTGGAGCTATCAAAAAAGTTATTTTGAATCGTTCTGGTCACAGAACGAGCACCATCCTTCAGCTTTCCAGCCTGTTAGGGAGGAACATGTATAAAATATTTTATGTTGGACATTGCTCACAAAAACATTGCTAATATTCAGTAACATATTTGTAAACTGCATTAATGATTTTAAAATCTAAGGCAATTTCCTTGCTTAAGCATTAAGTAAAGTCTTCTGAGCCTACTGTAATATGTGTGCTCTTTCTCCAAATGCTAAACAACACAGCAATACCTTCAAGGCATATCTAACAATCAGATTACTCCAGTTTAAATTATTAAATCAAACAAACTACTGCAGGAAGGGGAATAATTTTTGTTTTCCCTAAACCCTTGGTCTTCCAAAATTAAACTGACATAATTCCATGTTTAGACCATGACACGGGATTTTGGGCTTTTCCCCAAATAGTGAGAGATGAGCAAGCACTCGAGTCCAAATGTCATGATACATAAGTATGTATGTATATGCACTTATGAGCATATTAGTTCAGAATTCACGTTCTGAAACATCCACGTTAAAAAAAGGGATAGCTTCAACTTATTAAGACTCCTTTACTTTTTAAAATAACATGCAAGTCTCATGCAGTATCCCAGAAGGAACATATACACTCCTCTATAGCTACATACATCTGAAGACGCTGTCATTGCACACACTGCACATGAGTGGTACAACTGAACGGTGCTCCCAAAGAACAGTGTCTGACCACCTGAAGTAAACAAGAATCTCCAAGAGATGTACTGCTACTACCGATATTCTCTGTGGGTCAGACACCTAGAGGATAATGTAATTAACATGTCATGCGGTCTCATACTTGATTCAAAAACCAGCAGTATTAATCTGTGTGCCCACCACTGACAATGATTTCACAGGCACAAAGACATTTTCTTCATTTCAGGGTTTATAGTGTCTTATGCACATATGCGTATTTTCCCTGTGAGGTGTATATAAACACATGCTATTACATTCATATGAAATATAGACTGTAATCCATCAGGGATGCTGCATGGTATTACATTACTATAAAAAAATACTAGAGGTTTACAGCTTGCACTGTTCATGAAGGTCTCTTAAATGCACCAGGACAAAAGACACACGCTTAAGAAAACTACAAAACCACCCCATCACTTAGTTCTATGAATTGTACTAGGTAACAAGGAAGAAGCTACTTTTTTGTCAAGAATAAGTAGTAGTAAATTGGCATCATGTTTTTTTTAAGACAATGTGGATGAGGTGTTGGCGAGCATAGAGCATACTACTGCAATGGGATTTTAACAGGATGTTGCTCCCTTTCTGTCAGACAATGTGTAACTTATGACATGATTCAAAAAACACACTCACCATTCACATATCAGGCAATTAATTGAAAGGAACCCAGAGAAAGCAAAAGAAAGAGTAGGTAAGGAGTTAGATATAATGAGTATGATAATATTTCTAAAAGGATTAGTTTTCAGTTTAGAAATGTACATTAACACATTTAAGGCTAAAATATTTTTTCTCCTATCATAAATTTCCATATTTCTACTTCTAAGTACTCTTGGACTTTGAAGAATCAAACTGACAAGCAAGAAATGGCAGAATTTCAAACATGAAACTTTTCATTTGAAAAATGAGAATACAACTAACAACTTGAAAACTACATTTTAAAATATATCATCAGAGTACTCAAGAAGATACTAAGTAGTGACCTGGTCGGGTTTCATCAACACAACGGCAAGTATTGCATGGCTTTGGAAGTATTAAAGATCCTCTTTGAATAGATGGACTTCTGTCAGGGACGCTGTGTTTGATTTGTAAGATGTGGTACTCATTAATAGTTGTACCAGGGCAGGGATCCCTAGGACAATGATTGACTAGTCTGTATGATTACAAAGACAGCACAGTAAATGTACTCTGCATTTTAAACATTAAGTATGGAAGTGTAAATACCATAAATGCATTTTACAAAGTAAAAAATTTAAGTACCCAAATGAATAGCAGAAAACTATTAATTTAGGAAAAGAAAGAAGTAAGGCTGAGTGAGAAGGTCAGGAGAAGGGGACACATCCCGTAAAATACTTACTGTAGTTTTCCTGACGGTCTGGGTGACATTTTTGTAAGAAAATAAAACTAAACATCTTTAACTGAATTCCATTCTATACTAAAATACAAGCAAGTCCCAAATGAAGAAGTCTTGTATGCACCAATTAAGGCCAGAATAAGCAACAAGCCTATTTTACTTGTATTTTTATGTAGTTTACTGCAATGTCTTGTACACTTGCAGAGAAGGACTCTGACATGGTTTGCATGAACAAGTGATGGAAAAGTGAAACAATCAACTATGAATACGTAGTATATAACATGGAATGAGAATAAAACGAGGGGTACGAAAAGAAATTTTTCAAGGAACTAAGGGCAAAAATTGCTATGGTTCAACATTCATTTGTCTTGACAGGTATCACATGATAAGAGAGAGAATTATGGAAACAAAAAAGCAACACTGTTAGAAGAAAAATAAAAGACAGTATTAGAAAACCTGAACAACTCAGGCATGAATGAAGACAAAACAAGTTGAAGAGACACACAGCATTACGCTGCCATGTAGTACAGAATTGTTATCACATTAGAAAGCAAGGTAGAAACAGAAATTGGGTTTTTCTCAGTAACTGCAAGACTAAAAAGAAACAGCTGAAGGAACACGCAAACAAAAAATACTCAGCTGCAACCTGTTGAATTTTGACATTGTTAATAAACAGTAAGAGCATGAACAGCATCCAGTGAAACACATTTTAAAAGAAAGGAGATACAATGAATGAAACTGAAACAATACTAAGCAGTGTCACAGTCAGAAAAATGATGATATTCAAAGAAACTAAAGCTGATTCGCATATACATTTTTCTGAGCTATGATCTAAAGAAATCAAAGATTTGAGCCTCATCGTTTCCTACAGAATATTACTGTCTGGGAAGCACGGGCATGGCTGAGAAAGGATGTACTGAAACGAGAGCTGGTTATCAACATAACCAGTCTTTTTATGTTAATGTTTTGTTCGGTTGGTTTTTTTAGGATTATAACAAAAGGACATTTTTTAAAGAAAATTTCATAGTTGTTATATTAATAACAGAATGTTTAAAAACCCACATTGAATACTGTTAGTTTTTTTAAAAATGTATTTTACCTTAGCTTTTCCTTCGAGGGCTCCAGTCCCAGCATAAATTTTACTGACAGAATCACCATTCACAGACCACATGGATCGGAAAACTTCCTGAAAGCGAGTAACCAGCTGAGGCTTCTCAGCTAATCCCAATACCTCCAGTTGTTTTATTAGCATCTGCAACAGTTGAAGACAACATTTGCAAAAGAAAAACCTTTAAATGTATTTATTAAAAGGCATATCACATTTTTTCAGTATATATGAACAAAAAAACCCAACCCCTTCAGTTTCTATGTACCGTTCTGAACATACTGACACCACGTCATGTGAAAAGTTGCATCATACATGTCACTTTAGCACCAGCATTTCATTTTCTTTTAAAATAGGTAGTAATCTAAGAAAAAATTTATACAGTTGATTTACAAATATTTTCATCTAAAAATTCACTAGCTACAAATCAAGCTATTTCTGGTTCTCAAGTCTTCCTACTTAGATAATTTGGAATTAGAGCAATTCATGTTCTTCCCAGAAAAGTATAACACTAAACACAGACTTCTATTATCATGATGCAGCAGGAACAAAGCTCTGTGATCAGTGAAACAGCAATGGCTTCTGCCATTCACTCTTTTTCCCTGTGTAACACACTGCAACCTTTACCCTTCCAATCAATACACTGGAACTAATTTTCCACGATGCACAGTCTACATTAAAAGTGTTTAAATTGTATACATACAATACATATAAATGTTATTATTTTACACTTAAATACATCACTTAAATGTAGCACTATGCTCACGGATGTAGAATGGGACATTGTACCTTGTTTGAAATCCTGGTTTATGGAATCATGATTATTTTAAAAAAGTCAAGCAAGTTTCTAGTACTTGTGGCTACCAACGTAATACTGAAAATAAATACCAAAAATTAAAACTACATAAAAAGGCTATTTTCAAGAACTTAAGATCTTTAAAACCTTGAGGTGTCTCAACGGCAAGGAGTCATCTAAAACGATGAACATAAAATGACATAAAGGCAAAACGCTGAAGGTTGGGCAGCAATTAACAAAAGTTACAAAAGGAAACTTGCAGACAACATTAAGTAGAAAAAAACAAGAAAAGAAGCTTCAGAAATTGGGTGCTTCATCTTGTAATTTTAGGTATACGTAATAATAATAATAATAATAATAATAATCCTTTTACTTAGTTTGATGTTACAGCATACATAATTTTTTCATTTTTAAACATGCCACGGATTTTATCTTCAGGAGTCAAACAGTTTAAGATGAGCAGTGCTGTCAAAAATTTTTCAGAGCTACTCCTTTAGCCCAGTCAGTACTATTTTACTCCATCAATTCTGTCATGGTTGAATCCCACAGTTGATTTCCAACTACTCAAACTGAGTGTGACCAAAGTCTCAACCTCTTTACCATCCCATGAAGAATTCACAGCACAGTGCTGTGAAAATACGAACACACAGCACTGGCAGATGGTAAGAACAGTAATCCTATATGCTGAAGAACTGCATCTAATAGAGTCACTGTGAATGCAAGCATTTTTGTGAAGGACTACAACACTACTACCGCTCCTAGACTTGCAAGCCTGAACCTTAGAAGACATAAGAAACTGACACCTAAAAAAGAACGAACATTTTTTCATTATGCCGCATGACTACTGTGTAATTACAACTACCACACAACTACAGCTTCTGTAACTACTAAGATGTGGTTGCCCCAGAACAAGAAAAGTATCATTCTATAAAGCAAACTGCCACCTAAAAACCATTTTAATTCATCTTTCATATGGAAAAGTAATGCTACTTTTACAGCCTAATTGCTACAGAAGCATCAGGAGCAGCTGTGAATCTGGACACCGTTTTTCCTACCTCTAAGCCAAAGAAAGCCTGCACGCTGTTTGTTCTATCCAGACAGTCCAAGCAGTTTGTTCTGACAGTGCCGCTTTGAGATCTGTGCCAAGGACAACGAGAGACAGAGAGAAAACACCAGAAATAACTCATTTAACACATATATCATCAAGAAAGGCAGGGACATTGAGATCTGAACCAGAATAGTAAATCAGGGTATTGTCAGTGCAATGTTACTGTCATCGCAAGTATGCTTATAAATGCATCAGCAATAGAGGGTTAGCTCCAACAACAGCAGAGAATTTTGCAGCAGTGTTCACTACACAAAACTGATTTACTTTCTCCAAATAGCATAAGCTTTTCTTCTTCAGCTTTTCTCAATTCTCCTTGCTTGCTTGGTTAAAGTGTTACGCAGGATTAAGTCTTCTTTACAAACACACACTTCCCAAGAATCTCAGAAGGAAATAATAACTCTTTAGTTAAAACAGAAATTAAAAAAAAAAAAAAAGGAGAGTTCTTGGATTTAACTAAAGTAACAAAAATTTGTGATAAAACTAAAGCCAATTTCAAACCCTTATTACTTTTTTTTTTTTC
>Ga0181612_115934_pt1 | contig 15968 bp, 10 predicted proteins | sample HoacroProtozoa21_FD_119630 | JGI IMG/M metagenome (GOLD analysis project Ga0181612, IMG submission 119630) | Hoatzin crop microbial communities from Cojedes, Venezuel. Combined Assembly of Gp0051906, Gp0051904, Gp0051908
CATAAGCAACCCATTAAGCATCACAACGCCTGTAAGGCGAAGAGGTTAAATTGACACGGCTGGTCTGCATATCCTGACAGTCAGCCAAAGTGCAACTATTTGGTCATTTCTAAAGGGAGAATTTTTGGTGTTGGAACATAATTAAATCAGAAAACTAGCTAAAAATGTTTTTCGTTTACAAAGCTGAAAGTAAATGGACTGTTTCCCTTCTGCAAATGGTTTAGTTCAAGTTGTCAAGATGTTTAAAAAGCTCTGAGATCAGGTTAGTGCTGTTGAGTACATGATTCATAAGAATTACGTGAAGGGGAGAAGAGAGGAAACTGTCACTTTCACCGCGCTTGGATGCCAGCCCTAAAATAAGCTTCTTGAAACAGTTCATCAAAGCAATTTCAATGACAAAACCAACCTTTTTTCCCTAACAGAGGACTTCAAACCTCCTTTTATAGCACAGAGATTACTATATTTGTCCAAACCTAGATAACATTGAAGCCATCACTGCAGTGAGATACTATTAATAGCAATAGTAATGTGAAACATTTAAAATTCTGCCTGGGAAGCATGATAGATAAAAAATATTATCTATGTGTATTTTAGGGTTTGTCTATCAGGCATAATCTCATTCATGATAACATGAACCTATTTAGTTACATAATTCACCTTGTTGTTTACCCAAAATTACTTGTATGGTCTTGGGAACTCCTTTCCTGATTGCATTTGACAATAGACTTTATATTTAACACACACACGTGGGAAAGGTCGAATCGCTCTCTGAGGTTCTGGATTTGTCAAAGTTAATTCTCATTCAATAAATCAGGATGGAAAAAAGTTTTGTCCTCTGTTAAAAGGTTCTGTTCATTTGCACAAAATAATAGTGTATTAACCTCAAAACTCTTCCTCCTAGTTTCGTCATCACCCTAAATTCTTCAGAAGAACACAATCCTGAAACAAGTTTTGCTGCCAAAAAAATGACAGGAAATTATATTTTCATTGTGGATAAATTAGTCTCTGAACTTTACTTTCCATAACAATAAGCAGGAGATTATGAACTCATTCACAGGAAGTCCCGATAAGGCTCTAAAAAGATTTGCTTTTACTCATTCATGTCAGAAAGTCCACTGTATTTTGCATAAAAACATGATCTTTCCCCAAACAGAGATTTAACCCATCCTGTAAGAGAAGTGTAACACAGTAAGCAGTATCATGGCAGAACTGCCCCTTATTAAAGGGTCATGGCTGTGTTTTACAGGCCTACTACTGGCACTTGAGGAAGATCTCTTTTCTACACAGATTTTAAATTGACTTATTTTTTCTCAAAAAAAGAAGTGTGTAATCTTTTTTTTTAAAAAAAAGAAGCAGGTAACTTTGTATCAAAAACTAAGCATAGCGCAGCAGAACTGCTCATTTGAAGACTCCTAATATTAAACCAGCAAAAAAAATCCCCACACAGTAACTTCACATAATTTTAGAATAAATTTTTCTGCTGGTAGAGTGGTTTGGGTTTGTTTTTTAATTAAAATTAGAGGTGGTTCCAAAAGCCCAGACCCAATCATCCCTGAAAATTAAAATATTTAATCTTGTGTGGAACGGAATTTAGTAAAACACTTCTCCCACACAAAATGTCAAACCAAGCTAAGTGCACAAGGCTGTGCTCCTGTGCCTCCCAAGCTGAAAAGGTCAAAGTTAAACCCAGCTGGATGGAAACCTCCAGTGTCAGTGACACTCATCATTTCTGTGTTGACTGTGAAATTGAAGAGCTACCTCACCCTGAAGATCCAGTAAAAATGAAGATCTTGGGCTCCAGGCATTACAATGACAATCAAACTTTTAAACGAATAGCTCATGAAAATTCATCTCCATAATAGTTTTATTTATTATCTACCTTTTTCACTAATCTGGGAGAGTGGGAAAAGAGAATCGCTGGATACAGCTGATGGAGGAGGGAAACCCGCACCTCTGTGCAGACACACAGACCTTCCCACTTCTATGAACTGCGGAGGAAATGCTCCTGCTCATAAATCATCAACAGGAAGCCAGATTCAATGGCTGGGCACAGCACCCTTGCACCGACTCCACATACTTCTCAATTGCCTTGACACAATAACCTTTAGCTCATAAAAACTTAGATCTTATGACATTTTTGAATAGTGACAAAAACAAAACAAAATTGCTTGGAGCATTCTCATCTCAAAAGCCTCCCCTTGAGCATTTCCCCATGAAAAGTAAAGAGCATGCTTGCTTGTATTTAGCCAGCTCATTAATCCACATCATCAAGACACTACCCCCCACCACCAGTGTATTTCTGTGTGCACGTAAATGCTTCAAAATCATCTGCAATCATCCCCACTAGAGGCGGTTTCAGTGCACCCAGGCAAGAGCAAAGGCTCCAGGCTGAACTCCTAGTGTGAAATGAGTCATATGTTCCAAATCATGTTTCCTTTTTTCAATATTCTTACTTAGCTATTCATTTCCCTAAAGTACATGAAGATGAGATGTTCCTAAGTTACCTTCTATTTGCTCCCAGTACATATACTGTTTTATTCCTATTTCTTATCTCCCTTTTCCAGCTTTTTCCACATTCTCAGTGAGCTTTGATTTAGGACCTTGTAGGCACAGACAACAAAGTCCATACTTTGAGGAAGAGATCATTTAAGTTGTTTCCCCTTGCAAGCTCTTTTGAGACCTCAGCCTCCCTTTGCACTGGAGACAGTCAGCACCTGCAAGGGCTTGATTCCTAACACTCATTATCATGAAGACCAAAGTTAAAATTACTTTTAGGCTGCAGAAGATAATCTAATACAGAAATGTTCATGTTATTCATTAAGTACGCAAGATGTGAAAATTCAGTGTTTGCAAGCTTCCTGTTAGCTTCCCATCAGGATAGTCCAAGGAATTGATTGGTGCATATACCCATTTCACCCTTCATCTTACTTCGCAGCCATAACTGAAAGTCATAGAAAACCGTTTTCTCTTTTTATACTTGGGGTTATGTGTAATTTTTTTGTTGTATCTTTTGAGATTTCCATGTCTGCACACCAGCCATTATCTTTGGGATACTTTTTCCAATCATAATTGTTCCATCAGATTCCCCTCTCGCTTTAAAATTGTTCATTTGTAAAATGTTATTTTTGTTTATTTAGTGATATAGTTAAAATTTCAAATAAGTACCATCCTAAAGAGGTAATAATCTTTACTAAAATTTGACTGCACTAAACAACTTTCAAACCTGCAAATAATGACATATGGAAACTGATGTGAAAGACTATAATACCATACTGACTAGTCTCATGTCATATCTAACGAATTGTGTTCAGTCTGAATGTCAAGATGACCTTTGAGTATCGGAAAAAGTAATTTCTCTATTAAGAAAATTCACATATGGCATCTACCACAAGAAATATACACACCTTCCTGAACAAGCTCAGTGCCATCAAGGAAAAAATGAATGTAAAGACACAAAAGCTAATCTCATCTGCTGTAGCACATACTGTGCTGAGGGCACTCTGGATGGCCCCTTCCCCTCACTTTCATCACAATATGCATATTATTTATTTTTCATCACTGAACCGTTATTTTCTGATATCTGATAATGTTTCTGTCTTCAGTATTGCTAGTGGATCTTTATCTGTTTGCTGAGACACAATCAAAAGTATGAAGGGCAAAACCGTAGCCCATCCAAGCCAGTACACAGACTTGCTCTGATTTCAGTGAATTTTATATCAGACTACACTGAACAGTGAGCAACCTCCTCCTGATTTTCTCCTCGTACATTACCTCTGCCCATGACCCTCAATGCCAAGGAAATGTTTTCAAATGCTTCAAAATTTCATGTGAATTTCATTGCATCATCTATTGGAGACAGGTCACAGTATGTTAGAGATGTAAGAAATCCACTTTTATTTGTCAAGCAGCAAGTATCAGAAAATATAATTCACTAAAAAACTTAAAGCTATGCAACAAGGAAAGCTACGCAAGCAGTTTATAGGAAAACCTCTTGTTGGAAGGGGAGACGGAGAAGGGAAGAAGGGAAGTTCTCTGCCCCCAGTCCCCGTGTTTCAGTAGAAGTATTTATGGACTGACAGAGTTGTTACACAGCTCCAGAACCTGGCTTAGCAGAGACATAAGTGATCCCCAAAGAGGTCAGCTGTAATAGCAGAGGTAAAATGCATCAAGATTAAGTTAAACTTAACTTTGTAACCGCAGCCCATAAAGATACTGAGCAACTAAAGCACTACTTTATTGCCTCTTCCCTGGGAAGCGGACAGCGGGAACGTGGTGATGTTCAGCAGCTCATGGGGCTGAACTACCACAGCAGCATGGACTGGGTTTGATTTTGCAATGACTTGCCAGAGATTGGATATTAATTTCTTCTGCTCATCCAGGTAGACCAAGGACCGTCACATCGCTGGGTGACTGAGTAGCTGCCAAGGGCTGTCACTAATGGACCCCCTGCTTGTAACTCCAAATTGCCAGAGACCACTCCAGGTGATCTGAACCTCAGCTGGGCTCTGCAATTCACCCCATGGAAAGTGTTGTCAATCTTTAACTTGCATCCCCATCATGGCTTATCAGAAGGGTGCTTGTAACTGTCAAAAAGTAACTAACCCCAAATATCCCACCTTCTCAAAACCCCCGAGACTCACTCCAGGAAAGGAAGAAGAAAAAAAAAAATTAAGAAAGAGATCAGTTAAAGTTGCTTCTCAAAGGAAGATGTTGCAGGAATGTGACAATCCTCCTCCCATGCTATCAACAAACTTTCAAAAGTCAACTGGTGACACTTTAGAGTCTTTACACTTATTTTAGATTATGTGTTGTTGTCTTCATCCCTGGGTGTTAAGTGCCCAGCACTGGGAGGGGCCCTCCTCCCCAGCAGTCGGGAGACGGGCTGCTGTTCTTACCTGACATTGTCATGCTTCTGGATGTAGATCTTATGAAACATCATATCTTCCTGTTTGGCATTAATGTCAGCTTTCATCTCCATGGCAACATGTCGAGGAAGTACAGAGAGCAGGAGACGCTCCTGTGGAGTCAGACAGATGAACCAATTAAAACACCTGCTGCCCAGTTAACAAACACACTTTGTTCTTTACTGGGGAGAAATGAGTCATCAGTTTGGTGAGAGATGAGTACCAAATGAAACGGTCTCCATCAACCCAGAAGCTGATGCCCTAACAAGTCATATGCTATTCTGCCCCAACCCCACAATAAAAATTCAATGATTTTATAAGAAAAATTATGATTTTTCATCCCAGCTGCACTGGCTTGTGATCCATGGTTGCCAGTTCTTGCAAATGAAGGAACCATGCAACTCAAAAAGTGCCTGTGCACCATTCTTGCAAGGACTCTCATAAATTTTACTGTCTGACCTCCCACACAGCCTCTCCACACCACCACGAAGTGCTCTTTCACATAACACCAGAGGACTGATATCCTAACACCCTTGGGCACCATTTAAAATTCCTTCCTTTCCTATCTAATCATCTAAGCACATTCCCCCAACAGGCACAAACCTGTTCTTAGCAGCTAATAAGTCAATAGGAATGCCCCGATAAAGCTAGAATGAAAAGTTAGCCCAACTATACAATGCAGTATTATACTTCCACACTTGAAACCGTGATTAGTGCCCAATAAGACCTGTAAATCCACCCACTCACCTACAAGAGCATTTTCAATAACCACCTCTGTCATCAACAATTCACTGCTCTCCACCCTCACTTGGCACTTTTATTTACTGGTAATAGATTGAGTGTGACTTTCATAACATTATTTTGTAAGCTGTTCCATATACAGTTTTGCATGCTAGGCAAAAATAAGCTATACGACAAAATGATGACTTTCTGCTACTTTTCCTAAAAACTCACACAAAAGCCCACGCTTGTTATTATTCTAAATTTGGTGGCACTTTCATGCAGAAGCTATAGAATTTAAATCTGCAGGTAATATGTGCCCCAGGGATGCATTTGTGTATTTCAGGAATCACACCTGAGAAATTCTGCCCAGACCTTCATTTTATTCCTACTCACACTTCTTGCACTTCAAAAGAAGTTTTTGCTACGGCTGAAGAAGGCGGGGAGCATCTCCATTGGGATCAGCTCCAACCTGCAGGCAGTGCTCTGAAATAGCTGAAGTATTCCAAAAGCTTGTGTCGCTCTTGTCTTTGTTATTTTTCTTTACCTGCAGTGAGCAGGGGGAAGAAAAGGGCCTTCCTTCCCGACGACACAGACACAAAATGGCAGAAACGAATGTCCCTAACCTTATCTAGCAGCTCATTAGTTCTCAACCACATAGGGAACAGTAGGGCTCAAACGCAGTCCTGACTCAGACGAGTCAGCAATTCTGCACTAATTACGTCACCACACCGCTTGCCCATACTACAGTTATAGACACATTCCTGGTTTCTAATTCCTAGTTTTAACTGGAAGTTCCCCATTTATTTCTTCCTCTAATGAGAGAGAGGAAGTTTGGGAGAACTAAAGGAAGACGAATTCACTGGAAATTTGCTGAGCATGCCCTGAGACATTTTATAGTCTATGGCACTGCCCAGCATTTCCTATTTTTTCCCCCCTTCAGTGTGTACCTTAAAGGATTGATTCTTGCCTCTGGTCTCTGAACAGGTAGTAATAACATGGAAAAAGATGTGTTGGAGGCATTTCTATCTCCTTTGCTCAAAACTGCAGCAGTCCTGACAAGATGCTTGTTTTTTAAAGAAAGCAAGCATTTTTTTTAAAAGAAAAAAAGCATTTTTTTTTAAAGAAAAACTCTCACTTTCACTAGCATACTGCAGGTGCTAACAGTTACATATCCAAATTTTTTTTTAAAAAAGATCATGAATCATGCATGTGTCCTCAGGCTTCTGTCAGCTACTAGCGTACTCCTTGAGCGCAGAAGCACAACACAGTTGTATGCTTTCCAGAGTAACTGGTGTATATGCTGTTTTCATTTGCATATTATAATAGGCATCCTCAAATGTGTGAAAGCTGCTATTTTACGTGTGATTTTACACATCCTTTAAATAAGTTGGAGCTTAACGGGAAGTTCAGGGGCACCCACAAGTTTGGAACATTCCCTGTAGGCGCATGAGTGTGGAGGGATGTTTATTTTTTACTTGCTTACAAAATAAGGACACATTCAGGGGACCAAGTTTCTCCTACTAGTACTCCAAGAGATTTTCACATATGTTTCAGGGTAACTTTTGCTTGAGAGCCCCCCCCCCTACTCTTCCTGACACCACAGGCACTTGCCAGATTAAATCACCAATATTTTCAAGACACTTGAGATCTCCAGGAGATGAACTAGCACCTCTCTAAACCATCACCATTCAGGGAACAAGATAGACTTATCCAGCGAAACAAAGGTATGTAACACAACATCCCTTCATGCAAGCAACTAATTAGGAAGTTGAGCCATGTTACAGAGTTGGGCATTGTCTTTATTCTGTTTGTTGGGAGCATCACAATCGCTGAAAATAGCCTCTGAAGCTAACAGGAGGAAGCTGTTAACAAGCGCCTTTGTAAAGCACAAGCCATGTTAAAAGGCCTTCAAAACAACAAAATCCCTGTTTTATTTCAAATGGAGCACAGAAATTAAAGTCTCCACTAGAGTACAATTATCATTTTGCTGTAATGACTAGAAAGTACTGCAGCCTTCACTATAAAATCACTTCTTACGCACCAATGAGGTGATTAGGACTGCTGTTTTACAAGTATAACAACGCAGCAGTTTGACCTGATAAAAAAAGCAAGAGCAAATTCATATATAATTCTCACTTCAAAATAAGATGCAAGTATAGTTCCACTGAATTATACATTAAACAAACGCAATCCAAGGAGCACTAGTCTCTAGAATAGGCACAGATGAAAGAGTATAATACAGATCTATTCAGTTTACTTACGTACACATAGATATATGTATACATGGGCACATATATCCCTATGACAACTCTGCACTACATAGGAATTTTAACAGTTTATGCCATTCTCTCCCAAGATAACTCCAAAGCACTACAGATATTTAGTGTCTTATGACTATACCTCTGTCCTCAGTTTTAATAGCACTTTTTTTCACCACAAGTTAAGTGATGCAGAAATAAAAAAGAGACAATGACTTTTCAGACAAGCAATGCTAGAAGTAAAACTGTGCAGTCCTGATAATCCATCTCTTACTCAAATCCTAAGTATTTGCCAGCTACAGCTTGTGAAGAACATCTGTTTCTTCATCCAAGAGTATTTTATTCTGGGCAAGCAACAGTGATTCCTGTTATGGCTCTGCCCTAGGTTATCTCAAATAATGAAATCCCAAGAAGTCTCTCTTCTGCATTGGACATTCTGGATTTTTATTTACTTTCTTGCTAATTTTGGGTGGTGGTAAATGTTTAATATAGGAAAATACATATTCCTTTACCAGAGATAATCTGCCTGTCTTTAATAGAGAACAGTACACAGGATCACCATCAGATCTCCAGAAACAGGCAAGCAAGGATAACAGTGTTGGGCTATGCACTTGTCTTTCCCTCCATCCCTGTTTGGAGACTGGCTCTCCCAGATGCGGGCAGAGCTGCCTTGATTTGTGTCTGCTGTCACCTCAAGATTATCTCAATGCATTATGCATAGGGATGCATCTGAACTGAACCTGGAGATCAACGTCAGTGCAGGCTGTAGCAGCAAATAATCTTATTAAGAGTCCCCAGCTGCCAGGACCCACAGTTACTGCTGGAAGTACTGGAGAGTACTTCTAAGTGACCAGCTTTGACCCACGTATTTCTGATACCCTGGCTTTCTTCTGTATTGTATAGTACTTTCTGGGGAGAGGGAGAAGAAAAAGGCATAAAGGTAGGGCAATTGTCAGGGCTTTTTTCATTAACTACTGACACAGAAGCTCCTAAATCCAGCACAAGCATTTGAGCCATGCTGCTAAGGCAGTCTCTCAGCAGGGAGGACAGAGCTGTGATCAATAAGTAAAATGGGGTATTCTCTTGGCTCAATCCTTTCTTCCATTTCAAGGTGTGGAAGGAAGAGCAGCTGCTCGTTTCATCTTTCTGAGACTACATTTGTTACAAAGGAAAAAGAAGCCTTGAGTGTGAATCTCATTTTCATATATATACCAACAAAATGAAGCACGTGTACACAGTATTTCACGGTAAGGGTTAAACAGCAAGTCTGTCAGCCAGAAGTACCTCATAAAACACTGCCAAAAGAGAAATCCATAGATGAAGATGTGCTGAGACATGAGGGAAAATTAAGCTGTGTTGCCACAGAGATGCAAAGACACTCCAGTTGATTCATTCCACTGACCTCTTCCCCAAACCCACAACCAAGCTCTGAGATATCTCCCTAGGGAAGAGTGGAAGCTCTGTTTCATGATTCATTTCAGATTAGACTGGACAGACCACTACGAGATGTACTGCAGGGCAGAGATGTGTGTTAGCGAGGGAATAGTCAAGCTGCCCAGAAAGGTCTTTTGTATCTAATTCTGAGGACACGAGATTTGTTGCAAGAGAATCCAAGAATGAATTAGGGGAGCGGATACATTTGGTACCCTTGATGAATAGGCTGTACAGTGGCAGCAACAGGACTTTTTATAGCAAAAATATATTGAAGTTGGTGATGGATCTTACTTTTTGAACAAACACAATTCACTTGAGGCCTATAAGGTATACAGAGGTGTGCAAGCAGGTAGGAACCTTTGGGAAGGGCAGGAAGAGGACCCTCTTCAAAAGCATCAAGGGAAAGCATGTTCTGTGGGCCAGTTTTTACCTTTCACTTCTGAAACATGCTCAAGAGATACCTGTGGGCAGTGGCTTTGCTGACAAACACACCATGCTTTGACCTTACAAAGAGGGTCAATCTGAAACCTGCACGTTGCATGTGCATTCAACACGTGGCTTGAATGATGGGTGCAAAAAACCCACACAGACTCTCTGCGTACCGTGTAATTTTAATCTGCAGAGCGCACAGACCACAGGATTTGTTGATGTCTGCGGAGAAGTCTATCAGGGTATTGGGGAAGAAATACTCCCGTGACCTCTCTTTCAAACCTTTAAAAATCCTGCCCTTTACCATCAGGCTGTTCTTGCTTGGATTAGTCAAGAAGCAAGACGCCTGCAAATCCCATCCTGCAGGAACAACTTGCATGCTAATTTTGCTTCAGCGATTTCATTTTTTATTTCCCACTGTTGCTCTTACCTGCTGCTGGTTTTCCCTTTGAGAATGCAGCCTGGCTTGTATGCATTCCCTGGTCTCCTGGAAAGCCTGTCTTTGGGACACCTCTGCTGGGTAGTGGGTACACACGCCTACAATGTTTGTACAGGAGAAGATGAGAACATTGGAGACTAGCTGCAACAAAAGAAAAAAAAAGAAGGAGAAAAATACTTGGTTATGCTTTGCAAACCTGCCACCAGTAACAAAGCACCAGCCAGAACCCAGCCCCCTCCACGACTCCTTAATCCAAGCCATGCTCAAACCTCAAGATCTTAATTCCACTGTATTTTACCTATCTAGTTTTTAAAATAGAAAACTTCTATATACGGCCTCAAACACATGTTCTTAACACTGTTCTTAATACTGTGTATTACTTCACTGATAAAAAAGCCCCACAATTCCACTGGTAATACTGTAATCTTGCTTTTGGTAATCCAGTATCTTGGAACTACTGTGGAAAAAATCTATCTAAAAATGCATCATTGCTCTGTCAGCTAAGACTTAGGCAGACAGATCTGACAGGAACATAAATATTTCCATGTCTGTGTACCCACATATCTGGCTTGAAAACATATCAAAGATACATAAAACCATTATTATGAAATAGTGCATAAAATACTGAAGGGAAAATTTTGGTATTCACAAGGTTTAAGACTAACTGGAATATTTTTTTTAATCTAGTTCCAACTCAAAATTTTATGTTACTAGATTAAAAAAACCCCATTTTTTACATTTCTGTGAACATGACTGAAGAAAGAGTTAAGTCTGAAGTATATTTGGCCTGAACAAGCACGAAGGAAAAGCTACATCGCTCTTCTGCTTCCACACAGGTTATGTTTTGTAAGGAAGCTGTCACATAACTTTTGCTGAAAACTAGTGTTGCAATCTTTTATTTCCCAACTATTTTTCAATAAAAGGGAAAAAAAAAATATCCATGTCCACTGGTGGCATTTGGTTCATACAAAATGTTCATAATTGCTTCTGATGGTATCATGTAAACATTTCCCTTGGCAGAGGTCAGTCACAGCAAAACTTTTTGAGAGTTGCACAAACTGTACTGGATCTCCCTTTGAGGACAGACTGATCTGAAACAGGTCTCATCTCTTCTAGGGGGAAAGACTGTCAGACCTGCAAGATTCTTAAAAATAGGGATCTTTGGTCTATTCCCTAACGAGTCCAAATATAGCCTTCGCCTTTATTACTTTTTTTTACTGCAGAATGATAAAAGTAATTTCGAGACCAGCACATTCCTTGAAACTCCGGGGCCAGGTTCTGAAGGAAGGAGGGGTGCAGGGCATCCTCCAGCCCTGAGTAGACAGAGGTGCTCGGGACTCTCCACACCAACTTGGTCACTGGGCAGGAGAGAGGAGCTGCCCGCAGGTCAAACATGGACCCACATCTCGAAGAGCAGCAACCTCTCCGAGAAACCCCACTGGGATTACTCTAACTCTTTGACTACATCCATGCGCTAAGGCCAGCAACAATTCTTTTATGAACAATTCTGCCCTGAGAGAGGATTTAGGCAGAAGAATCTCATCTTTCAGCTCAAAAGAAGCAACACCTTAAGCTACAGCCAGCTGAGGGACTTCTCCCTGTGGATGGATGTCAGTAGATGGCAACACTCCAACTTCCCAAGCTCCTGTATCAAAGTGCTGCACTTTGGGCTATGTCCCCACAGTGAGTTCCCACACTTACATATCATACTACAGTACAATGACCTGCAGGTTATAGATAGCCACTGGGGATTATTACCAGTGCTAGCTATATGTCTTTGCAGATAACTGGTTTCCAAGGAGGAAACTGTTCTCATCCCCTACAGATTGCTCCCTGCATCCAAGGAGTCTACACTTCACACAGAGACAGGGCTATTGAAGGTGCAGGTCACACACACGAACAAGAAATAAGCCCTGATCCTAAACTCACACATTCTCTTCACAATTATATTCTCACTCAAATTTTTCTAAGGCTGGGTGGATCCTGCCAGATCCAAGGTCTTCCATCTCTCCCCCAAACTGATTTGACACCAGCCAACTCGCACCCAGATCCTGCCCAGTTGCCCTAACTCAGTGCTGCATGCAATGGGCATTGGATGGCATTTTTTGGCTGATAATGATAATTTTTCAGGATGAAAAAATCCCCCCATAGTATAAAAAAAAACATTAGCACCTATTATAATGAGGGAACAGCTTAAAAAGGGAGCAGATATAGGGTTTTCCTAGGAGTTACTCTGATTCCTGCTCCACGGCTGCACTGATTGTGACTCACAGCCTGACTCACACTTCTACTAGTTCAATACGGTTACTATGGGCTCAAAGGGGTTAACATTAAATAGCGCCTTTTGCATGGCTGGATTAAAGCAAGGCTCCCAAATCCTCTCTATTGGAGCTATTCATTTGTGCAGTAAGTGGAAAATTTGTCATGGCATACAAAACAGCATAAGAATGCACCATATATCTGAAATGGATAAAACTGAGAGCACAGAGATTTTAAGGAACTACACAGTTTTCTTTTTTAATCCCAGGACTCTGAGACTTCATTTCACTTACAGTCAATAGCACAAACCCAAAACAAATTCCCCAAAACAGTGACTCGAATCTTGCACCATGAATAGGAGACAATATGTGGTTTAGATGGCAGGTAACATATCAAGAGTTAACTGAACGGAAAAGAGGAACACCTCCATCCTGAAAACAAGCTCTTTTGGGTATATCTTGGTGCTAACAACAAGTCCCCCCAGTGGCGCCTACCCATGACGATGCTGTTGTCATGATGATGCCTTAAATAGCTAAGCTGTACAGTTCAAGGCACACGATTCGTATTGTGCACAGAGACCAACATTGTCAAAGGGGAGTACAAAAAAGACCATGAGGCTTCACAGTATTGATAATGTTTGTGGAACGCAAAGCAATTTAACTTTTCAGCACCTACTGACGTCATTTTATACAAACCCAAGGGACTTCACAGACTGATTTACAAGACAGAATCAGATGATCATGCTTCATCAATTAGAAACAAAAACTATATTGTAATGTAATTTTTAAGTAGCAGGGGACAGACATCCGTATTTATTCTGTTAAGAAGAAGCTCATTTAATTCACAGTATGGCATCTTTGCAACACTCGGAAACATAGGGGGAGAAATTACAGTGTAATGTTGAAAGTATCAAAGATCTGCAGAGATTTAAAACTGAAGCTCCTACTATTTGCAGTAGCACTTGTTATGCGAGCAAGAGCATTTTGCTCTATATTTGTTCACGATAATTTTCTTCACAGGTATTTAAAAATAAAATAGAGAAAAAAAAAAGAAAAAATATTTCTAGTCCCATTAATTTTTTTCACAGTCCTCTGTCTTAATAAAATAAATGTATATCCTGTTTGCCAAATGGTACTACTTGCTTATCAGCTTCCTTGCCATTTTGCTATGGTAACCAGCTTCAGTCTCAGGAGGAAAGAGATGATGTAGATAATAAAAAACTGATTCCCTAAGCTCCACGGTGTGAAAAGTAAAAACATATTATGGCAACTATTTCAGACAATCTGTGCTTGAAGAGCTGTTCAAGGCAAAGGGAAAATATAGCTGTCTATTTTGTAGTTGATTTCCTTCCCCTGTCTAGCTAGAGATTTAGGCTGAGAAGATCCCTACCCTTCTGATTTTGGAAAATAATGGTTTATAAAAGACTATTTCACTTAAATATAACTCCTAGTTAAGCTATTAAGCCTGCCTGCAGTATTGCCATCTTTCCGTATTTCATAAACTCACACGTTTATTCTCACAGCATCTGCGTGTGGCAGAGGAATGCTATTCTCCTGGTGTTACAGAGGCAGAGTTCGTTAAAGGTGATTCAGTACCTAAGGAAAAGCTATGTACTACGAGGGGCTTTCAAACACCACCACGACTTCTTAGTTCCACTGAAATAACAGATCACTCAATCTCAGACCACAAAACAGACTAGACAGTTTCTAGTTACTTTGACTTCACTGCACAAACAGAGCACTACACTGCTTTTGTTGAATCTCTTGCAGGAAACTGTTTTCAATATTTTTTCCCTTGGTGACTGAAAGAAAAAAAGAGAAAGTTGGAAACAGTTTAGTTCCACGTGTCCTTGGAGTTATGAAAACCTGGTATTACAAAATCAAAATTGAGAGCTAAATTTGGCCTGACACTATTGTTACAAAATTGATGTTTCAGGCATTTCAGGCTAGGCTGAGGAAGAACCGTGACGGCTCAGTGACCAGGGGAGAGCCTTCAGACCACCACAAACTGAAAAATGTATCAGCTTGCATCAATATTGCCACGCTTCTCCCTGCTGTGTTTCTATTCGATTATTCTTCAAACACCAGATGCTATTCAATATGTAATTAAGAGACAACAACATGCTTAAGAGGGATAGTGTCAAGATAAATCTTGTTAGTTCCCTACCTCTGCCAGAGCAAACAATGCTGGCTACTGACATGAGAAGGTGGGCCGTGTTCCTCAGAATATCACCATTTATTATAAAAAACACAGCTCCTGGTTTTTCCTAAGTTACTCTGCTTTGGTCCATTCTCTTGCAGCGGCTTGGGGTTATTTCTGTTCTGAGATCACAGCACTAGGCTATTCTCCGTTAGTTTCCAACACCACTAATCAGTATTTTTTTCTTCTATCTATTTTTTCATTTAAATCAAAATATTGTTTTGATATTTTCATAAAGGCTCATTTTGAAAACAACTACATTCAAGCTTCTGGTGTGGTGCAGTAAAACTGTCACAAGGAGAAGGAAAGCACATACATGGAGATTAAAAAGTCATGCAAAACCATCTAGAGCAAACAACAAACTACCTATCCGTTCTGTCCAGAGCGTGACACTGCTCTGCCTTGCTTTCCAGCTCTCATGATAGTCATCCAGTAGCATATTCTTTGTTAAATCAGTTATCAGTGCAACAGCTAGGTTAAAATAAGATAACGACTGAGTTTCTAGAATACATTTCATAGTGGTTGTATAATGAATTGACAAATTGGTCCAATTATTAATTGCAGGGGCAGACACTGAAAGTAGCTTTAGTTCTGAGAGTTCCTTTTTTAACCTTGAAAAATTATTACAACATCTTTAATACTTAACTGAAACAACCTAAGAACAAAAATATGATGGACTACAAAAACTCTCCAAGATATTTCTACAGCACCTATGCGTGCAATCCTGAACAGGAAGTATGGATAAATTCTAAAGATAAAAAGCACAAATACGAAAAAACGTTGTTGTTATAAGGTATAGCTGGTGCTGTGTTTTAAACACTTTCCTTGAACAGCAATTAACCCTCTATTGCCTCTTTACATACTCTCTAATGAAAAAATTGGAGCAGCTATAGAGCCAAAGGCATAATGAAAATTAAAACAAATGACAACATCAGCTGTCTCTAAGATCAAATTACTCATGTATTTGTGCTGTATATACAACAACATCTTTCATTTCCCAGAGCTACAACTAGTAGAGTACTAAGACAGTGAAAACTTGTAGATTATGCTAGAAAGATAATTAAACAGTTAGTCATATGGTCTTCTCCCAGTGTTTGGCCAGTAAAGAACAGGATAAGTACTAGTGAAGAAATTACGAGGAGTTTTTTACTTTAAATGTGACAAGTACTTTTACTGAGTACTTGAAATAACTGCAACAACAAAAGATTACATCAAAACACCAGAGTCTAAGAACAAAATTTCTGAAGTTCATAGAATCATTAAGGTTGGAAAAGACCTCTAAGATTATCAGGTCCAACCATCCACCCAATACCAGCATGCCTA
>Ga0181612_141611_pt1 | contig 15968 bp, 5 predicted proteins | sample HoacroProtozoa21_FD_119630 | JGI IMG/M metagenome (GOLD analysis project Ga0181612, IMG submission 119630) | Hoatzin crop microbial communities from Cojedes, Venezuel. Combined Assembly of Gp0051906, Gp0051904, Gp0051908
CAGCATCTCATATTCACAGTTTTCTGCCCTGATACAAAGGTGCTCTGAAAGACGAAAGCATAAACAAGATTTTTTTTCTTTTTAAGGTGTTTGATTGATGTAGATTTCTGGATCTTTCTGAAGGCTAATGGAACTTTGATTTTCAAATAATTACTTGAAGGCAGGACTCAAGCTAAGTCATTCATATAGTTTGTAACCTTAAGCCTTGGATAACTTTCCAGAAAAAAATCCTACATTTTTGTTGAAGCAAACCTCACATTTCAAATTACTTGTGAAATTTATTATGTTTGCCAACTGTGAATGTTTCTATTCTTCTTCACTCAAAGCTGACCATGAGCATTTTTGTCAACTGTCAGAGTTAGCTTCCACTCTCACTTTTACTCCCTATTCTTGACCTTTCTTTTAACATATGAAAAAGATTTGCTGAATGGAGAAAAATTCACTGCTTTGAGACATGATGAGAATCAAATTATGATTTGGAGACTCAGGTCTGTTTAGGAGCATGATATTTGGTTGAAAGAGATTTCTCATCTTGCAGAGCTCAGCCCACTGTTACTGCAGAAAGTAGCATCCTAAAAAATCACTGACCAGCACCTCGAGGCAATCCCAACTTCCTCTTCCCATTACTCTCACCAGAAGGATGTTTCAGACCATAGTGTTTGGTAGATGGAAGCTTTTTTTTTCCAACCAAAGTTTATAAGAATTTCTTTTTTGTGTTCTATCATTTTTCCTTCAACAAAAATAGCTCTTCTTCTCCCTAAGTGTTACCTCCTTCGTGTTTACAGAGAGTATTCCTGCCCATTTTAAGATGATATTTTTTTTCAGACTAAAGCCAAGCCTTTTAGGTCTTGAAATGTTTTCCTTCTCTTCTGTTTCCATATTAGTCTATTTATACATTCCTTCATCTCCTTATTTCAATTAATCATTTCTGAACATTGATTGGACTGAAGTAGCCAGCACTGCACATTCAGTTTCAGATGAAATTTCGCTAGTACTTAGTATGACAGATAAGTTCTGTGACCTTTTGTCGGTCTTTTAAATTAATTGTTGTGTTATTTTGCCTTGGCTTTTTGTTGACTTCAATTCTGTCCCAGATTTGCATGTTCCTCTGTCTTTATTCTTAATCCTTCAAACGTTTCATGCTAATTAGATGCAACAAATGCATCTGTGTCTATTCAGAGTTACTTCTTTGCCTCCAGACTTGCTTCTGTGCTGTGAAGACATGCATTGAGAATGTACGGTGTAGTACTCTGTGAGCAGCTCATATCTGCTCTCTGGAGCACAACAGAAAATGTTACAGGGGAGAAGGGCCAGGTGCTTCCCATCCACTGCCTTTCTGTTCCCACAAGAAAATGAGAACACAATGATGCTACAAAATCCGCTTGTCTTCCACCAGTCTGAGTATTCAAAAGAAAATATTTTATACATCCGTCCTGCTGGACTTTTTTATATGGTAATCTCCATAGAGTAGAAGATATCTTCCTTGGTTATCTTCTACCAACATTCATCTGCTCCCTTTTCCTTCTTACCTTCCTATTTTCCCTCCCTCCCTCCCTCCCTCCCTCCCATGCTACAAGTGTATCAGGAGTCTTCTGCATCTGAGAGCTTTAGCAGATGTAGGCACTTTGTCAAAAGCCATCTGTTCCAGTTTGATGACAGCCAAATAACAAAGTGAGAGTGAGTTTTGTCACTTAGCTCTGATTTGTCTCCAGGACAAAAACTTCTCAACATGGTGGAAAGGGACAGTAGGTCAAACTAAGAAATATAAATATATGGCTGACAGTACTGACCTGCCCATGGTGACAGGAGGAGATGCAAGATGAGGTTTTGGTTTCCATCAGCCTTTCTAACACAAAGTAAATATTTTTACTGAAAAACACACACCTACTACAGTGAAAAGAGTGGGTATCCTGAAGCGACAGGTATCTTGGCAATCATTTTTCTTCTATTTGCATTTGGTGTAGTTGCTTACAACCAGACAAAGTACATGTGACACTGATCCATGAGGGCGTTACCTACCTCTGCCACTGGTGAAGATGGAGTGGATGAACAAGATGTATGGTGAATTTTGTAGCCTATTTCCACAGAGTGAGAACCAGCCACTTGTGAGCCCAGACTGAATGCAGCAATGCAGGACACCTTTTTCATCTTCCTCGTGACATATGAACTTTAACTTTGTAACATCACGAGATTTTAATCCCCTCAATATTCGCAGTGTGAGTTAAGGTTGATTTAGTATTCAGATGAACACAACGGCAACTCAGTTATTAATGCTTACTCCTTTCAGCAGAAAAAATTATCGCCTGGTTACTAGCAAAACAGGCTAGACGTGTTTTTAAAATTTAAGGGAAAAAAAGAGAGGAAGAGGAGAGATCACAGTTCACTTTGTCACTTAAGAACTCCTGGAACTACTCAATAATTCTAGATATCTTAACGTTAGGCATAAATTTCAAAGGCGATAAGTAATTACTATAAACAGAAGTCTGTACTAACACTAAGTTACTCTGCTGCTAAGAAGAAAATGAGCAAATTAAGATAGCTAATAAAGACAAATCTTGCACTTTTTTTTTTTTCTGATGGGTTCTCCTGCTTACAGAAGGAGTGAGAACTTAATACTGTAGTGAATTCTATCCCACCCTCAAATTTAGATGAAATTGAACTCCAGCTGAAAGGCTTAGCAGGACTGTATGAGCCTCATTTTCTCAAGAACATAGTTGACAAAATAGCTCAGAGAATATGGAAACACTTTTGCCTTGAGAGAACAAGTGGAGCATTGATACTTCTTCAGGACCACACTATTCCTTTAGGATTGCTTGCAAACCTCTCCTGCGTACATTGGCAATCAGAGGATGTGTTTAACTGATTCCACTTTTTCATTTTGTCTTGTTCAAAAGAGGGGTCAATATTTGCACTGATTGGGGAACCATCGAAGAATTTCTGTTAAAGGCCTTTAAACTACAAAACCTATAAGCACTCTTGTCTAATAGGAATATTGCTTCAAAATTGTGCGAGTGAAGACTGATCAGATAGTTAAAACGTTGTGACTGGCATGAGTGTTTTCAAGGTCTCTCAATTTTTTTTTGTTCCTACTTTTTTCTTTTAGCACTTCAGCCTAACTACGTGTTTCTTTGCTCTGTCAAGGGTGAGCACTGCAGAGATACCTGGAATAGTTTTAGTTAATGTGTCTGAAGCTTTAAAAACCTCTGACAGCGTCTTGGTTGGGTGCTCTTTAATAAAAGGCATTTCATTTTCTTTTTTTTTTTTACATGAGTGCTCTGTATTAATTCCCTCTACTCTTCTACATTAGGACTATACTTGGACTGGCCTCTGACATCTTATTTCAGCCATTTGCCATCTGAGTTGGAACAAGGAGTATGGTGCACCCAGCACTTAAGGACCTTGCACTTGGTTGAACCTACAAGCATATCCTATCAAACAGAAGTCAAGGGAAGCAGAACTTTCTCAGTACAGACTTAAAGTTGTCCCAGAAATCATTCTAAGAGCCAAGGACCACCATGCAGACATTGTACTCTTGGGATATGCTTCTTCCAATAAACCTGTGGTAGAGGATGGGAATAAAACCAATAAACCCTTCGACAGTAAAAAATGTTCCACTCATACTCAGGTCCCATCTGGAGAATTAATTTTAATGAGTAATTTTCACTCCTATGGGAAGTGCATCGGATAGGAGGGCATTCAGTATATGCTATTGCTGTGTGCAGTCCTGGAGAGGGAGAGTTAGAGGTATGTTTTGGTGTTTGGGTCTGCGTAAAAGGAACTTTATTATGTGTTGAAAACTTTCTTCCAAGGCAAACTGAAGGGCATTGCAGTATGGCTCAAAGGAAGGCAGAAGAATTGTGTGCTTGAAAGTATTGTTCGTGCCTGGAACTTCCTTTTTCCTTTTATTTGTTTATGAAAAAAGCCCTTATGAAAGCCTTTCATAGAGAGGCTGTGGCATTCACTATTTAAGGTTGGTTGAAACCAAGATCAGCTGAAGGAAGTTCTTTCACTTGTCCCTCATAGGAGTAATTCCACTCCAGCTGTTAGACACCAGGGTAATATAGAAAGTAGTGTCTGTGCCTTGAATCATTCCTTCCTCCCTTTAGAGTAAGAGAGAATGGAAGAGCAAGAATGGTGGTATTGTGAGATCCTGTCATTTTCTGAGGAAGCCAGAAAGGCTGAAGTATTTCCACTCTAGTTCTGACACATCTTCACATCAGATTTCTTTTATAGAGCAGAGCTGTTTACTGTGACACTTGAATCTTACCTGAGCTAAGGAAATTAGGCAAATGGACTTGTTCCATATCAAGCAGAAGAGTCAGTAATACCAAGGCTTTTCCAGAATGCTTCAAGAGAATTCTAGCTTGGAAAGACCTCAGAGTATCTAACAGCCTTTAATTTCCATCCATTTTAACAAAAAGAGAAGACGTACATAGACAGCTGTTGTGATATCCTTAGACAACAGCCAAAGTGGTGGCTGATGGCAGCAGAGGAACGGTGAAGAGTTCACCCAGTAGTTGTACCTGTTTTTCCAGCGAGAACCACAGTGGAAGACTAATCTAAAATAGAAACTTGTTGGTTAACTGTAAGAACTCCAACAGCTGGCTGTCTACTAAAGAGGTTTAAGAGGATTTCAGTACTTAACTGTGATTTGGCTTTTTGTTGTTATTGTGCTTATACCATCAAAAATATGGCAACAGAGAAAACATGAAATTATATAACATTAACAACACAGTTGTTCTAATAGGTTGCTAATCTTTCTCTGTGTATGAATTATCCTGTAGAAAAGGAAGTGCAGAGCACCAGAAACCCAGAAACCTAAGAAAGTTTACAGAGTGTATCTGGCATGTACTTCCAGCTGAGCTTTGACATGCTACCAGTAGAATGGACTAAGCTTTTCAGTAGAAGACCTCATGCATCATTCGTTAAAAAGTTAAGGATGTTCTACCCTGACGGAGAAGTCTAGGAATGGAATAGCTAAGTAACAGATCTGTTCCATTTGTGGTTCAGGATTTGCATGTTCTCCAATTGAAAAACACATCCAAGCTTTCATAAAAACTTTATGTCAGAGAAGTATTCCCTTCTGCTGGAGGACACGTCCCTATCAAAGATTCACTGACCATTTTAATGAAAGCCTGGATAAAGCACATAGGTGGTATTTGATTAATGCCTCATGGCAATTCCTGTGTTAAGAGCTTGATCCATTGAAATCTTCCTGTTAAATTCCAGGAGGCTCTGTGCCCTCATGCTTTTTGATAGTACAGCAGCCTAATCTGAGCTCACAGGATTTTGTTTTTTTTTTTCATTAAGAAGCAATGAGTCCTGAGCAGCCTGTAAAAGAAATCAGACTTGTAAGAACTCAGTGGACAACCTCTAAGAAAGTTGTGAGGTAAAACACAAAGCAAGCCTAAGGGCACTAAGCCCATAAATTGAGTCTGAATCTCCAGTTCATGTGGTCTGCAATTGGAATAACATAAGGAAACCGTGACTCATACACCCTTAGGGTACATGATGGGAGCCTAGGAAAGAGAAATGGTTTACCAGAGGCAAAACTGCACATCAGAAGAACCCACAGCTTTGCCTTTACGGCCATCCTGTTGTGCGCCTGGTTCTGTGCTTGGGCATGATGTGCCACCTACCTGGGGTTGCTTCTAACATCGTATCCTTAGCCTATCTTTGTCCTGCTTGGGTGCACAATGACAGTCAAAGAAATGCACAGCTCGATGTATTTGTATGAACCAATACTGACATCGTGTGGCTGCCTGGTAAGGCGAGGAGACCCCTTACTCAGGCTTATCTTGTGACTGTCTGCTGACTGACTGTAGAGTTAACAACCTCTGTGATATGTAAAAGCATCTGTTAGTGATTTACAGCTTGGGAAGTCAATGTAAAAGTTACAAAATCCAAGTATTCCCTCCTGTTTTCCTTATGAAAATGTCTGTGGCAAGTGTCCTCCTTCGTGTTCTGTAGAAAATGGTTGCACAGCTTATTTGGGTCTGGTAATGACACCCCACTGATCCATCTGTGTAGTTTCTGGCATTTCAGCTGTGGAGGAAATGTCATGGCCATGCATGTGCTAGGTTGGATTCAAAGGTTATTGTTGAGAGTAGAAGCAAAGATTTGCTGCCTATTTAGCCTTGCCAAAGACATTACTTGTTCAAGACATTCACAAGGAGATAAGGCAGCATGCCAGTTTCACAGTCACAACTCTGTGTAGCACAAAATGCTCTTGGGAAAGTTCACATCTAACCCAGACTGAACCAGACACACAGAGTCTCCAGTTACTATTACTGGTGATTTAAAATAACTTTCATTTTGACTAGCTGTGTCTTCCTGCCATGTAGAGATTGCTTTTATGATTTATCAAAGCTTCTTAAGGATGTTCTTTCTGAGCTGCCTGCTGCTTCTTTACAGTTAGTGCAGTAGTGTGCAGCGCTAGAGAGATATTGCTGTATATGTTCCACATTAAAGATCAGACAGGGTAATCCATAAATAACTCTGCAGCTAAAAAGCTTGTGGCAGCTTTGCATCATACAAGCAGGGAAGATGTATGCTTGTGGCTAAAGGCTGTGTAATTTAAAGCGAGACAATTCAATGACTTTGATGTCCAGGTCCACCAAAACAATTTGAAATTTGGTAATCACCAGATCTGTCTAAAAATTGAAAGAGCACAGTCAGTGTTTCCTGAGCTAATCTATCCCTAATGCAGAGTTCAAGGCAGACTTACCGTACTGCTGTAGAATAACACCATCACTCTCTGCAGTCTCTGAAATGAGCATATTGTTTTCAAACCCTATCTCATGTTGCTTGTGAAATAAACTTATTCCAGATGCAGGAGTAACAATTGCTATTAATGATTAATAGGTGGCTGAGTTTGAATATAAAATGCAGTAGACATGCAATGAGACAAAGAAAAGGCAAGCAATGATGAAAGATATAATTTCCAGTGTGAGTGTTGATTCTTATTTACTATTTCATGGCTCAAGAAAGAAAAGCACAGCCCTAGTTTCATCTGCGTCTCCAAATGTGTGCAATTCTATATGAACAGGAAGCTATTAGTTGCCTCTCTGGACTAAGGTCTGCAGCAGAATTAACCCATAAGTAAAGTAGATGTTAATATTATCTCTGTGTGCGTGCATGTGTGTGTGTGTGTGTGAAAGAGAGAGCATGTGTGAATGCATGTGTCACACCTTCTCTGACTCAGAGTAGAGAGGAAACCTCTTTGGGGCATGATAATGAAAACCTGATCAGGTTAGTGTGAGCTCTCAGGAACCAATGAAGCTGAAGAACAGGTTGCTGATACTACCACTCTGTACATACCAATGTCTGATCATTGGCACCTGGAAGGATGAAATGCAGAAAGCTCACACTTTTATTCTTTTCTTCAGTAATTAGCCCTCTATTCCAGCACAGTAATGAACTCAAAGTCCAGCAGACCAGTCTTAGTTGTGTCAAAGGGTGTTTGGGTCTGCACTAGTTCATTCTCTCATTTGCCTCCTGACTTTCACAGACAATTGTACTATCTCTGGTAATGGGAGGGAAGAAGGATGTGTTTGTGTTGGGGGCACAGGTCAAAGGAAAATGATAGAGAAATTGGGATATAAAGATTATGAGAAGGGACAAATGTTGAAGCTGTAAGTATAAATTACATCTGGGAGAACAGTACCAAAGCCCAGCCATATGCAGGCTAGTGCCATGCAAAAGGCATTGTGCTTTCAGATGTTTAAAAGGCTTTAGACCAGACTCACTTTGGGCTATATAAAGTAATATTTTACTCACCTACCTACTTGCTTTTAGCACTCCAACTATACAGGAAAAAAAGCACTGACTGGCCCTAGTCTTGAAAAGACAAGAAAAGCTTGTGTGATCTCTTCTCTGCTTCACATCGCTCATGCCTCCCATGGAGTTATTTGTGATTCACCCTATGTCTCAAGGGGATACATGCCCCTTGCTGTTATACACCACTAAGAAGGTATCCAATGGGCCAAACAGAGCCTTTGCCCCCTTTTAGCCCTCTGCCTACTGCCCTCTAGAAAACAAAGGCCTGCCTTTCAAAGTATTGCTCTCACATTATTGGTCTAGGAAACCTGTATGTCTCTGAAATGTAGACTAAAATCTAACCAGAGTGTGGACAGTACTGTAGACCTTTTGAAAAATACCTTCTTCATCTTGGACAGTCATGACAACAAATCATGGTGTTTCTTCACTAGGAATCCCCAGCACAACCGTAGAATGATGAGAATATAGTTTACCATATGGTACCACAATTTGACTTACAAGAATAATAAGGTGCATTTAGCACTTTTTAAAATAATTGACTGAAGATACCGATTTGGACCAGACATCATAAAACTGGGACTGGTTTGGTTTTCCAGCATAGTTGTGCCAATGAGTCTTTCCTGATGTTGACCAGAGTATCTGCTTATCCTGATTGCCTTGAGGTGTATTCTTCCAAATCCCAGAAAATATCCCAAATCCCAGAAAATACGCCAAATCCTATAACATTTTGAGGATAGACAAATGATTTGCTAGGATTAAGGTGAGGCCAATTCATTTTCTGTCTGTGTGAGTAGAATGTAATTTTAATCAAAAGGGAGATGCATTTAACCAACGTACTAATTATCTCCTCCCTGCTTCTGGTCCCTTTACCATTTGATATGATTGAGAAGTGAGTCAGAAAAACCGTATCTATACAGACACAGGCACAACAACACAGCCCTTTGTTGGACAGTAATCAGTTTGCAACATGAAGGCAGCAATCTCCTAAATTTTGCACTCCCTCCCTGCTTGTGTCCAGCCTTCCATCAGCTGCTCCATGTATTTGCTGTCTTTTGGAGTCTCTGTGGAAGACATCTTTGAATACCTCTGTTTCCACACTAATTGTCTGAAATAGCATAAAGGTACACTAGTTTGGGCCAAGAAATTTCTTCTGGGACTGTACTCTGGTCTTCTTCACTTCCATCCTTTCCACTTCCCAAGATAGATACACAGTGATGGATCCCATCATACCACATTATGCCACTGGTGCCATCAGTAAATATCTCTGGGGTAGAATTAAACAAATAGACAGAGAAGAATATATCCTTGCTAGCAGGTAAAGATAATCAGATGCTTGTGTTGCTGACTTACAGCTGTGACTAATTTTGAGTACAGATGTATTTTTACAGAAATGTGTGGGGCCTGTTCATTTGACTGGACAAGAAGCAGAAATGTCCTTTCCTTCTTCTGTTGGCTGGTATAGACATTGCCATAGAAGCATGAAGAAACAGCAAGCCCCCCCCCCAGTCCCAACTTCTGTAACCTCCTGATGACAGCGTGCAGGTAGGTGTAAGGAGGTTCACAGTCTCAATAAACGGGGCCAGAGGAATTCAAGTCTACCTAGGATGTACAATCCTGAAACGAGTTCTTAAACACTAAACACAGAAAGACCTACAAAAAAAGTGTTCAAGCATTTACTAATTTGGTACCTTCAAGCTTTTGCTGCTTCAATATCTCATTCATTCAATCAGTCAAAAAGAGCTCCATGTTAAAGGGCTTTTAGGCCATGATTGGTTTATCTAATAATTACTGATTCAGTAAGTCAGAGATGTTTTGCATTCTTCAAACAGAAGCACAATATGAATCAGCCACAGTCCTTCATATAGCTCATCTATTCTTGTGCTTCATACTGGAGAACACTTTATTCTACTGCTTTTTATCACTGTCATCATGTTTGCCCCATGCTACATGGACAAAAGGAGTTGGGGAACTTCCTGTTTGAGTATCAAGCACCACACAAAGTACAGACAAAAGGAAGCAAAGATTTTATTGACACTTCTTTACACAGAACACAAGCTACACAAAATGCCACGATAAAGCATATGTAGAAAAATAGTAGAATCATATTGGCACTGATGACTATTCATTGTTATTATTATTATTATTATCATCATCTTATTATACAGGTTTCATCATAACCATAATAAATAAGCATTAAAATTTCACAGTGGCATTATGAGCTTTACATTCATGATCTTGTTTATACAAGGGACCATGTCAGATTTCTTCATCTTTTTTGTATGATCATGATTCAAAGTAGTAGATTTAAAAATTAAAAGCCCTTTCCCTTAACCTATAAGTATCTGTCCACATTAATCCAATGACTTGATCCCTTGGAGAGGTCTGCATTTGTCTAAAAAGACATTACTTTTAAAACATAATTGACCAACTGGAAAATTGGCCTTAAAAAGAACCCAGGACATTTGCTGTCTTCTAGTGGTCCAACCGAGATGCCGTGAACGCTCCTGGCTGCCGTTCAGCAAGATCCTTAGGCTGTATAAACTGCTTTATCAGGTTAATCCACGTGGGGATCTGGCCCATCATATCAAAAATGCATTTGAGCAGCATTTCTCAGGGTCATACTTAGTGAAGACTTTGTGAATGTTGTTGAGTCAGAACCTACATTTCAAGAAAACTGATTTGCATCTCCATTTTCCCTAAAATGCCATGGAATTGACTCAGTTTCATTTGTTTCCACTTTGTGAGAACAGTTTTGGTTTTCTGATATGTCTTAGTTAAATTTTGACAGACACAGTTAAAGAAAATTGAAGTGTATGGCAGCTGACATGTTCATTAGGGAAAGGGAAGTAAATTAGAGAGAGGTAGAATGGAGCATGTGTTGTAAATCTTGGTGTCTTAAAAATAAATAAACAGTACAGATTTTCCAAGCTTACAGCCTCTAATTATTGCCTCTTCTGTCTGATTTGAAACATAATTTGTGAGAAACATCACTGCCTCCATCAAATATAATATAACATTTAAAAGTACAACCTCTAGCGTCACATGACTGAATCAGTTGTACTTGTATTCAGACCACAGAAATGGTTATAATTAAAAATGCCATAGACTACTCATCTGCAAAGTTCAGTCTCAGTATAAAGTTACTGTCTTTACATCCAGATTTGCAGAAGATTGCACTTACTATTACATGCACCAGTTATATCATGCATATTGCTTGCCTTAAACAATCAGCCTTAACGGAAGTACTTGGAGAACGATGTCTCTCTGATGCATTGCTTTGCAGCCCGAGTGCACAAACATGGGCATGTATACCAATGCTAGTATGTTACATCCACTATGCATGGATACAAATGGTTAGTAAGTCCAGGGGTCAGTCTCCAGATTTTTTTATAGTTTTTTAGCAAAAAATACTGAACTGCTTAAAAGTGCAACAAATTATTTGAAACTCAGACCAATATTATTTGTCAGTTTCTTATCTGAAAACACATATAATATTCTTTTAAAAATTTTGTAGCCTTTTCCTTGTTAAGCAAAAACTGTATAAATGTGCTAAAAGAAAACCACTTTCAGAGCTAATTGCTTACAGGAAATAGTAGGTTTGAATTCTAATTTTCTTGTCATTTCATAAAATAAGTAAAACGTAACTCTTTGAAACAGAGTATAAGGATCTTCACAGAACTGGACTCCAGTCCACTGAATTCTATTCCACATGTCAGTTTAGGAACAGTGAAGGTCGAATTCAGGTGTTACCAATGCACTGAGGATTAATCTGGCATTTTAAGGTGTTCCATTTGAATAGATACTGTACAACAGAATTTATTTCTGATGACCTTGCTAACTTTAGCTATTACAAAGTTAGAGCCTGATTTTGAGGGTTAAAATTTTAATACACTTTAAAGAGAGTTTGATCAAAGTTTCCAAGACCCTCATACCAAGATACAGGTTCCAGCGTGAAAAGCAGAGTAATTGTGTTTGTATATTGCATACAGAAAAAGAGATGATATAAGTCAAGACCTGCCTCACAGATACATTTTATTTTGAATATAAACCAGAATCTTCTAATTTTAGGTGCCTGAGTGTAAATTTACAGTATGGAACAGAGTGATAAGAAAGAGGATAGGATTCATCTATTTCCTTGCTTTACCTAAATTAGACACCTATTTCCATAAGCTCCCTCTAAACAAGAAAGAAGGACCCCAGCAGACAAGTCTTCCCAGTTCAGGCTTGTACTGTTCATAGAAGGTAATTCTGTCTATAGTGGAAGCTTAATTTTCTGATATCTCAGATGCTGTGGCTAATTGTCTAAGCATAAGTAGAAAGGACATTTAAGGCCATTTTTTTTTTAAAAGGACTTTAGTATACATTAAGGGATTTATGAAGATGACTGAGGCCTTAGTCTAAGACCGTGGTTAAAAAAACCTCCTCAATAATAAAGGGATTCATTGTTCAAGTCCAAGAAATCCAGTCCTGGGTTAAACTGTTCAGCATTTAGGAAAGCATGTGTTTTGATTTTAACCCCATACTTCTCCAAAACATACAATCATATTCTGGAATTCTTTATTTTTGTGAAGTGAATAGGGTTCTGAAAACTTTGGGTTTCTTTGCTTTTGCCATCATTACTGCCATCTTGGTGAAGGTATATTCTTATCACATCATGGACAGAAGGAGGGTTTATCCTGAATCTTTGCATTGTCCTCTACTAAGTTTATCAGAGTTATATCTGGACTCTTACACACCTGGAGACCCTAAAAGGCATGAGAAAAAACACCAGTGTATCTCCTTTCTTGGTAAAAAAACCCAAAAACAACACAGTGGAAAATAAACCACTAGAAAAACCACTGTAGAAAACACATCAGATTAGTAGTGGTTTTTTGGTGTGTTTTTTTTCCAGACATGCAGTCACAAAGGAGTACCATGGCTTGTCTAGACTGATCTCCCTCATACTTCATAGCAACATTTCATGGCAGAAAAAGGAAATAGCTAATTTCCCAAACTGGATGCATAGTCAAACACATACAAGACCAAAAATAGTAAGAAGAGTGGCAAAACTGACAAATCATTGGTCTATCAGCTTAAAAATGAACACTCAGTTGAAGAGGATGGGTGTCAAGGAAAATTAAAAAATTGTGACAAGCTTCCTGTCTCAGGAGATAGGGCAGCTCAGCTTGATGTGTTGCATTGACCATGGAAAACATGGAGGTGGTAGATAACACACATCAAATTCAAGAATGCTTACATAAGATTAGTCAGCTAATGGTGTGCCAAGAGCCAGACAAATCACCACAAAAAAGAATATCTCTCCTCCAACGAGGTGGATGAAGCCAGTAAACTGCTCCTTCACTGGAGCTCTGGAGGATAACCAAAGTGAATTGCCCCAAAAGGTACAGAAATGTGTCAGACTCAACAATCACCTTTAGCTTCTAAGTGTGGTATGACTTACATACACTGCATATGGGAACATACACTCCTTATATATGTGAACATAACATACATTTCATAAGTGAAAAGAAATTTTGTGCATACATATGTATGTAGGGTATACCACACATAAGGTATACATAGCATAAAAAAACTACATTTTGTATTATCATTTTAACTGAAAGTAATGATGAACCTTAGACCAAAAAGGTTTCCATGGTCTCTTCTCCAACATTTCCAGTGCAGGTAGCTGCAAATATGACAGTGTATCAGGAATGCCTTGACTTCTTTCCACAGTTCGGAATGATGTAGGTAGTCATCTGTATAAAACTAGCAAAGAGTAAGTGAGCATTTCTCCTGGATTGGGACAAGCAGCTTTCTACTAATACTTATGCTTTCAGGAAGGAATAAAAAACTTCTTAAATTAGTTGCTAGAAACTGCCATGAAAATTGAAATACTGGGGCTTTCAGCACCAGAAGCTGTTATACTTTTTACTATAACCCCATTTACGGGAAGTATAAAATAAGCGAGGCCATCGCAGTACTCAAACCATCCACTCCAAAAAAAAAGAGTTGTTTGAGACTGGACTTGTACGTGGAGGAGGTTTTTTTGTTCCGTTGGATAAGTGGTTTGTGTTTGTAGCTGAGAGCTTTCAAAGACTGAAATGTGTGCTGGATTGAGAGTAGTCCTTTTCACTGCATCACAGTTTCATATTTTCAGAGGCAGAAGCTACTTGAAGATGTGCAGCTCCATGCATATAGCGAATGGACTTCTGGCACACATATATGTGTGAAAATCAGGTTTGGACAGATATAATTAGTTTGCTACACAAATAATAGGATCTTCCATCACTTTGGGTGAAAGTAGAGAGCTGAATTTTCAAAAGCAGAGAAATCAAGTTTCAGGGTTGTAATGGAAGTTAATTTAGTTTGGCCTTTTGCATAAGACTTTATACATATTCATTCTTCATTATTTCATCCTATGCAGGGAAAGCCTGACTCATCTGCATGTAAAGCAGTTCTACACTGATTAAACTGTTTTCATAAGCATTTCTATTCAGTGCATGGATTCTGTTATGAAGTGCATATGTATTATATAGAGTCTATTAAAATAGAGAAGAAACAGCAGCAGCAGCTCTTTCAGACCAGGAAGCAGTGTGCTGTGGACCTGTTAATCACAAAGTAAGTGATCATCCCTGCCTGTCATGCAAGGATGGAGCAGACACACATCAGGCTTCCTCACTGCCTGTACCTAAAGCCTACCAATGACTAAGATCACCTGAGTAAGGTGCACAAAAGCAGGAGGGAAACAATTAGCATGGCAGTGAGCATGCCAAGGGTGCAATGGGGGGCCAGATGTACTGTGTTTTGAAAAAGAGGCCCATAAATGGTGTTGATATGCCCCAGGTCACAACTCTTTGCCCTTGCTAGTGAAATTACACTAACCAAGACAACACAGAAGCAAGAAGTAAACATGAACTCATATGGGGACACAAGATGGAAGCTTGCAAATCGTGGCAATTGGAGAAGAGCTCTAGCTGTTCAGATCAGAAGTTAGGAAGAGGATATGATGAAAGCTAACAGCCAGTGAGCCCCTTCTACACAGGTAAGAGACACCAGTCTGCACCAGGTCTGTCGTCCAAGGGAGCTTGACAGTACCTGGAGCTTCCTAAACCCAATTCTAGCTTGAGAAACTCAAAAGGGCCCAGTAAAAGGGCTACCAAGAAGGTGAGAGGTGTAAGCACAAGGCTTCTGAGGAGAGGTTGAGAGTTAGGCTCATTTAGTATGGCAAAGAGGAGACCAAGTGACAATCTAAGAGCTCTCTGCAGGTATTGAAAAGGGAGTTACAAGCACATCAGAAACAAGGTCTTGCCTGTGGAATAAAAAGGTAGTATAATAAAAGGTAACTGCAAGACGTTTCAGCTTGGAAAGATCAAACTGCATTTTTTTCTTAATTTTATGTAATTTTTTTTCCTTAGGAGTGTTATACAGCAGTTGAACAGGTAATCCAGAGTAGTTGTAGTATGTCCGTCACCAGACGCTTTCAAGGCTTAGCAAGACAAAGACGTGGCTGACCTTACCGTGATCCTCGTGATAATCCTGCTTTGAACAAGAATTGGACTGAGAGAATTCCAGGTGTTCCTTCTGAAACAAAATATTCTGTCATCTGTAATGTATTTGGATAGGTGGATAAGAGTTCCTATATAAAGGACAGACAAAACTGACTGGAATCAATGTGTGAACACAATGTACCACTCCTGGATAAATGGAATGGCCGTGCCAAACATATGTACAAATGCATATCTGCATTGGCTTCACAGTCTCTAGAGCAAACACTATCATCTGAATATTGAATTTGAATATCTATAGGCAGATAGAAGCAACCTTACATTGACAAGCCCTGGTCCCCTTGGGGGACTTCATCCACCCCGATATCTGTTGGCAGGACAATACAGCAGGGCATAAGCATTCTAGGAGGTTCCTGCAATGCATTGATGAGAACTTTCTTCCCCAAGTGGAAAAGGAGCCCACGAGAAGAGGTGCTATGCTGGACCTTGTTCTCATCAACAAGGAGGGGCTGGCGGGGGATGTGAAGTTCAAGGGCAGCCTTGGCTACGGTGACCATGAAATGGTGGAGTTCAAGATCCTATGGGCAGTGAGAAGGGTGTATAGCAAGATCAGTACCTTGGACTTCAGGAGAGCAGACTTTGGCCTCATCAGATACTACCTTGGTAGAGTAAGATGGGATAAAGCCGTGGAAGGAAGAGGGG
>Ga0181612_159080_pt1 | contig 15968 bp, 9 predicted proteins | sample HoacroProtozoa21_FD_119630 | JGI IMG/M metagenome (GOLD analysis project Ga0181612, IMG submission 119630) | Hoatzin crop microbial communities from Cojedes, Venezuel. Combined Assembly of Gp0051906, Gp0051904, Gp0051908
CACATGGGCGGAAACCATGGCTAGAACATCTCCTGGGAGGGTGATGTCCACTAGTCGGGTTGTTGGGAGTGGGTCTGCACCCTGCCTGCACACCTTCCCTTCACGCCCTGCCTGCGCCAACGCCCAGTTTGCTGGCCCTGTTCACCCCACTCCTGGTTGCCCGTGCTCCCCGGGAGCTGCTCCTGTATGCAAGAGAGTCTGGCTGCTGTCACACTGGTCCTGGCCCATGCTGAATCAGAGCTGCCACTCATCAGCAGCTCCCACTTTCTGGCTTGGCAGGGGGGGGGCCTCCTCACTCTCCCAGTGCTTTTGCTGCCTCGCCACCGCAGTTTTGCTGCTTCAGGAAGGGTCCCTCGGCACAAACCTCCACTCCAGAACCCTTTGCCTTCACTGGCTTTGCCGAAATATGAATTATGAAATGTAACCCAAAAAGTAAATCAAACATTTGAGAAACCATGTATTGAGGATAACAAGGTCTTCTGGGTGGGGAAGGAGTAGTTCTGTTTTGCTGCCAGCACACTTGGAACATGGGTATGCAGGGAAAATTAAAATAAGAGAGGCAACTATATTGAAAAGAAACTGTTGAAATAAGACTCAAGTTCTGGAGCAATCTTTTTGCATTGTAAATCAAATCCACATTTATCACTTTTACTCAATACTCTTACAGTGTTAAAATTTCACCTGCAATATCATAAATGCACTCAAGCTAAAAGCTATTGGTTGCACTGGCAGACCCTAAAGTGCTACAGGTTTTGTATGCTGAGTTTAGTTGGCTCCCAGACTTGAAAGCTGCCTTTCTAATTCCTCTGTGAGACACCAGACTCTTCCTGGTGACACTGATATATGTGTTTCTCAGAGGATTCTCTATATTGCTCGGAGGCAGAACATGTGAGAGGCCCTAAACATTAATCTGTTAGGATCTGACCTCTGCAAATTTTAGACACCCTGGAACAGACCTCCTGCAGTTCTAAACATTGGCTTTAACATTTTAAGAATATGGAAAACGTTAAAAAAAAAACCAAAACCTTTAAAAAAAACCTAAAATATTTACATATGCTGCATAAGATCTGTCTATGAATGCAATATTAACTGTTCCTCTAAAATCAAGTTATAAAACCATGATTTTTTTTAAGAACAGACTTCGTGAATCATTTCAGCATGAACTTCTATGGATGAAAGAAGGCAGGAAGCATGGGATCGAACACCTCACACAACACATATGAGTTACTCGTACTGTAGAGATGAAAAGAATAAAAAGAATGAGGATGAAAAACTAGAATAACTACATATGCTCTCACCCTTTTCCCCCTCTCACATTACAAACCCAACTGGAATTTTGCACCTGCCAAAGGCACGTTCATATCGCTTGACACAGATACATGCTATGTTATGATGATACATTGACGGCAGGCACAGCTGCCAAACCTGTTTAGGGGTGAAAGGTAGCACTTCAGGCACCGAAGGAGGTGATTTATTACAGCATTAGTGTGACACTGAAAAGGTCAGAAAGCTACGAAACACACAACAGTTCTAGATCGCTGATTGTACTTTCAATGAGAAAATCTACATTAGCCTATTCAGGTTTGTACCCTCAGTGTGAATAAGAAATGTTAAACCTTTCAATACTAGCAACAGGGAAAGAGTTCACAAATTTTTTTTCCTATAGCTGAAAGGGGATGGCTCATGACCTAGGAATGAGCTTCAGAATTCTTAGGCCCCTAGAGTAGACGGAGTCTCTGTCTTTCAGCCTTCTGGGGTAAATTTACTTTTGCGTATTTCACAATGCACTTTCTGCCCTTTTGTCATTTATTCTAGTGTGAACCTAGCTGTCCCAGGGGTTTATGGTGCTATGTATCACCTTAGCTTGATGGGTGACCGAAGCTGTATTTTGTGACCCTAGACCTTTCCTTGCAAAACCAACAGCAGGTAAAAACATGTAAAACAAAACAAACCCAAATAAACCCCAGAACTCTCTCGCCCACCTGCCAAACAAGCCAACATACACCACAGAACGGACTTGTAGGAATCTCAAAAATTTCCCTCATATTAAATGTGAAATTCTTTCCAGGCTTTCTGAAACTTAATTGGGACACAATATATCGGGATGGGACGGATGAGTAAAATTTTCTTTCAATTGTGAAAAAAATCCTTAAAACCAAAATAATCTTCCTGTTCATAAAAGGCTGTAAAAGACATGGATATTTTTAACTGTTGCTGCATTTTACTAATACTCTAGAAAGTTACTCCATGATCAGATCATAGGACTGGAATTTACATTCTCCCAATCCCTGCAGTAATTATAACACTGAAATTTTTTCTTAGTGGTGCAGTGACATCATAACTCAGTTTCCTGAAGATAAGGATTTGAGAACTGGCTGGGAAACCTTAGAGGAAATTTTTCAAGATCCTGCTAATCTTATGACTACCTAAACCACAAAGCAACACATAGCTTTATGTTATAACAACCAGCAATGCTTCCTATATATGCTAAAAAAGATTTGGGAGGACTTTTAGGGGCTCAGTGAAGAAGATGGTGTTGAAGTACTCCATATCCCAGCAATGTGATGACACTGTGTTATGTTGATTCAGAAATGAGTCAGCTTAGTTACCAGAAAAGAGGAGAATCAGGTCTTTATTGAAGGTACTTGCAGTGGTATAGATGTGATAGAATGACTCATCTGTCATCAGTGTTTTAGTCAGCAAAGTCTTTGGCTCAATGGAAAGTATTTATAACTGGAAAATAAAAGGAGGCAATCAAAATGAAGTAAGCAAAAAAGATCTGGATGTTAAGCCTGTTCTGTAACATCCAGCTATGAGATCATTACATCTGTAACCCAAAACACCATTAAAATGCTAGTGTCTGTCCAAGTCCAATTTAGTCTACAGTGTGCTTTATGCCTTTCTGTCTTTTCCTGATTCAAAGAATACAAGTTGTCTGCAGCACTCATCTAAGCACAGAATGATAAATCTCTATCCATTTTCTTGTGAAAATAATTTTTTCATCTCTAGTCTTTCCTTCAGTACAGGTTTTATTTCAGTTTTAGATGTCATGCATGATAGGGCTTGGGATCTTTTACTTTGAGACATCCTTCCATAAAGCTTTTGAAGGACGTGAAGCAAGATCCAGAGAAATCAATGGGAACTCTTCCATTGATATTGGTAGGCATTTCATTAAATTCTTACTTCTACAATGATCTTTCCACAATGTTCTTGAGAAAGAAGTAATGAAGTACCCTTCAAAAGAAAGTATAGTGGGGGAAATTGTGATTCCTCTGAAATGAGTGGCAGACATCTTTTTGTGACATTATTGGGATTGGAATTTCTCTGATATAGAGTCATAGACTCATTAAGGTTGGAAAACACCTCTAAGATCGTCAGATCCAGCCATCAGCCAAACACCACCATGTCTGTTAAACCATTTCCTGAAGTGCCATACCTACATGTTTTTTGAACACCTGCAGGGATGGTGACTCCACCACTTCATATTACCGCAGTTATTTGCTTTTACATTGTATAAGTGAATACATTCACTCCTATAATTTTGCTTTGGTGCAAATATGTTTTCACACCTCAAAAATTTGATATTTTCTAATGGAAAATAAGAAGAAATATCTATAAATGACAACCTTCTTTTCGGAGATTTTAGTAAAAAAACGAATCGACTAATGATGTTTATTATTAACTGAGAAATGACTTCTTGCAAAGAAAGAAAATTTGATGAACACTCAGGTCTAGAACACTCTAGAACATTCTCTAGGAAGCTATGTTATATTGAAAGGATTTAGAATTTGGATGAACTATAGAAAGACAGTGCAAAGTCTAAATATAATGACAAATTTTATTATAGGTTTCAAAATCCTTTTTGAACATTGCCATCCACCTACATCTCAAATACATTCACAGAAACATCTCTGTCGGTTCAGTCCAAAGGTCTGTCTAGTGCACCGCCTTATCTCCACCATCATGTAGGCAGGAAAGTATAAGAAACTCAAGAAGTATAAAGTGATCTTTCCCAGTGCATATTTTTCAGCTTCTAGTATTCAATGGTTTAGGCACTTCCTTAACTAGCGATCATATCTGGCCCAAAGCGCTGCTCTCAGATTTCACATCTGAGCTACAGAGTTGCATCTGGCAGTTTCTTTGGCTCAACTGTCTATCCTCCATGATGATAGTTCTAAATTATTTGTGGTAGGTGCATTCAGCTAAAACAAAATGAATTTCTACAGTCATACAGGACCTTCAAATCTGTGCAGAGGGGAAATTCTAGTGTACATATGTCATGTTAAAATTGTTTACTGGCAGCTGCAAATTGACTGATTTCACTTAATGACTAATGCAGAGCAAGAGCTGCTAATGGCATTCAGAAGGTCTTGGTTCTCAGCTAGATTATTTTATTTCATAAATCACACTTTTTCTCAGAAGTTTTCTAACAATAAAGGAATATTTTCTTGATATAAATAAAGGCCAACATTTGTTGGGGGTAAAATAAAGTAAAAGATACCTATGAAATTACTTCGCCTTACAGTTTCTCATCAGAGTGATCTAATTTGCTAGATGCTTCATCAAGTAAGAGCTGAGGAGGCTAATGGTCTTACGAGTGACTCTGGATTTACCACTTCCAGTCTGCACTCTGTTATTTTTCGGAAGTAGACAATATAATAAGAAAAACAAATTTTATAATAAAAAGCTGTATTGCAATTTTTATTCCATACACTTTGTCTGTGTATGTTTTTATAGAATTTATGATGGATAAAATTCTGACTGCACTAAGACCAGTGGATGTGCACATGAATTTACCTTATTTTCTGTGCGGTAGTCTTCCTTTTTCAGAAGTATTTCACAACTGATTTCTCCTTACTGTGACACCACATTTGAACAATAAGTTCACTTAAGATCTTAATACTTTTAAAGTTGACAAAGATCTCTGGCAAACAGACAGAAAGATTCAAAAAAGCAGCAATAACGCAAAAATAGGACAGAGTAGAAGTGAATTAAACACAATTCTAGTTATCATCTGTGTATGTTTATCAAAAAGCATGTATTTTATAATGCATATTCATTGCTATCTAATTGTATATGCTTTTGAACTCAAGACAGGAGCACTTGCTCTACTTCTAAGGCAATGAGGCTATTTGTATGTTTAAAAATAAAACTATGCTCATGTGAATTTTCAAGATTGAGTATAATTTGCTAATCCGCAAAATTCAGAAATCCTCAGTGAGTTCTGTTGTTATAATTTTGAATTAGAAAACATGTGCACTGATGAAAATCAAATCAAACCAGAAATGATTCCTGATAGAGTAAGATAGAGAAACTGTTACAAAAACTGTATATTTAGAAACTGAAGAGTAAAATATTTTTAATATACTTCAGTATTTTGAAATATTTATATATGCAGTATATTTCAATTTAAACAAACTAAACTTTGAAAAAAACTGTATATTGAAATATACTACCAGTCTTGCATATCATCTTGACAAACAGCTAATATGGTGGAATAAATAAAACTGCTTTTTATTTATATTATTTTAGCTGGAACAAACTAGATAATATACATCATGAAACAAAACAGAATTTCGTAAAATCCCCAATCAACGCAAGAAGCTACATCTCAGGAATACTGCTATATGGTGGTCTCTGAATTGGTGCATGCAGGCCAATGGTCCTTCAGGACACTAGCTGAAGAGCTAAATCCAGCATGGTATAAGGAAAAGACAGATATACCTCCTCGCACACAGGATTCCTTTTCACTGAAGTCAAAACCAATTGCTTGCACAGCTGTGTGGAGGGTAGGTTTACCTTCGTGGCAATTTGAGCACTCTGAGCAAAACATCTATTCTTTTGTTACCGTAACAGAGGTCAGACAAACAGAAGGTCTGACTAACCAAAGAGATAAATAACCTAGGGAGCTGGGTGAGGAGGAAAGCTTTATTATTAAAGACTTCTGGAGCAGAGTTTACAAGGAAGCCAAGCAACAAGCAGCAAACATCATGAAATGTTTATGCATGCCTATGGAACCCAGTTATTCTTCTGTGTCTTTCCATCTTTCCCTAATTTACTGTTCTAATCAACAGACCTATCTTCTGCCCCTTTGGATACTACCACACGCCTTATAGGCTGACGTAAATAACAAACGGCTCTAGCCCTTGGCTTCATCAGTATGAAACACTGTACACAAAATGAGTTACTGCAAATAAGACAAGGGCTAGTGTTGTAAAGCTGTCACCTTTACCTCCAGGATTTTCCTTCCTAATAGACCTACATACTTTCTTGTTATCATCCACAGTAATTTTTTCTAAAACGCTGAGACTGCTATTAGTCAGATACAAAATCATTTGGGCCCAGCAAGTAAAGGCATGTGTTCTTAATAAGCAGCAGGATAAACAATAGCTATCAGGAATATAGGAGTTATATCCATGAAAGAGAGACTCGAATTCTGCACTCCTCGGTGTTAATGATAAAACTCTTAAATTCAGCCGTTGAGAATCTGACTAAAATCTTTACAAAATACTGTTAGGTCACTGGGATACTGAAGCAGTTGTATTCCAAGCTACAGCTGGGGATTTATCTAGATGGGTGTATCACTGCTGACACCCTCCCTGTTTCTAAACGACATCTTGAATCACATTTTTGGCTATAAATAACAGCAAAATTAGCCAAACCGTGTATGTAATACAGTCTGATATGTACAGCATAACAGTTTGAAGCTGACATTTGATTTAGTAAGGAGGAAATTTCAGATTATTTTTGAGGTCTGGTTTCATTAAAAAATCAAAAGTTCAAAGATGTTATGATGAAGAGTGGCATTAAGAATCAATTATATACAAATACAAAGATTCAGTCCTTGTTTCAGTCGATGAGTTGGTTCAGTTCTATGAGGTCTTTATGGTTCTTTGACTCTTTTTTGACATTTATGGTCACTCTGAAGACCATGCTTCTATTAGGGACAGACTTTACAGTTCTAGCCATTGCCTTTATACAGGCATCTGTTTTCAGTCCCAGAGCTGAATGACTTTCAACTTTGGTTTCTATCTTCTGATCTCTATCTGCTGTTCATCAAAGTCAACAGATCAATATCAGCTGATCATTGGGTTATACACACAGCCCTAAAGTGAACACTCATTTCAGCAGCTTGGGTGCACATCTTTGTTCCTAAGTTAAGCAGAATGAGTATCCTAATGTCATAGTTACCTGCAACTGACAGGTTTAGATTGAAGAATCTGCAACAGATAACCTCATTTTTAGAACAGATGCAGCAGCTTACACCTAATATTTAAAATCTAGTTGCAAGAGCCCTCTGAGCACAACTTACATTGCAGCAATGCCCTGAAGCTCACAACACTGCCAATAATTGAGAATCACCATCTGGCCAACAGCTAGACTCTTTTTGGGAAGAGAAAATTTTGAGAACTAGCTCAACTTTTGAGAGATCTGTGCTGAGGGTGCACTGACTAATGGATTACAAAAACAACAAAGAAATGCCAACCTTTTCTGTCCCAAACTAATTGCTCAAAATTCTGTTCAAGGTTCTTCCACGGTCCATATTAATTCAAAGTTTTCTAACTCATTTTATTCAATGATCTCAGCACAATTCCCTTTCTGTTCAACAACATTCCCTTGTGTGAGCATTACTTAAGTCTTCTTTAATGCCTTGAAGAAGGTACAAATTAACCGTGTCCTACACACTTGCAAGGAGCTGATTTTCAACCACTTACCTAGGAATAAAAACCTCACACTTCTTCAGAAGCATTATTTTTACTCCAATTTTACCAATGTAATGCTCAAGCAACATGAAATAAATGTTTGACACATGAGGAAGACTATTAGCAGGACACAGATCTGATTTTTTCTCCCTTGCCACACTTCCTAGAAGTAGTCCTAGAGCTTTATGATGGTGAGGGTCTGAATTTCTCCTAGTATCTTATGAAGAAATGTCACTTATTTTAGTTATTGTTAATATTACTGTGTGAATGGAACATTATATATTAGTGACTCGTAGAGAAGAAAAATTGTCTTGGTTTTACCCTTCTTATATATTTGAGCAATGAAGACAAAACCAAGCCTTCCATTTGCTATCTGAAGTTCTTCTTTAACATTAGTCATATGGTTAAATATGCACTGGATGCTGCAAAAATCTTAAATGATAAACTCTGAATAAATAGCTAGTGGCATCATCCAAGAATAAATCGTACTTGTAGTACCTGCCCATTTTTGCTTTACATACAGAAATGTTAACCACAGAGAGAAAAATGGTGCTTAGCATAAGTGACAGTTTAATCCTATGTTCTGGTCTATTTGTAAAAGTAGCTCCGAAGGGGTCACATGGTCCAAATGGTAATGCATTTACATATGCTTATGTATATATATGTGTGTATTTCTACTTGTACATATGTGTACTCACACATTTCTTTTTGATCTGGTGTTGACAACACTACGACACGTCAACCTTGACATATGAATTACATGATGAATTTAACATATTTGTCATGATCTTGTGCTATCTTTTAATTCTTTAGGTTTTCAGATTTTCATGTGTTTGCTTTATATGCATATTCATGCTCTCACTTGTACGTAAAGAGACACATGTACATACACACACACACATGCTCATGTGTGTATTTGTATTCCAAAGCTACAGATGCTTTATTTCTGCACTGCCATAATGCCCTATCTGAACAACTAGCTATTGAAAAACGAGTGTAACCTGTGCTATTCAGGTTAGATCACGGGGACAGAATGAGTCTCCATTAGTGTGTAACTAGAAAAAGCAGTCTGTCTTTCTTCAACTCCAGTACTACGATACTACAATATTCTATACTGTCTGCCTTACAGGAATAAAGATGGTTGCAGATATTAAAAATATGCTTTATGAGACACCATAGGTAGATGAACACATTTTCCTTCAGGATTCTGTAGAACACACACGTATGGTGCACTAAAAGCAACCACAGTAAGTCCATCATACTTTGCATAATGCAAACCTTTTATCTGAAAAAGGCACCATGCATCTAACGTGATAAGTTTAATCTACTTATTAGATTTCCTGATAAAGGAATACATGAAAGCATTAGGATGAAAAAAAAATTATAAAGTTGTAATTTATGACAAGTGAAAATGAAACATTTTACTTTATCTCATCCTCTGCGAAAGTGTAAAATTTATGTTTTAACTTATGGCAATAGTTCTCTGGGAAATATATTGATTACTGTAAAGCAGAATACATAATTTGCAGAATAATGAAAATACGGTGACCTAGATCAACATCAGGCTTCTTGTACTTGGAATATTCACGCAGCTCCCAGAGAATTGTGTAATTTTGGGTAGAATATATGGATTAAAAACAAAATTTCATGTAATACACAAGAAAGAAAATTCGGAGTTAGAATATGATCTACTGATATGAACCACCTTCTAAAGAGTCCACAGCCTGTCACTTGTTCATTTAAGAGATGCTTTGAAGTTATACTTACTGAATGCTTCATATAACAAATGAAAAAATCCTCAAGATAATTACATTTTGTATTTCAGTTAGACATATTTTGAACACTTTGCTAGTCTTAAAACAGTGGTGTACCACATACGTTTCAGTCCTAACCAGAGTGCAGGTTGGTTTTCTTTAATTCCATCTTGTTTTAATGGTCATTACAGTGATATAAACATAGCTATATACATCAGAAAGTAAAAAATAACACACATTCTTGCAGTCTGAAATTACAGAACTTTCCAAAGTATCTTGTTACTGGTTAATAAGTTAACCTTCTAAGCCAATATGATTTATTTTCTTGAAGTTTTATGTCAAGGCAGTAACTGCTATAAACAATGATGGATGTGCTGTGATTTCATAGTTTGTGTACCATTAGGTTTCACAGAATCATAGCATCGTAGAATGGTTTGAGTTAGAAGGGACTTTCGAAAATCACCTAGTCCAATCCACTTGCCGCAAGCAGGGACATCTTCCACTAGATCAGGTTGCTCAAAACCCCATACAACCTGACCCTGAACACTTACAGTAACGGGGCATCAATGACTTCTCTGGGCAACCTGTTCCAGTGTCTCACCACCCTCATAGTAAAAATTTTCTTCTTTAGCTCTAATCTAAACCCACCTTTTCCATTTAAGGCTCTTGCTCTTTGCCCTATCACTACACGCCCCGGTAAAAAGTCCCTCTCCATCTTTCCTATAAGCCCCCTTTAAGTATTGAAAGGCCACAATAAGCTCTCACTGAAGCTTTCTTTTCTCCATGCTGAACAACCCCAGCTCTCTCAGCCTTGCCTCATAGGAGAGGTTTTCCCCCCCTTCGATCATTTTCATGGCCTTCTGATCTTTTTTGTGATTATACATCAGCAAATATTTCTTTTTTTAGGAAACATTGTGGTAATTTCTGTTGAATTTATAACACAAGACTGATGTGCTAAAAAGATTTTCTCAAGCTTCGAAGAGACAAAGGAAACTTTTTGATTTTCCATATACAGCACATTATCAAAACATTACCTGGAGAGGATATACTAGCTGTAAAATTTTGTTGAATGCTTTTCGGTTCCTGTTTATTTTCTCAAAGTTCTCACTTGGCGAATTAACTTGAATGCCAGAGATAATAATTGCAAACTGTTTTTACTAACTACACTTATTTTCTTCTTTTAATGAATCCAGAATAAGCGTGAACTCCTATGAAATACTGCTGCATTGACATACATAGAAAAAAATAATTAATGATATTCTTTGTATACATAACAAAATAGAAGATGCCACAGTTAGGTTCATACTTCAACAGTAGAATGCTGCTAGTCTGCAACAAAACAGCAAAAATTAAAAGTGCCGCCTTTGTTTTTAAAGGAGGAGTAGGTTATAGACATTGGATGGTATACTCCTCTTAAGGAAGTACGTAAAGGAAACTTGCTACTAAAGAACATTTATATGGTAACTTACCACACAGGAGCTGTAATTGTCCCTACGAGGAGAGGCTGAGGGAGCTGGGCTTGTTCAGCCTGAAGAAGAGAAGGCTGCAAGGAGACCTAATAAATGTTTGTAAATATCTTCAGGGTGGGTGTCAAGAAGATGGGGCAGAGTCTTTTCAGTGGTGCCCAGTGACATGACGAGGGGCAACAGGCACAAACTGAAGCTTAGGAAGTTCCATCTGAACATGAGGAAGAACTTCTGCACTCTGAAAGTGACGGAGCACTGGAACAGGTTGCCCAGAGAGGCCGTGGATTCTGCTTCTCTGGAGACATTCAAGACCTATCTGGACGAGATCCTGTGCAGCGTGTACTAGGTGACCCTGCTTTGGCAGGGGGGTTGGACTAGATGTTCTTCCAACCCCTACCATTCTGTGATTCTGTGATCTCTAGTGGCAACACAGGCTCAGGTACGTATAAATTCCTCTGTGAGTCCTGGTGGGCAGGAAGATACACATCAGTTAGCATCGCAGTAGGGCAGCAAGGGAGGCAAATCATGTCCTGAGCTGCATCTATAAGATCCAGCAAATAGATGTGTGTGATTAGTCCACTCTACTTGGAACTTCTTAGGCCACAACTTGAATAATGTGTCCAACTGTGGTTCCCGCAGTTCGAGTGAGATGAAAAACTAAAAGATTGGAAAGGGTCCAGCGGTGGGCCACCACTTTGATTATTAGAGGACTGGAGAAACTGATGCATGAAAATATTGAAGAAATTCGGAAAATCCTGCATGGGTGGGAGAAGGCTGTGTGGCTTGTGTGTGTTTAATTACAGTCTTCCAGCACCTGAAAAGTTGCTACTGCAAAGATGGAGATACTTTCTTTGAAAGAATGCATGGTGGCAAGGCAACACACAAGTTTCTTTGGGGAAAGCTTCATCTGGAAATAAGAAGCATAATCTTTCCTGTGAGAATAATGAAATTTTGCAATAAGCTGCCTGGAGGGGTGGTAGAATCTCCTTCGCTGGATATATTCAAGACTGTTTTAACAGAGCCATGGATAACCTAAGCTAATGTTGGCTTTCAGCAGAAAAGCGAACATGTGATCCTAGAGTTCCCTTCTAACTTGGAATTTTTTATGATTCTGTCATTTTTCTATGAAAATTTCTCGTTTATATATCTGAAGTATATGCAGGGGATTTGAAATATATGGTCTGAGGAAACGGTATTGGAGATGTATGACTACAAGAAGTTTTAATGATTCAAAGAAAGAAGTCTGACAGAAGAGATAAAAAAAGACACTCCTTCAAAGAAACAGTCAAGAATCACTGCATCCTAAGTCTACAGGCATTAATAAAAGTCTTTCTGTGAGTACAATGGGCTTTAGGAGTCCTGGTTTATTCTAGGGTTTTTTTTTGGGGGGGAGGGGGTTCTTTGTTTTTTCTTTTTTTTTCTTTTTTTCTTTTTTTTTGTGGATGTCTTGTCTAAGAATGCCTAGCATTGTGCATACTCTGTGTGCACACTGGACTGGGATTTTTTCATTTCGTACATCATTTGCAACTTACTATTGTGATTCCAGAAAAAAGGTATTAATCTTTATGGCTCTGAAAAAAAAAAATGACATGTATTGCTGTGGAATTAGCTATGTACTTTAATAACAGAAATTATATTGTATAAAAGAAGATTTTTATACTAATTTTAATGAATAAATGTAGAAATTTTAACATAATTTTGAAACTATATCTGAAAAAACAGAGAACATGTCAATACAACTATTCATGACAATGTATTAGCAAGTGTGATTAGTGCTAATTTAGTAGGCACTAATAAAAATGCCATAAGCCAAAGGATTTGAATTTGTAAGGATCTCTGTGTCAAAAGAAATGGGAAAAGGGAAGGGAAACTCTTTTAAAACATTCTGCTTTAAAAACAGAAGACCAACAAAAGACTCTTCCTGTTCAGTGGAACTGTCTGTGAATGAAAGGATAGCTCAAGTGTCGGTCTAACATGTTAATCTAAAAACCATACTTAGATATAATAAAGTACTTTTTTTTGCTTGTACAGCAGATTGCACGTTCAATAGTTCAATGCTGTCACCAGTGTACAATCTGCTAAGGAGATCCAAAAATTTGGGATGTACCTTTAGGGGATCTGGATATGTAATTTCTAAATATATACACTGAAGACTTTAAAATAGACAGATTGGGAATCACTAAATACATTTTTACTTGTCACAAATCTAACAACGTACACCTATCTAGGCTTAACCACCATTTAGGGGCAAGAGACAAGCACCTCTAATCATTCTGCGATCTGTATCCCAGACAGATATCTTGTCGATAGAGGCATCTTAAATACCTAACATTTTTACAGGCTAATGTTAGCTGTAATCAATCATGTTCTGAAGTTAAACTAGATATGTAAAATGGGACAAAAAAAAAATAGAGAACTAAACTGTTTTGAGCCTGATCCAAAGGCACTAAAGAAAATGAGATCTCTTTTATTGACTTCAAATTATTTTAGTATATCTATTAAAGATACCCACTTACAGAAAGGTGATGGTTCAGTGCTGTTAGAATGTAGAATATTTTATTTTAAAATGTACGTCTGATAACCAGAAAGACTAGGATCTTAGGCTCCTAATGCCTTCACATTCTGCACATTTTTACAGGAAAAAAATATCCGTATTTTGGTGTGAAATTTATTGTATTTTTATTTTCCTCAAACTACAAAATGAAAAAAATAGCATGATTGACATTGGACAGTTTTTCATAAGACTGTTATACTTAGTAAAAGCTCTGTTTGTTTTGTAGTTAACACAAAGTCAGCCTTTAGTGCAAAGGATATGCAAGTATTTGAATAAAGACAGAAAAATGTGTCTGTGTTTATCATACCCATACAAAATAAAGTAAAAAAAAACTTGCTGATTTGGATATTTGGTGGTTTTCGTTAAGACATCACAGAAGTACTGGAATTGTCAAATACTACATTTAAATACAGCCATCTTTTTATTACGTTTGAATGATGGATGTTAGAAGACTTAAAACTTCCTACGTTATAAGATATAAATTTAAAAAGAGATCTGAGATCAACTCAATTTTCTGTTTAAGAATAATAATAATTTGTAATGGGGTAACATTGAGGAATCTCTTTCTATTCTAGAGAATACTACACAGAACAAGAATAACTCATTCCCTCTGCAATACACAGAGAAGAGATCGAGAACAATGACAGTAAAATTAGAAGAAATTAATAACAGTCTAGCCTGTTTCCTGTTAAATTTAAGCCTGATTCCTATTACGTGACCACATGACTCCCATGAAACAGCAAAGAGAACTGTTATAAAATGGTAAATTTTTCTTTACAGGATACACCAGTGTAAAAACAAAAAACATTTTTGATGAGTAATATTACCCTGACAAGTAAGTCCCTCCATAGTTCCCCAGTCTGGTATGTTAACTCCAGAAGACAGCATTTCATTACTTGATTGTACTGTTGATAGTGTACTAATGTGTGGAAACTCACTGGACCAGCTCCCAGGCATGGGTCATTTCAACTAGCAATAGACTGCAATACACAAATGAACAACTGTGTTGAATTTAAAGTATTCTTCTATAGAATATTTGCTATATAATCTATTGCAGCCATGTTATGTTGGAAATGACGTGCCATTTTTTACTTCAGCCCGATGGGATAATTTTTCTTCCAAACAGTTTTTATTTATATATACTCATTTGCACTTTTCCTAGTTGGTTGAGATAGTATTTTGGTTTTGCCAAAGTGTCTTTAAATTTTCTTTCCCCTCAGTTTATTTGTGGTCTCACTGAATTTCAAAAGACTTTACTTCTGTACATTAGAAACTTCCTGCTAATATGACATGTTATTGCAAAGATTCGATTACCTTTCAGTCAGTTTTCAGTTCTTCTGAAAGTATTCATATCAAAACCCCAATGCATAATATGTATATTCATTTCTACAACAATTACTCTTTTCCAGCTCTTTTTGTTTTTGGCAAAGAAATGTTTCATAATCCCAAAAGAAGACTGACTGTGTTTTCCAGCTGAGCTAAAGCTCAGCTATTTGCAGCATTATTCTTTTTCCCATTTTTCTTTGCAATGGGGGAACCTTCCTGGGGAGGTATTTGACCTCTGCATTTGTCAGAGTTCCAGATGTAAGTTACTATTAGTGTTCACTGGGACTGAAAACAGAGAGGACATCTACGTAGCAATAAAAGTTATTAAAAAATATGAGTGCAATGACAAATCTATTAGCATCTTTACCAGTCTGATAGATGAAGCAGTTGTACAGTCTTCTCAAGGTGGACTTGCATTGGTGCATGCTAGTTTTGACTTAAAAAATAGTAGTAAATTAAAATGTGAAGCGGGTAGCAGTACCTCCTAACCAAATAAACTCATCATTAAGCCTCTAGAGATCCCATCTGTGTATGATTTCAATTTCAGATTTTCTGAATACAGAAAACATTTCTTTAGTCATGTCTTTAAGAGCTGCACCAGTAGTCTTCTTGGATTAGCGTAGCTCGCATTGCGGATCATATCCTAAAGGGAACAGAGAATTCTTCTGGCTTTAAGGGGGGATAGTTAAACAACATGCGAAAGAGAATCCTTCTGTTTTCTTCCATTCAGTCTTCCAGACTTTATCCAGAAGGGATTTTTTTGATATGAAATATTTCTCTTAGGAATGAGCAACTCTCACAGATACTGTCTTTCTATGTTCTGTGATCTGAGGATGATTTCTGCTCTTTTTTAAAGCAATGATATGCCTAGGCCACAAAGACTGGTCCTGAATTTGCAGTCTGTTCAGATTTATGATTGCAGTTTAGTTGTGAAAATTGAATCAGGATCCTGCTCCAACTTCAAGCAGAGTAAATTAAGACCAAGTGGATAGATTTAGATCCAGTGAAAATCTACACTCCCAGTTTAATCTGAATTCTATTGTTTTTTACATACATACACACACCCTTCATGTAGAACACAGCCTAAAAATATCCATATGAAACCCAATTAAAACTAAAAGTCTTCCCCCTGGCCAGGATTTGGTAATTTATTTAAATCTTTTGA